>Ga0315279_10011618_pt1 | contig 10158 bp, 5 predicted proteins | sample YL17G06_20_MG_FD_203694 | JGI IMG/M metagenome (GOLD analysis project Ga0315279, IMG submission 203694) | Sediment microbial communities from Yellowstone Lake, YNP, Wyoming, USA - YL17G06_20 | ecosystem: Environmental > Aquatic > Freshwater > Lake > Sediment | place: USA: Wyoming | collected...
GTGCACGGTCGTGGCCAAGTTGCTGGCGATCGTCCAGCCCGATGCGGCGTACTTCGGCGAGAAGGACGCCCAGCAACTGGCGATCGTGCGGCGGATGGCGGCCGACCTGAACCTGCCGGTCGAAATCCGCGGATGCCCGCTCATCCGCGAGCCCGACGGCCTGGCCCTGAGCAGCCGCAACGCGTACCTCTCGCCCGAGGAGCGGCAGCGGGCGCTGGCCCTGAGCGCCGCGCTGGCCGAGGCGCGGAAGGCGATTCAGTCGGGCGAGCGCAGCGCTGCCGCCGTGGCCGGCAGGCTGCGCCGGCGGCTCCAAGCCGCCACGGGCGTGGAACTCCAGTACGTGGCCGTCGTGGACCCCGACACGCTGGCCGACCTGGATCGCATCGCGGGCCAGGCGCTGGTGGCCGTGGCGGCCAAGGTGGGCGCAACGCGGCTGATTGACAACGTTCTTTTGCGTGGGCTGTGACGGCAGCGCAGGATTGCGATTTGCGCGGCCCTCGGCCCTATTCAGCCCCCCGTGAATACACGGGGGGCGGCACTCGGGAGGGCGCTTGTGGCCGCGCCGCCCCCGGTGTATTCACCGGGGGCTAAATAAACGCGCGTTTTGCGCGGCGGGTACGGCAACCCGTAACGCAAATAGCGAAGTTGCGCTGTCGTACTAAACGATAAGGATATGCGAACCATGCTTATCAAGATGCTGAAATCCAAGATTCACCGGGCCCGCATCACCGGGACGCACCTGGAGTACGAGGGCAGCATCACCATCGACCCGGCCCTCATCGAGGCCGCCGGCCTGGCGGTGGGCGAGGCCGTCCTGGTGGCCAACCTCGCCAACGGCACGCGCCAGGAAACCTACGTCATGAAGGGGCGGCGAGGCAGCGGCACGGTGCGCCTCAACGGCGCCTCGGCCCGCCTGGGCGCCCCCGGCGACCGGGTCATCATCATGGCCTTTGCGTACTTGTCGCCGGAGGAACTGGCCGGCCACAAGCCGCGCAAGGTCGTTGTCAACGAGCGGAACCGGATCGTCCGCGGCGCGTAGCCGCAGCGGGGGGCATGCCGCCCGACACAGGCTCAGCGACTCCGGATCCAAACGGGCATCTCACAGGCAAGAGAGCATTGCGTGCGCCAGATCCTGCTACGCATCCCCGTCCCCGGGACCGAGTGGACGCTGACGCTCTACGGCTACGGGGCGATGCTGTGCGTGGGGTTCCTGCTGGCGATCTGGGTGGCGTCGTGGCGGGCGAGGCGTCTGGGCCAGTCGCCCGACATCATCTACAACGCCGCGCTGTTCTGCTTCTTCGGCGGCCTGGTCGGGGCGAGGCTCTTCTACGTCGTGCAGTACGGCGAGCATTTCCGCAGCCTCCTGGACCTCCTGAAGATCTGGGAGGGCGGCCTGACCTTCTACGGCGGGTTCCTGATGGCCGTCGCCGCCACCGTGGGGTACCTGAGGCTGTCGCGGCTGCCGGTGCTGTACTGGCTGGACATCATCGCGCCGAGCGTGGCGCTGGGCGAGGCGTTCGGGCGGCTGGGGTGCTTTCTGAACGGCTGCTGCTACGGCGTCGTCTGCCCGCCCGGATGGGGGTTCGCCTGGCCCGCCGGGAGCATCCCGTGGCAGTTCTACGCCGACCAGTACCTGGCGGCGGCGGGCCTGCCGCCCCTGGCGGACGCCGGCCCGGCCGTGGGCGGGGCCCTGACGGGCGCCCTCGCGGCCGCCTGGCACGCCCCGGCCATTTACCCGGCCCAGTTGATCTCGTTCCTGAACGCCGTGCTGCTGTTCCTGGTGCTGCACGCGATGTTCCCCTTCAAGCGCCGCCGCGGGCAGGTCCTGTTTGTGTTCATCCTTCTGTACGGCGTCAGCCGATTCTTCCTGGAGTGCCTGCGGGCCGACGAGGTGGCCGCGTACTTCCTGGGCCTGCCGACGCTGCTGTCGGCCCTGGGGATGCGGGATGCGGCCGCCCGCCTGCCGGGCCTGACGATCAGCCAGAGCGTGGGCCTGGTGCTGGTGGCCGCAAGCGCGGCCGTGCTGGCGGGTCTGGCGCGGAGCCGCCGGCCCGACCTGGATGCAAACGACCCGCCGCCCGCGCCTCCCGCGACGATCGCCGCGGAGAGCGGCGGGGCGCGGCCCCAACGTCGAAAGGAAAAAAGATGAAGACCTCCGCCCTCTGCGCCGCCGCGGCCGCCGCTTGGGCCGCCGCCCTGGCCGGGCAGGCCGCATTCGCCCAGGCCGCCCCCCTAACCTTCAAGTACGAGCCGGGCCAGGTGCGGCTCTACGAGCGCTCCGTCAAGACGGAAACGCAGACCCGCATGGGAAGGAACACCCGCCGCACCGTGAACGAGATCCTGGTCCAGCACCGGGAACAGGTGCTGGAGGCCCAGGCCGAGCCGCCGGGCGGGCGCGTCCTGGTCATCGACACGCCCGGCCCCGATCGGCTGATCACCTACGAAGAGAACGGCAAGGACCTGCTCGCCAGCATCCCGGAACAGAATCGCTCGCGTCCGCTGTCGGCGGTGCTGGCGGCCCAGCGGCGCGACCCGCGCGGCCAAGCCGCGGACCGCCCGGAAAAGGCCGCCGACGCTAACCAGACCATGGAAATCCTGTACAGCGAGATCCGCCTTCCGCCGCCGGAACCCCTGAGGCCCGGCGATTCCACATCGCGCAAGATCGACATGGGCATCGCCACGGCCACCATCACCACCAGGTACATCGACCAGCGATCCGAGGGCCTCTCGCGCTGCGCGGTCCTGTCGACCACGGCCGCCGTCGCCTTCACGGGGGACATGGCCAAGCGCCTGACGGTCGAAAAAATGACCTCGCAGACCACCCTGGCCCTGGACGGCAGCGGCATCGTGGCCCACAACGGCACGACCACCCTCCTGGAGCAAGCCGAGGGCGGCGAGCAGCGGGTCACCCGCACCTACCAGGAAAAACTCGTCCGCTCCGAGATCCTCCCGGCCCCCCAGCAGGAAAAGGTCAAGGCCGACATGGCGCGCCTCGACAAGACCTTCGACCAGATCAAGGGCAAGGACCTGGACGGGGCCCTGGCGGCCCTTGAGAAACTCATCCAGGAGAACCCCCAGCCCACCTGGACCTCCGCCCTGCAAAGCCTGCACGCGGCCGTCATGCAGCAGCGGCTCCTGACGCAGCCGGTGCCCCCGGCACGCCTCCAGGCCATACTCCAAGACTTCAAGAACAATCGCGACCGCATGGCCGCCCAGGGCCACCCCCAGGTCGCCCAGATAGACCAACTCATCCGCCAGGTCGCCACGGTCAACCTGAAGACGCTCCTGGAACAGGCGGTCGACCCGGACCCGATCAACCGCGACCTGGCCGCCTTTGGGCTGGGCTTCGTCGAGGACGCGCAGGTCGCCCCGCGCCTCCTGGCGATGAGCAAGGACGCCAGCGCACAGGTCCGGGGCTCGGCCGTCATTGCCCTGGCAATCCAAGGCAAGCCGATCGACCCGGCTCGCCAGGGCGACGCCGCGGCAAGCCCGGCGGCGCTGACGGCCCTGCTGAAGGACGCCGACGCCCGCGTCCGCGGGGCCGCGTCGTTCCTGGCAGCGCGGACGCTGAAGCGCGACGACCCGCAGGCCGCCGCCGTCCTGCCGCTCATCCTGGACAACCTCAAGGCCGACAACCCGTGGACGCGACTCCAGGCCATCACGGGCGTGGCGCTGCTGGCGCCCAAGAACTCGGTCCAGGCCGCCGCCGCCCTCATCGCCGCCGCCAGGGCGGAAAAGGAAGAGCGGCTCCAGCCCGTCTACCTCCAGGGCCTCAAGGCGGTGACGGACATCGACTCCTCCACCCTCGCGACCTACGAGGAGTGGCTGAAACGCCAGCCCGGGGCGCCGGCGATTCCCGCGCTGCCTGCGCCGGTTTCCGCGCCGCCCGCGCCGCCTGCGCCGGTCCCCGCGCCGCCTGCGCCGGTCCCCGCGCCGCCCGCGCCGCCTGCGCCGGTCCCCGCGCCGCCCGCGCCGCCTGCGCCGGTCCCAACGCCGCCCGCGCCGCCCGCGCCGGTCCCCGCGCCGGAGACGAAGCCGCCGGCCAAGGCCCCGGCCGCGACACCGAAAGGATAGATCGCTCTAACTTTGGGTGTTCGCGCGGCGGGTCTCCGTACCCGCCGCGCGTTTTTTTCGGGCACACGTCACCGAGCGCGGCAACAGCCAGGCAAGAAAGCGCTAAAAAACGCGGCGGCAGAAATGCCCGCCGCGCGTTTTCCTTCCGGCGCCACGACCTCGCGCGGTGGGCATTCTTGCCGCCGCGCACTACCCAGGCTGCCGGGGCGTTGCCCGGGCCTACGTTTCCTCGCGGGTGCGGATGTGCGTGTCGGCGCGGCTGCGGAACTGGCTCCGCAGCGCGGGCACGACCTCGCGCAGGCAGTCCTCCACGCGGTCGACGAACGAGAACCGCACGGCCTTGCGGACCTCCTCGGGTATCTTCTCCAGGTCGTCCGCGTTGCCCTTGGGCAGAAAGATGTGCGTGAAGCCCTCGCGGTGGGCCGCGAGGACCTTCTCCTTGATGCCGCCCACGGGCAGGACCCGACCCTGGAGCGTGACCTCGCCCGTCAGGGCCACGTCGCGCCGGGCCGGGCATCCCGCCAGGGCGCTCGCCAGGGCGCAGACCACCGGCAGCCCGGCGCTCGGGCCGTCCTTGGGCGTGGCCCCCTCCGGCACGTGGACGTGCAGGTCCACCGTGTGCCGCGCGGGAATCACCCCCGGCCGGGCGCAGCGGGACCGGACCCACGAGAGGGCGGTCTTGACGGACTCCTGCATGACCTCGCCCAGTTGGCCGGTCAGGGTCAGTTCGCCCTTGCCGGGCATGCAGGAGACCTCGATGACCATGCTGCGGCCGCCGGCCTCGGTCCAGGCGAGGCTGGTGACGGCGCCGATGCCTTCCCTGGGCCCGCTGGGCTCGCGCCGGTAGGGGGCCGGCCCCAGGTGGACCCGGACCCTCTCGGGCGTGACGGTGATGGGCCCGGGCGGCGGCGTATCGGCGGCGGCCAGTTCGGTGGCGATCTTGCGGAGGACCTTGGCCAAGCACTTGCGGAGGCTGCGGACGCCGGCCTCCCGCGTGTACAACTCGGTCATCGGCCGCACGACTTCGTCCGGAAAGACCACCTGCCCCGCCGCCAGGCCGTGGGCCGCCAGTTCCCGGGGCAGCAGGTGCCGCGCGGCAATCTGGACCTTCTCCTCCAGCGTGTAGCCCGAGAGTTCAATGACCTCCAGGCGGTCCAGGAGGACCGGGGGGATGGCCGTGCCCACGTTGGCCGTGCAGATGAAGAGGACCTCGGAGAGGCCGAACTCGACCTCCAGGTAATGGTCGCTGAAGGCGTAGTTCTCGTCGGGGTCGAGGACCTCCAGCAGGGCGGAGGCCGGGTCGCCGCGCGTGTCCTGCCCCATCTTGTCGATCTCATCCAGAAGGAAGACGGGGTTGCGGACGGCGGCCTTGCGGATGGACTGGATGACCCGCCCGGGCATGGCGCCGATGTAGGTGCGGCGGTGGCCGCGGATTTCGGCCTCGTCGCGCACGCCGCCCAGGCTCTTGCGGACGAACCGCCGCCCGAGCGCCCGCGCCACGCTCTTGGCGAGGCTGGTCTTGCCGACGCCGGGCGGGCCGACGAAACACAGGATGGGCTCCCGCAGGCTCCGCGTGAGTTTCTTGACGGCCAGGTACTCCAGGATCCTCTGCTTGGGCTCGTCCAGGCCGAAATGGTCCTCGTCCAAAATCCGCCGCACGTGCCGCAGGTCAAGGTTGTCCTCCGTCCGCTTCTGCCACGGCATGTGGGCGAGCCAGTCGAGGTACTCGGTGATGACGACGGCCTGGGGCGTCAGGGGCATCATGTGGGCCAGGCGTGCCTGCTCGCGAAGGGCGATTCGCTGGACGTCCTCGGGCATGCCGGAGGCCAGGATTTGGTCCTTGAGTTCCGCGGCGCCGGTCGCCGCGGCGACCTCGCCCTGGCCGAGTTCCTCTTCGATGGCCTTCAGTTGCTCCTTGAGGAAGTATTCCTTCTGCGTCTGCGACAGCCGGGACCGCACCCGCTCGCTGATGCGCTGCTGGATCTCCAGGAGGCCGATCTCGTTCTCCAGGAGGTCGGCCAGGGTCCGCAGCCGCGCCTCCGGGTCCACCACCTCCAGGAGGCGCTGCTTGTCGGCGAGGGGGATGGCGGTGAACGCGGCGACGATGTCGGCCAGGCGCTCGCCGCCCTCGGCCGCGGCCGCCTGCTGGCCGATGCTCTCCGGCAGCGCGGGCTGAAGTTGCAGGTACGTGAAGAACCTCGCCCGGACGGTCCGCACGAGGGCCTCGGCCTCGGGGCCATCCAGGGGCGGCTCCCGGAGCAGGGCCGCGTCGGCCCAGAGGCACTCCCCCTCCTTTGCCACGCCGGTGACCAGTGCCCGGGCGGCGGCCTCGACGATGACCTTGTGCGTGCCGCCTTCGCCCTTGAAACACTGGAGACAAGAGCCCACCGAGCCCATCTCAAAGAGGTCGGCCGGGCCGGGCTCCTGGCAGTTCGGGTCGCGCTGCGCCACGAGCAAAATCTGCCGGTCCTTCTCCATCGCCTGGTGGACCGCCGCGACGGAAGACTCGCGGCCCACCTGGAGCGGCATGGCCAGGCCCGGGAACGCCACCAGGCCGCGCAGCGGCAGCACGGGCAGCCGGACGGCGGCCGCGGGCGGCGCGGACGGCGGCGGGGCTTGGGGGTCGGTTTTGCTCATGATTCACAGGGCGGCCGCGCACGGCATGCCCGTTTGGCTCCTGAGAATCTCCACTCTTCAATAAAGCACGACTGTCCCCCACATTGGCATTAGATTGCTACTGTCGGGTGGACGCGGTATCAAATCTTGAGACGATCTTCTCGTACTTCTGCCTCTCTTCCGGGCGAGCCCATATCACGATAAGCGACCCGGTCTCGGCTTCATCGCCACTCATCTCGAAATACCCCTTCTCCACCAAGTCGCACATCTCCTCGTTCAACGCCACATACAATGCCTCCCATTCCTCCTTACGGGCAGGTCCAATATGCCGAAGTGGAAACTCCATACGCTCAAAATAGCCAAGCAACACCAAAGCCTCTCGATGATGCTCGAATGTCTCAAGATATCGCGACTGTTCCTGGCTCCACCCCACTCGCCGAACGCTTTGCCAGGCAGAAAGCATGCGCGACATATGGTATCGCTCGGCGATAGGCCGCCAGAAGAGCATGCCGCATACGACCAGAAAGGCGGCAAACACCAAACTAACCACAACCCATCCTCTGGTGCCAAGATGCATGCCGCAACCCTTTTGGTATTCCCCGCGATCCTATGGCGTTTTAAGATTGCGTATTGGCGCGGCGGGTCTCCGTACCCGCCGCGCTACCCATGCGACCGTCCCTATCGCGGCGGGTGCGGAGACCCGCCGCGCAAATCTGTTTCTAGCGTTGTAGTACTAACTGACCGTTACTGGGGCCGAAGTCCCGGCCGGTGCCGATGAGGCGGGCGCCGCTTCGGCCGCGGCCGGCCCGCGACTCAGGTCGGCGGACGGACGGCCCTCGGCCGCATCCTCCGTCACGTAGCCTTTCTCGTGCAGGTCGGAGAACTTGACGGAGACCTTGCGCGAGACGCCCGGCTCGCCCATCGTCACGCCGTAAATGACGTCGCTGATGCTCATCGTGCGCTTGTTGTGCGTGATGATGACGAACTGCGACTGGGCGAGGAACTCGCGCACCAGGGCGGTGAACCGGTCGACGTTGGCCTCGTCAAGGGCGGCATCGACCTCGTCGAGGATGCAGAACGGGCTGGGCCGCGCGCGGAAGATGGCCAGCAGGAGCGCGACGGCGGCCATCGTCTTTTCGCCGCCCGAGAGGAGGCTGATGCGCTGGAGTTGCTTGCCGGGGGGCCGGGCGACGACCTCGATGCCGCTCTCCAGGACGTCGGCCTCGTTCTCCATGAAGACGTCGGCCTTGCCGCCGCCGAAGAGTTTGCGGAAGAGTTCCTGGAAGTGGCCGCGGACGGCCTCGAAGGTTTTCATGAATCGTTCGCGGCTTTCGCGGTTGATGCGGTCGATGAGGCCGCCGAGGGCCTCGCGGGCCTTCACGAGGTCGTCGCGCTGGCGGCGGAGGAAGTCGACGCGCTTCTCCAGGGCCTCCTGCTCGCCGATGGCCTCCAGGTTGACGGCGCCGAGGCGTTCGATCTTGCCCTGGAGGGCGCGGATCTCCTCGGCCACGGCGTCCCAGTCGACCGCCTCGGGCTGCCACTGGGCGTAGCGCTCGGCCAGGTCCACGGCGAAGTCGTCGCGGATGCGCTGGGCCAGTTCGTTGCGCTGGGTCTGGAGGGTGCGGTGTTCCAATTCCCGCTCGTGGATCTGCTGCTGGAGGGCATCGGACTCGGACTCCAGGGTGCGGGCCTTCTCGGTGAGGCCCTCGAGGGCCTCGGCGCGGCCGGTGCGTTCGGCACAGAGGCGCCGGACGTCGGCCTCGGCCGTCTCTTTCTCCTGGAAGAGCGACGCCAGTTCCGACGCCAGGCGGAGCCTCGCGCGGTCGGACTGGCGGATGCGGTCCTGGCCGGCGGCGAGGTCGGCCCGGGCCTGCTCGAGGCCGTCGCGCGTGGCGGCCAGGTCTCGCTGTGCGGCGGCCACCTGGTCCACGAGGGCGGCCTGCTTTTCACGGAGTTGGGCCAGGGCGATGCGGGCCTGGGTGCGGGATTCCTCGCAGGCGGTCCGGCGTGCGGCCATCGACTCCTGCTCGGCCGCCAGGAGCGCGAGGGAGGCCGACTCGCGGGCCTCGCGGCCGGCCAGGTCATCAACCTCGGCCCGGAGCGCATCGCGCCCGGCCACGGCCTGGTCGCGCTGCTGGGCGGCGGCCGCCAGTTCGCTCTCGACGACGGGCGATTCGGCCTCCAGTTGCCGCCTGAGGTCCACCAGGCGGCGCTGGCGCCCCTCGGCCTCGACCCTGGCCATCGAGCCCTCGTAAATCTCCTGCCGCAGCGCCTGCTGGTCGGTGTCCAGGGCGTGAAGTTCCCCGACAGCCCGCGTGCGGCGGGCGGCCAGGTCGTCGATGCGGCGGCCGACGGTCTCACGCTGGGCGGCCACGTCGCGGAGTTCCGAGCGGCGGCTGATGAGGCTCGTCTCGGGGCCCGGCGGCCCGATGGCCACCGTGCCGTCCGGTTCCAGGACGTTGCCCGAGAGGGTCACAAAACGGTACCCGGCCAGCGGGCCGCACGCCAGGTCCACCGCGCCCTCGAGCGACCGGGCGACGAGGGTCCGGGCCAGCAGGTGCGCGATGGCCGGGCGCACGGTCTCGGCCGCCCGCACGTAGTCCATCGCCCAGCCGACCGCCTCGGGATAGGCGGAGAGGTCCGGCCCCGGGCCCGCCTGTATGGTGCGTGCTTTGCACGCACCTTGCTCGTACTCCGCGTGCGTGCGAAGCACGCACCCTACTCCCTGGCCGGCCGCCGGCGGGAGGGCGTCGAGGGCGAGGAACCGGACCTGGCCGGGCAACCGGCCTTCGAGTTGCCGGGCCAGGGCCAGGACGTCGGCCTGGCGGTCGGCGACGAGGAGTTTCTCGGCCGGGCCGAGGGCCGCCTCGATGACGACCGCGTGGGCAACGTCGACCTCGATGAGGTCGGCCACCATGCCGCGCCACCGCCGGCGTCCCTCGCCGGCGGCGATGGCGTCGGAGACCTGCCGGACGGCGGCCGGAATGCCCTCGCCCCGGCGCTCAAGGTCCTCCAGAAGGGCGGAGCGGCTGTCCAGGGCGGCCGCCTCCTGCCTGGCGCGGGCGAGGCCTTCGCCGACCTCTTCGACTTCCTTCTGCTTGACCTCGGCCTCGGCGCGTTTCTGTTCGAGGCGGCTGCGGCGTTCGGCAATGGCGGCGTCGAGGTTGGCCTTCTCGGCCGCCAGGCCGGTCTCCTCCCGGCCGACGCCCTGGAGGCCGGCGGCGATCTCGTCGCGCCGGGCCCGCAGTTTGGCGCCCTGGGCCTCGAGCGTCTCCAGGCGCAGGTCCAGCGCGGCAAGGCGGCTGGACCGCTCGCTCTTCTGCTGGGCCAGGTCCATGAGGTCGGCCTTGCCGGCCTCGACTCGGGCCCCCAGGGCGCGGACCTGGTCGCCGACCTCGGCCAGTTGGGCCTCGACGGCGGCGACGGCCTCGTCCTGCCTGCGGGCGACCTCGGCCATCTGGCCTTGCG
>Ga0315279_10011620_pt1 | contig 10156 bp, 15 predicted proteins | sample YL17G06_20_MG_FD_203694 | JGI IMG/M metagenome (GOLD analysis project Ga0315279, IMG submission 203694) | Sediment microbial communities from Yellowstone Lake, YNP, Wyoming, USA - YL17G06_20 | ecosystem: Environmental > Aquatic > Freshwater > Lake > Sediment | place: USA: Wyoming | collected...
ATTTCGTTGACACTTGCCCCGCGGATCGGGTCGCTATCCATCCACCTAGCACAGAGAACTGAAATGATTGAGGAAAATGACCTAGCGTGAAGCCCCTCTTGTTCAGTTCGTCCTCCAACTCAGGCCCGGATATGCCTACTTCGACGGTCGCGGTGAGCGAAAACGCGTCCACGTCAAGCACACTCTTCATCCGTCGTAAATCAACGGTGACTGCACCCTTCCTTCCTCTCAGCTTAATCGGTTCGACTCCGCCGACGACACTGCTTCCGCCTGCAAATGGGACGATTGAGATTCGGTTTGCACGAGCAAAGCTAAGCAGCTTCGCAACATCGCGTTCGTCTTCTGGATAGACTACAGCGTCGGACGGATTTCGGATTAGACCCCGACGTAGATTGAGGAGGTCGACGTACGATTTCCCGAGACTGTGCGTAAGCCGGTCATACTTCTCTGATGAAACGTCTGCGCCAACGGTCCGTTTCAGCCTCGCCAGAGTCCTGTCATTAAGTCGACATGGTGGAAGTCTGACTTCTTCGATCGTAACGCGTGAACATTCGTTCAGTTTCGCGAGCTTCAGAGCTTCGAGAAGATAAGGCCAGAATTGTGGCTTGTCGTCGAGCGGATAAGTTTTCGACTCAAGACCCCAACCCCACCACTTCACCGCGCTTGGATTCGCTCCTGAGCTACTCGTGCTGCCCACCTGTCCACCCTGATAATCGCGCCTCGCTCGGATATCGCTTTCCACAGAGTGTGACGTAACCCACTTCCCAGTACGGTGAGGTTGCACGAACGGGTCCGGAAAGGTCCTTCAGCGGTCTATGCTCGAGACCCGGATGTGGTCACTTGCCAGCTGGTTTCCTTACCTTCTCCACGATGAAGACGATCACGAGGAGAATCACAGACCAGACGACCACGTCAGCTAGGAAGTTGACGAATTCGATTCTCCAGGGGTTGTATTCCGGGGCCACTATCATCCGAATGAGCCAAGCGAGCGGAAAGCCATAGTGTTCCGCACCCACCAGCATTTCTGGTGTGTTCGAGAATAGTCCTGTCAACAGGGTTATGATTTCTCCGCCAAGGATCGATACTACGAGACGATTAGTCGTATTCATCATTCCTCACTTCATCCCGAGTGATAGAGGATCAAAGCCTGAGGGATTTCAACTTATCCAATGCGATGCTTGGGTCGATTATTCCCAGGACAGCCTTGTCGAAAGGACAAACGTCATTCTTCTCGCGATTCAGTATCCTTGCAACCAAGGTTCCATACTCGCACTGAATGTCATTCGCCTTGAAGACGGACAGCGCGCCTTCGCTCATGTTCACACCGTAGACGGCGATTATCTTGGAGTAGACGCAGAGCAGCGCCGCAGCTCTGCCTACGATGCTGTCGGCAAGTGAAGCGCCCTCAGCTAGCCCACCGATATCACTAATCATTGCGAGCAGATCGCTGACGCCGTGCGACTTGCTCCTGAAGAGAATCCTGCCATTCTTTGCGACAACGAGAGACAATTCTTCTTCACGGAGTGTTCTCTTGGCCAGATTCAAGTCGTCCGACATGCTTGCAGACATGACATGGTTCGACCTTGAATACTACGCATGGCCCTTCGCGGATTCGTGTTGGTCATTCGTGCCAGTGTCGATTAACGCGATGGGCTCGTCAACTGGAACCTCTGAGCCTGCTGGATGAAGTGTCTTGCGAATGAGGCCGGACGCAGGAGCCTCAATCTCGAACGTTGTCTTTTCTCCCTCAACCACGGCGATCGGTTCGCCTTCTCTAACATGATCGCCTTCCTTTCTCAGCCACTCGATGAGTTTCCCTGTGCCCATAGACTCATCCAATCGTGGCATCGTGACCTCTAGCATAGCCACTCATTATGTTTGTGTGTTAATTGAACGTTGTCAGTCTCAGCGGACCAGTGAGATTGCTCATTGCGATCATTCAGCACAATGCAGAGACCCTGCATCCCGGTAGCGTTTTCGCATTCCCACGAAGAATGCCAATCAGCGTGTTGCCGGCAAAGCTAATCATACGAATGGGAATGTTTGGTAGTTCGAGACAAGCCATCGGACGATCGTTATGACAAATCAACCCAAGGAGCTCACGAAGAACCGCCCGTGCCCGACCTGCTACGGTTGGCTGGACATAGAGTCAACTTGCAGGCATGAGAAGTACGTCTGCCCGACCTGCGGCAGGAAACAGTGTCTGCTCAATTGGTCTTATCCCATGAAGACTAAGGAAGAGGCAATTCATTTCCTGAAGTCAGCAGAAATACTAACGGGTCAGAGATGCTTTGTCAGGATAGTGAGGAGGACGTCCTTCGTGAAGTGGAAGATATTCACCTCAGAACAGGACTACCTGACCTATATGCAGACTGGCAAACACAACAGATGAGCGACTCGGAATGATCGAAAGTTCGCGAAGAACCGTAGAGAAGATAATCACGTACCTCGTGATCACCTTCGCGCTCAGTACCGTCTTCTATTATCTTATCATCTCTTCTGGCAGCCTGACTGCAACGGGTGGGATCTATGCGGCGGGGGTCATGTGGTGCCCCGGAATCGCAGCTCTTGCGACGCAAATCGTGCATCGCGAGAGTCTACGCGATTTGGGATGGGGTTGGGGAAAGACCCGATATCAGGTCTGGAGCTACTTGATTCCACTTCTCTACGCATCCGTTGCCTACGGCCTTGTCTGGATAACGGGTCTTGGCGGATTCTCCGGTGTGGAGTTCGTGAAGGGACTTGGTGCTCAATTTGGTTTGCAGCATGTGCCGGCTTGGATCACAGCCCTAGGATATCTCGTCGTCATAGTCACTCTCGGAACTGCTCTGAGCTGCATTACAGCACTTGGCGAAGAGATTGGCTGGAGAGGATTCTTGGTGCCAAATCTCGCGAAAGTCACAACCTACACGAAAGTGGCGCTCATTAGTGGAGTGATTTGGTCGGTTTGGCACTATCCGCTTCTGTTCTTCTCGGACTACAATGCAGGGACTCCCGCTTGGTATGGGGCAACATGTTTCACCGTGTTGGTGATTGGGGTGAGTTTTGCGTTTGCTTGGATGCGACTCAAATCAGGCAGCTTGTGGACTGGAGTGTTTCTGCATGCTAGTCACAACCTTTTCATCCAACGCGTCTTCGACCCGCTGACGACTGATACCGGACTCACAAGGTACATTACGGGGGAATTTGGGGTGGCCTTGGCCTTGATCTCGTTGGTGGTCGCCTACATTTTCTGGAAGAAGCGAACGGAATTGCCCTGAAGTCGAAAACTCTCATTATCTGTCGCGAGATCAAGAAGATCTAGACCGGGCATTCCTTGAGAATCTGAATTGCGTTGCTGGTTCCAATTCTATTCGCGCCAGCCTCGATCATCGCAACACAGTCTTTGTAAGTTCGGATCCCTCCTGCAGCCTTGACCCCGAACCGTTCTCCAACGGTCCTCCGCATCAGCATGACATCGGTCGCCGTGGCGCCGCCCGAGCCGAAACCAGTCGATGTCTTCACGAAAGCCGCGCCTGCCTCTTGAGCGAGTTTGCATGCCTGGACTTTCTCTTCGTCGCTCAAGTACCCTGTTTCTATGATGACCTTGACCGGAGCCTGCTTGCATGCCTTCACGACTCGCTCAATATCCTCCCGAACCGTCGCCAAGTCTCGGGACTTCAATGCACCAACATTCATGACCATGTCCACCTCGGCAGCCCCGAGGCTCAGGACAGTTTGGGCCTCAAATGCCTTGACCGCTGGTAAGGAGGTACCAAGAGGAAAGCCCACCGTCGAGCAGACCTTGACATCTGTACCCCGCAATGCATTGACTGCGAGTGAGACCCAAGTCGAGTTGACGCATACGGCATAGACCCCGTAGCTCCTTGCTTCGTCGCAGAGCCTTTCCACTTGATCTCGGGTTGCTGAAGGATTCAGCAACGTGTAATCAATCATCTTGGCAAGTTCTTTCCGACGGATGTCCATATGCGTCGCCTCTGGTGAAGAAGTGTCGTGTTTCGTATTGAGATTTGCGGGATCCTACCTCGAGCTGGAACCTCTGGATGCGAGCACGATGGATGCGCAGACAAGTACGGCTCCGAGACCGCTGCCAATTGCGAACTGTTCACCGAGAATCAGGGCTGACGAGATGATGGCCACGACGACCTCGATCAACAGAACAAGCGCCGACAAGGTTGCACCCACATACCTTTGTGCTCTTGTGAACAGCCAGTAAGGTACGGCCGTGCAGAGAACTGCCGTGTAGGCAACAGCTACCCATCCCTCCAATGGAACAGCGACACTCGTCACATCCCCCAAAAGGAAAGCGACCGGAGCGATCCCTATCGTGGTGACTAGCATCACCCACGCAACCATCTGTGAGACGTTTGTGCTCCTTCTCGAAACCATGTCCTTGTTCAGCACAAGGAAGAAGGACCAGACGAGACCGGCTAGTAGGACTAGAAGATCGCCCATCACCTGTCCGCCTGACAGGGTGCTGAGGTCTCCGCCAGTCACGAGAAGGAACAGGCCCAAGACGGATAATGGGAGGGCAAGCAAGTTACCGAAACCCATCGGCTCGTGATACAAACTCCAGCTCAGGAATGCCGTGAAGGCCACGTTTGAATTAGTGATCAAAGCCGTCCTGTTCGCAGTTGTATACGATATTCCCACATACTGAAGTATGAAACCTCCGGCGTTCAGAATACCGAGAACCCAGATTCTCCGGTCGCGAAGCACATTCAATTTGGGGCGTTCTCTGACGAACAAGAGGGCGGCCGAGAAAACGGAGGCCGTCACCAGTCTCAGAAAGGCAAACGAATAGGGGTCAACGTATTCCAAGCCCACCTTCATAGCGACGAAAGAGGTCCCCCACAGAACGCCGGAGACGGCTATCAAGCCCACGGGGACACGAATACTTGTATTCAAACTCGTCGCCTAGCCTTGTTCTCAGCAGGTTCGCTCGGAACTCAGGCGGGGCCGCATAGGAGAGTTCACGTGCTTGCCTGAGGTCAGATCCGTCTAGAGTTGTGCTCTGACTTCATACGAATAGATCGTGTGCCCGAGTAGTTCGTTGTAGACAACTGATGGCTTCCAGTTGCCTACCTTGAAATCATGCGAGATGACCTTGGCGCCTTTCTTGAGCTCACGTTCCAGTTTTGGACGAAGACGCTCGTTGCCGCTTGTGGTCAGGTAGAGAGTCACCGCATCGGCTTCGCCAAGATCCACATTGAAGAAGTCATCGTGAATCATCCTGACTCTATTTTCAAGGCTCAGCTTCTTGATTTCCGAGCGTGCTCTCTCAATGAGATCATCTCTCATTTCCACTCCGACCGCAGAGGCCTCTGTTTCTTGGGCAGTTAGGATCACCAATCTGCCGTCCCCGGCACCGAGATCGAATAAGGTTTGGCCTGACTTCAGATCCGCCAGCTGGATCATCTTCTTCGCGACTTCAACTGGCGTTTGCACGAACGGTGCACAGCTCATGATCCCCTGCTCCTATCTGAGACTAGGCGTAGCGTCTCTCGCCTTCGCCCTTTTCGGTCTTGCTAATTTTCAGAGGACTCTGTTCCTTCTTTCCGGTCCACTTGATGTCTTCTTCCAAGAATTTCGTTGTAACATCTTTGAAACTCGTGAATATCTCATTGAGTTCTTCCTGTGAGAAGGTGTCCATGAATGGGGGATTCCTTAGCCAGGCGTCCCAACCGCGGACGCTCTCAAAAAGAGCGGAGTTCAGCCTAATGAGACTCGCGTACAGCGAGAGACGATCAGCTGGTTCGAGTTTCTTCAGATCCGCGAGAACTTTCGCGCGCTCATCTGTCCAAGACAATAGTTGCGTTGCTCCCTGTTTGAGGCGCCTGCATGAGGTGAACACTCATTTAGGCTTATTCCCATGACGGATGATTGCGTGAGACCGAAGAGACTAAAGAGCCCCACCATCAAGTCTCATTCCCCGGAGTTCTTGTGGTGAGTTGACTATGGAGTCGAAGGTTGTTCTCTTTTCATATGATCCCGATGTGGAGCGCGTGTGCGCGGCGGCCATGCGTTCATGCTACTCGCCTCACACCAGCCACGATCTCTACCTGTACTCAGATGAGAAGGCTCATGCTCTTGAGGACGAAAGACCTCTCAATGATCAAAGAATCGGAACGTTGCTGCAGAAGGCGCTTGAACTCGAACACCTCGACATTCTTGAGCATGGCCTACTGACTTTCGACTTGGAACATGTTTCTCGAGCTTGCACGCACCAACTGGTCCGCCACAGACTCGCCTCCTTCTCTCAACAGAGTCAAAGATACGTGAAGATAACGCGCAGTCGCGGCCACATCAGACCACCCGCAATACGTGACGACACCAAAATTCCGGTGAATATCCGCGACGTGAAATTGGAGATGAGTTTTGAGGACATGATGGACGCAGCATCGCAGATGGAAGAAGGCCTCCTCAAGATCGGAGTCAAGGCTGAAGATGCAAGATACGTGCGACCTAACGCTGCCGTGACCAATATTGTCACGTCGATGAATCCGAGACAATTGTTGCATGTTCTTGCGCTGCGATGTGCGAGCGACGCACAATGGGAGATAAGAGACCTCGCATGGGCAATGTTCGCGTGCGCTAAACTTGTCGCGCCGAACATCTTCAAGACGCTACCTTCAGCAAATACAGCGCTCCAGGAGAAGATCACTAGACTCGACCTAGTCGTGAAAGGAGTCCGTGATGTATTTACTGCAAGCCTGAGAGGAGAGCTGGTGGAGATTCCGGTTGATCAAATCGGGCAAGAACACTCGGTGCGAGCATTCGTAAGAAACCTACGCTGAACAGACCATCATTCATCAATATCCGGCAAGAAAAACCGAAATTCCGCAAGGCTTTTGATTTCCAAGAGAGTAATACTGAGTTCATGCCAAGACGGGAAAAGCGTGCTGTTCGAAGACGTAGCTCACGCAAACATCACAGACGGCCTAAGACCCTACGCGGCAAAGCAAAAAGGGCGTACCGAAAGACAAAGCGAAGTGTCAAGCGAAGCGTCCGCCGCGTAAGGCGCAGACTGTAGAGTCCCCAAACAGGCCGATCGTCCGCGTAGCTGTTGAAGTTACTCTTTCGATAGTACTCGGACTTCACATGATGCTAGCGTCTTGAATCTCTCAGCATCGCGGTCATCGCCGACAATCGACCCGTAATGCATTGGAATGGCCACCTTCAACTTGATGTGCCTAGTCGACTGCACGGCTTCCTCTGCAGTCATCACGTAAGTTCCGCTGACGGGCAGGCAGGCAACGTCAACGTTGAAGCGCTCCATCTCTGGAATCAAGTCAGTATCTCCTGCATGATAGATCCTGACTCCGTTCATTGTTACGATGAAGCCGAGCATTTCGCTCTCTTTGGGATGGAAGGGGTGACCGGGAGACCGGAACTTGTTTACGTTATACGCGGGAACCATCTCGACTGACACATCATCAATGAGCATCTTCTGGCCTGGCTTCGCCACGAGTATCTCCTTAGCTTTCACCTTCGAGAGTTTGCGCTTCGATTCGGCTGTTGTGATTATCGTTGTCTTCTCGGAGACTATCTTCTTGACATCTTCGGGGCTGCAATGGTCCTCGTGATTGTGGCTGATCAGGAGGATGTCTGCCTCCTCCCCGCCTGTGATTTCGTACGGGTCGACATATACCGTCTTTGCGTTCTTGATCTTGAAACCATCGTGGCCGAGCCAACTGATCTTCACGCCGCCATATTCGAACAAACCCGTCAGGACCTCCCACTAACCCAACATACTGAGGTCATCTTGAGGATAAATCCTCTGTGAGTGAACTAACGGGTACCCCTGTGTGCCCCCTCGGTGTCGACGAATGCAAGGATTTGTATTGACGAATGCGGGCTCATCTTGAGTATTCAGGAGAACGAGCGTGTTGGTGAATGTGAAGTGGGAGGGTGGGATGCGTTTCACCGCCACAACAGAGGAAGGCGACTCACTTACGATGGACACGGATCCGGAAGGCGGAGGCGAGGGACACGGGTTCCGGCCAGCCAAACTCGTACTCGTCGGACTCGGCGGATGTACGGGCATGGACATCATCTGGATCCTGAAACGCCAACGCCAAGAAGTAACCGGACTTGAGATGAAGGTTACAGGAACTAGGAGAAAGAAGGATCCCATGTACTATGAAGCCGTTCAAATCGAGTACGTTGTACGTGGGCGAGGCCTCAGAGAATCAGCCGTCAAGAGAGCAATCGAGCTATCGGAACAGAAATACTGTTCGGTGAGAGGGATCTTCCGTCCAGACGTGAAAGTGACGACAAGCTATCGTATTGAACAGGAAGCCTAGCTCAAGCATCGTGTAGACAGTCATTGCAAGGAATACTGACATCACACGTTTCGGAAATGTTATCAGTGTCTGTGACTGCTCACACTTGCTTGGATGCCGGGGTTGCCTAGAAACGCGTGGGGAACGTGTTGGGCATCCAGGTAAGGCGTCGGCTTGCTAAGCCGATGGTCTTCGGGCCTCGTGGGTTCAAATCCCACCCCCGGCGCTTTTCACCGAACCCCCGAGGGTTTTGCCTGTCGGGGAGATCGTGTCGTTCGGGTTATGGATGAGGAAGCAGGGCTACCGCGAATCGACGATCCACTACTGTATTCAAGCGCTAAATCAGTAGCCAGAAGAGCGAACTTGCTTGACCCCGAATCCGCCAAGACCTGCATCGCACCGGCCAAGATCAGCGAGGCACGGAAAGCGAAACTTGCGGAAGACTTGGCGAGGTTCGACGGCTAAGCATCGAGCGATACTGACGGTCGTTTTGACTTGGCCTGTCAAGATACAGCGAGGCGCGTGTAGCCCATGCGAGACCAACCCGGTTTCTATGCTCTAGCGCATAGGAACTGCCCCCTAGGGGGTAGGGGGTTCAAGATGTGCGGGGATGGTCGCGTAAGAGGGTTTATATGTCGTTATCGAGCTCGTTTAACGGTGATCCGAACGATGACGACAGTGACCGTTTCCTCGAAGTTCCAAGTAGTAATACCGGAGGATGTCAGGTCGAGGCTGAAGCTTCAGCCGGGCCAGAAGGTGATCGTCATCGAGAAGGATGGGGTCGTCCACATGATTCCCCTGAAGCCTGTTAAAGAGACACGTGGGATCGCGAGAGGCATTACTGTCCAAAACGTTCGGGAAGAGCTTGACAGACTTTGAAACTCATCGACTCCTACGGTTGGATCGAGTATTTCAGGGATGGCCCACTGGCCGACAAATACGCTCCCCACATTGAAGGCGCCAACGCGAGCAACACTGTGACACCGACCATCGTCGTCTACGAAGTCTACAAGAGACTGAAGAAGGAAAGGGGACAACAAGTGGCTCTGGAAGCTTTCGCTCAGATGACTCGAACAAGTATCCTTCCCCTAGACGAGGGGGCAGCACTGAGCGCAGCCGACATCAGCCTCAACAAAGATTTGGCCATGGCAGATGCGATTATCTACTCGGCAGCGAAGACTCACAGAGCCGAGCTTATCACAAGCGACCAACATCTGAAGGACCTAGAGAGTGTGACCTTCATCGAATGAGCGGAGCGATGGTGCTTGAACCTTCAACACAGCGCTCTCTGCCAAGTGCATGCACAGACCGCCTGATCCAGCTGATATAGAGCCCCGCTACTGCTCATTCTCGGCTCCCATTCAGCTGAAAGTCAGCTTGGTTGACAGTTTTAGACGTGGGTTTGCACCTAACCCCCGGCGCTTCCCAACTAACCCCCGACATTTCCTCTGGCGTTGAAGTGACCGGGTCATCCCAGTGGAATCCTGTCCGTGCTTTGTCAAGCCTTGACGCATGTGAAATATCCGGATGAGGAAATACACCTAAGAAATGCGGGATGAGGTACCGTATGGTGAGATTCTCATGAAGACGATTGGGCTTATCGGTGGGTTGAGCTGGGAGTCGTCGAAGGAGTACTATCGTATCATCAACGAGACCGTGAATGAGAAGTTAGGAGGACTGCATTCCGCCAAGTGCATCTTGTACTCGCTCGACTTCGGTGAGAACATGGAGATAAAGAACACCAAAGGCTGGGGTGAGTTGACCAAGGTCATGATGAACGCCGCGCAGAAGCTGGAGGCAGCGGGTGCCGACGTCGTCCTCATCTGCACAAATACTATGCACAAGTTCGTGCCTGAAATCCAGCGGGTGAT
>Ga0315279_10011621_pt1 | contig 10155 bp, 9 predicted proteins | sample YL17G06_20_MG_FD_203694 | JGI IMG/M metagenome (GOLD analysis project Ga0315279, IMG submission 203694) | Sediment microbial communities from Yellowstone Lake, YNP, Wyoming, USA - YL17G06_20 | ecosystem: Environmental > Aquatic > Freshwater > Lake > Sediment | place: USA: Wyoming | collected...
TAGGTTAAGATTATAACAAAAAAGGAACTTAAAAGATTTAAAAATTCCATTAAGAGGGCCATATTACACAGCTCAACCTTTACTGGATCCAATTTCCAATTTATAGTTATCACGCATGATTCAGGTTAATCGTAAGGTGTAAGTCGCTAAGCGCAAGGCGTAAAAATCCAACCTGCCTACCTTTCTGAGGCCATCCAGTACCGCTCTTTAGATCGGAATCTCGTTCCCTGAAATTCAATAATTAAGTCCGACCCTTCTTCCATAAGAATATCTCTGGACTTCTTTTTCTCTCTATCCAGATAGTCTTTCAAGATCTTTGAAATGATCGCATGAAATTATTTTATTGACAAGAATTACCAATTCTATTATATTCAACTAAGTTTCATATATGAAACTAGGCAAGCCATGAGTTATAATGTTTTTATCAACTCCCTAAAAAATGGGTTATCGATTCTGGAATGTTTCACTCCTTTAAAGTACGATCTCTCTCTATCCGAAACCTGTAAATTAACTGGCCTCTCCAAAGCAACTGTTTTTAGATTGCTGAAGACATTATCTCAACTAAATTACCTTAGATACGATTCTCGAAATAAAAAATACTATCTTGGACCAAGAGTGCTTTCATTGGGCTTCGCAGTGCTACAAGGCATGGAAGTACGCGAGATTGCCAGACCATATATTGAGAGACTCTCGGAGGAATGTCGAAAGACAGTTAATTTGGCAGTCATGGATAGAGTGGAAATGGTTCACATAGATAGAATCAGGTTTCCTGACGTTAGGGATTTGAACATCAGCATCGGCAGTAGAATCCCGTCATATAACACGGCTTTGGGAAGGGCTGTATTAGCGCATCAAGAAAAGGAGAAATTTAGAGAAATACTTAAAGAAATTTCTAAAGATCCTAAGGTTGTTAAATGCGTTGGAAAAGACGGAAAGATATTGACCAAAATTTTTGAAAAAGTCAGAAAAGAAGGATTCGCAACGGGCGACGAGGAATTTGAAAAAGGGATCCGGGCAATCGCGGTTCCCCTGTTTTCTCCCACTGGTGTGGCTTATGCAATCAATGTAGTGGTGCCAAGTGATACTGTTTCAATGAATGATCTTAAGATTAAGTATGGTCCTAAATTGATCAAGATAGGTCAGGAGATATCCGAAATGTTAGGATATCAAAGGGCAAAGTGAGGATCAGGGATTTCTTTCAAGAATTTTTGACTACAGAAAGGGATTCAAAAAGAATATGACAGAACCTTGGAGAAACTGAAAGCCCATCTAATTAGATATGTGTGCAGAAGAACTATATCAATTCCAAAGGGAGGTGCCTTATGAAAAAGTTTATTCTCATTGTGTGTTTTGTTGCAGTTTTTTTGACATTTGGACTAAAAACTTCTTTGGTGCAAGCCCAGCCTTATCCCAGCCGTCCTATTACGCTTGTCATTCCGATGGTTGCGGGTGCCGCAATGGATGGAGTTGGCAGGATCTTGGCTGACGAATTGGGAAAAATTCTTAACCAACCTGTCATCGTCGTGAACAAACCAGGGGCGTCCACTACATTGGGCACAGATTTTGTGGTTAAGAGCAAAAAGGATGGTTACACTTTCCTTTTGGCTAATACCTCGTCGGTTATTTATTCTAAGATTGCGGACCCGAAACTTGTCCCTTATGATTCACTTAAAGACTTGGAACCCTTGGGCCTTTACTGCTTCTTCCCATTTGTACTTGCTGTAAGTCCGGATGCCCAGTGGGGGACTTTTGCTGAGTTGGTGGACTATGCTAAAAAGAATCCTGGAAAAGTACGGGTATGCACAGCCGGTCAAATGTCTACTGCCCACTTCGGTCTGGAAGTCATCCAACACATGACTGGGGCCCAATTTACGCATATTCCGCACAAAGGGAATATAGAACTATTTCTATTGGGGGGAAACGTAGAAGCTCTTTTTAACACTGCCACCTTATCAATACCCCATATGGAAGCGGGAAAGATGAGATTCCTCTTGTTAAGTAAGAAGATGGTTCAATACCCTAAGATTCCTACGATCACCGAATTGGGATATAAAGAGGATGTCCCCTCGGCTTGGCTTGCTTTTTTTGCCCCAGCTGGAGTACCCGAGGAGGTGAAGAAGGTTCTTGTGCCCGCTATAGAGAAAGCAGCAAAAAATAGTGAAATAAAAGCCAAGATCGAAAAGATGGGCTTTATTGTTGATTATAAGTTCCCAATTGAACTCAGGAAATTGTTGGAAAAAGAATACGCCACAGCCAATGAGATAGCAGTAAGAATTGGTTACCAGAAATGATTCAATTGGGATGTGGGTTAAAAAGAAAATAAGCTTCTCGATTGATAGTTCAAATTTTGTATAAATTAGGGAAAAGGTGCTATCCAAATGGGCAAGGCAGACCGGATCAGTGGGCTTTTTTGGCTGGCCTTCGCAGTGTTTGTAATTATTGAATCATATCGCTTAGGTTTGGGAACTTTACATCAGCCAGGCCCAGGATTTCTTTTTTTCTGGGGAGCGATTGTGCTAGGGATAATGTCATTGGTAATTGTCGTACGTGCAGGAGGATATAAAAAATCAGAGGAGTCCAAGACTTTCAATTTAAGAGAATTGAATATTGGAAAAATTATTCTCGTTTTGGTCTCTCTTTTCCTCTATTCTCTTTTCATGGAAACGCTTGGATTCATCCCTACAACATTATTGCTCTTCATCTTTCTTCTAGGTGTCGTCGAAAAGAAAAAGTGGTTTTTCACAATTTCCACAAGTGTAGTGGTAACCGCCCTCACTTATTTGATATTTGAAATTTGGTTAAAATCCCAGTTGCCCAAGGGATTTTTAGAATCCCTAAGATTCTGAAACGGCCAGAGGAACTGATGGATGTTTTACAGAATGTTATCTATGGCTTTCAAGTTGCCTTACAGCCGGTCAACCTGATCTATTGCTTTTTCGGGGTCCTCATCGGAACATTAGTTGGGGTCTTGCCTGGCTTGGGACCATCAGCCGCTATCGCCTTGCTTCTTCCCTCAACATTCAAGCTCGCCCCGGTCTCAGCGATCATTATGCTGGGTGGGATTTACTATGGGGCCATGTATGGTGGTTCCACAACATCCATTTTAGTGAATATTCCTGGCGAGGCTGCCTCAGTGGTTACTTGTTTGGATGGCTATCAGATGGCCAGGAAAGGAAGGGCAGGCCCTGCCCTTGGAATAGCAGCTTTCGGTTCATTTATTGCTGGGACGATTGCCGTCATAGCCCTCACATTTTTAGGTCCTATTTTAGCCACCGTTGCCCTCAAATTTGGTCCTCCAGAATATTTTTCCTTGATGATCGTGGGCTTAATGGTCCTTACCTACCTTAGCAGTGGGTCAATGATTAAGTCTCTAATGATGGCCATCGTAGGCATAATCCTAGGGGGAATCGGGATGGATGTTATTAGTGGGAAATATCGATTTATTTATGGCCTTCAAGTTTTAGCCGATGGAGTAGGACTCGTCCCTATAGTCATGGGTTTATTTGGTATTTCCGAAGTTCTTTTAAATCTAGAAACAGAAATCAAGCGGGACATTCTTGCTACTGGTGTAAAAAACCTTCTCCCGACTCTAAAGGACTGGGCAAATAGCATATGGCCTATTCTTCGAGGTACCGTTCTTGGCTTTTTCTTGGGAATCCTTCCTGGAGGAGGGGCAATCGTAGCTTCCTTCGCCTCCTATGCCATTGAGAAGAAGGTCTCCAAGCATCCAGAAGAGTTCGGAAAGGGGGCTATTGAGGGAGTGGCAGGACCCGAATCAGCCAACAATGCAGCCGCTGGTGGATCATTTATTCCTCTTCTTACGCTTGGAATTCCTGCCAATGCCGTTATGGCCATCCTATTGGGAGCGTTAATGATTCATGGACTGAGGCCAGGTCCACTCCTTATGAAAGAAGCTCCTGATCTTTTCTGGGGGACTATTGTGAGCATGTATATCGGGAATGGGATGCTTCTAGTTCTTAACCTCCCCCTGCTTGGATTATGGGTGCAAGTCCTCAAAGTCCCTTATTACCTTCTATATCCATTAATCCTTCTATTTTGTTTGATTGGGTCTTATAGTATTGGAAATAATACCGGGGATGTGATTATCATGCTCATTTTCGGAATTCTGGGATATCTGATGAAGAAGTTTGGTTATGATGGCGCACCAATGGTATTGGGATTGGTATTGGGTCCAATGTTAGAAGAATCTTTTCGGGAGTCCTTGATGTTATCGCGAGGGGACTTTTCCATCTTCATCTCCAGACCTGTGTCAATTGGTTTTTTGGTTGTTGCGTTCCTATTATTGATCATTCCTATTATTACTCAGAGAAAGAGGCTTTCCACTCTTGAGGAATCTTAAAGGGGAGTGTTGACCTTCTGTCATCATATCATCTGTTGGGGGGAAACCATTCTGTAGAAATTAATCTTTGTGACAGCATTTTGGTATTATTATCTTAGGGAGAGAGTGTGTCATGGTGATCGTAGTGGTAAACACTGGTTGGAAAGCACAAGGGGAATTCACACTTAATATCTCTTTGAGCGGTTCAACTCTCCATTTGAACAAAGAGGACAAGGGGTTGTTGAGTTAACAATGAGCGGTTTTGACATCATAAAGAGTGACATTCTGGTGATCGGTGGCGGAGGAGCTGGCTGTCGTGCAGCAATTGAGAGTGCATCCCGAAAGTGTCGAGTAATTTTGGTGTCAAAATTTCCCGTAGGAAAGGCAGGGGCGACCGTGGTCGCAGAAAATTTTTATGTCGCTCCTTTTGGTATTGCCGATCCACAAGACAGTCCGGAGCATTACTTCCAGGACATAGTTCGAGGTGGGTCTCATCTTAGTGAGCAGGCTTTGGCCCGAAGGCTTGCCATGGAAGGGTGTGATCGGGTGATGGACCTCGAGCGTTATGGTGTCCGATTTAAAAAAGGAGAAGACGGAAAGTTTTTTCAGATGAAGGCGCCTGGTCACAGTCGTATCAGGGGCCTCTCCCCAGTGGGGGGCGGCCTGGGAATCATGAGAGGACTTCAGCGGGAATTAAAAAAATACTCACATGTCCAACTTCTTGAAGATGTAATGATTATTAGAATTTTGACTGACTCAAACACAATAGCAGGTGCCATAGGACTCGACATCAGAAAAGGTAGGCTCATCGTAATAGAATGCAAGGCGATCGTTGTCGCAACGGGAGGATATTCAACACTTTGGTTGCATAACGATGTCCCCTGTGATTGTACAGGAGATGGCATAGCCATGGCCTACCACGCAGGTGCGGATCTGATAGACATGGAATTGGTTCTCTTCTATCCCACCGTGATCATACATCCACCCTCGGTTCACGGGGTTTTGGTTCCCAGTGGAATTCTTCTCGAACACGTTGACGCTAACCTTCTAAATGGGCGGTTCGAAAAGTTCTTACCTGAGAATATTCCGACTCGGGATGTGATGAATTCCCTGATTTATCGGGAGATTGCCAATGGGAACGATACGCCACACGGTGGGGTGTTCTTGGATGTCAGTCGATCCCTGTTGCCTAAAAAAGAGCTGAAAAACCGTCTCATGCATTACCTTCCTGAGAAATACAAATATCTCTTAAAATACGGAATCGATATGATCCGAGAGCCTTTGGAAGTGGCTCCTATGGCTCACTACACTTTGGGTGGCATAATGATTGATTCTGAATGTAAGACGCGTGTCTTTGGGCTTTACGGGGCAGGTGAAGCGGAGGGCAACGTTCACGGCGCTAACAGGCTCGGAGGAAATGCACTCCCGGAGACCCAGGTTTTTGGCACTAAAGCCGGAGAGCTAGCTGCACAGTGGGCAAGGGCACATGATTTTGTGGACTGGAATCCACAAGAGGTAGACGACGAAGTCAAAAGAATGGAATATCTGTTTGAGCTCAAGATAAACCCAATCAACCCCACTATGCTCAAGAGAAAACTGCAGAGCATCATGTGGAGTCATGTGGGACCAGAAAGAGAAGAGAGGACTCTCAAAGAGGCCATCGAAGTTATATCAAGAATGAAGGAGCAGGATTTGCCTCGATTGGCCATCCCCCCGATTCGAGAATTTAATCTGCAATGGCTTGAAGCTTTGGAAGTTCCCAAAATGCTCGATCTTTCCGAAATGGTAGTAAAAGCTGCGTTATTGAGAGAGGAGACGAGGGGGCACCACTTCAGGTCGGACTTCCCGGAGAGGAACGATGAAACTTGGCTCAAGCACATTATTATCAAGAAAGAAAGAGGGGAGATGAAATTGTGGACCAAGCCGGTCGAGACGATAAGCACGGTGAATTTCAAAGGGATGTCGAAATAATCATTCGACGTTCCAATCCGCACTCTCAAGAGATTCCAAAGGACGCCATCTATACCCTTAATTACAGGGAGGGGATGACACTTCACAGCGCATTGGACTACATATACAAAGTATTGGATCCCACAGTAGCCTTCAGGCCTTACAAGTGCAACAAAGGGATTTGCATGAGTTGTCTAGTAACCGTGAATGGAAAAAAAAGGCAAGCATGTAGTACCTTTCTTAACCCGGGAGATCATCTCTTAATAGAACCAATCCATGGTCGTCCTGTATTAAGGGACCTCGTAACCAGTTTCTAATGAAGGGGGTTGTTTCCTGATCTGCCGTTTTTATTAATCGAAGTAGAGAGGAGATTCTTTAATGAATATTACAAAAATATTATCTGAGTTTATTGTGGAGACCAATTTTCAGAACATTCCCCAAGAAGTCGTTAGAATTGCAAAGGAATTTGTTCTTGACTCAATTGGCGCACAATTAGTTGGTGCGAAGGAACCAGTGAGCGAGATTCTGAAAGAATATATGAAAGGAGACTTTGGGTCCCCAGAGGCAGGAGTCGTAGGAGGAGGAATCCGAGCATCAGTTGTCAATGCAGCTTTTCTTAATGGCACATCAAACCATGCTCCTGAGTTGGAGGCTTGTGGAGATTTTGCAGGTAGTAACCTTCTCTCCATCATTCCTGTAGCTTTGGCTTTCGGTGAAAAGCTAAGGCTTTCGGGGAAAAAAGTTTTGGAGAGCATTATAGTGGGATTTGAAATTCAAGGGAAAATGGGGTTAGGGACAACGCCTGGTTCACATGACAAGGGGTGGTGTTCCATTTCACTACATGGCACCATGGGAGCGACGGTAACAGCAGCTAAAATGTTAGGATTAGATGTTTATAAAACAAGGATGGCCATGGGCATTGCTGCAAGTCAAGCGGGTGGACTAATGCGGCATGTGGGCACTATGGCTCACCTTCTTGAAGGTGGGCTTGGGTGTCGTAATGGAATACTCGCGGCTGTGCTAGCCAAGATGGGTTTAACAGCATCTGACGACATCTTAGATGGTCGTTCAAATTTCTGGGAAGTATATGTTGGAGAAGGACGATACGATCCAGAAAAAATGATAAAGGATTTAGGAAAACCTTTCTACCTTGTATCCCCGGGGACAATGTTGAAGAAGTATCCTTGTTGCACATTCACGCATCATGGGTTAGACGCAATCTTAGAATTGATTAATAAGCATAACTTAAATTACGAAGACATAATGAGTGTTGAAGTGGGTGTTACTCCCTTTATTAAAAATGCTTTGGTAGGAGGACCTGATCCAAAGTCAGGGGACATGGGTAGATTCAGCTTGGAGCACTGCCTTGCATCAGCGATCGTGGATAAGAATGTTGCTTTTGAATCCTTCAGAGACGAAAAGGTACTAAGTACAAAGCTTAAGGAGGCACGCAAGAAAATAATTGTAACAGTTCATCCTGAATGGCCTTCAGGGCGAAGTAATCTCTCAATCCCGGTCATCATCAAGCTTAAAAATGGTGAGGAACTAAAAAATAAGGTTGAAAAGGTAAAGGGCACAATTGATCTGCCGATGAGCAGAGAGGAACAAATAGAAAGGTACTGGGGATTTGCCAAACCATTTTTGTCGTCCGGGCAGATAGAACGGTCGGCCAAGCTTATTTTAAACCTGGATGAACTCAAGGACATTGAAGAGGTAATGAACATAGTGACTTTTGGTCCTAAGAGTCCCTTTGCAATGGAAGAGGGGTAACGCTCTACTTAGCGAAGCCCAGATTATACATATCGATTTTGATGTAGAAGGGATTTTAATCTTACAATCTTAGACTCATGTTATAAGGAGGAAATCATCAATGGCTATACAATTGATGGATTCTGTCATATTTGGCCGAAACTTTGGTAATGATGAGGTGAAAGCCATATTTGATGAAAAGGGAGTTATTGAATCCTGGCTTCTTTTTGAAAGAACTTTAGCGAAGGTTCAAGCTGAGCTTGGAATAATCCCAAAAAAATCAGCAGAAGAAATCAATCGTAAGGCAAACCTTAACTATGTTTCGTTGGAGAAAATTGGGGAATATTTTCATGAAACAGCCTTGGCAAGTGTTGCCTTAATCAAAGCCTTAAAGGATACTTGTTCTGCCGACACAGGGGAGTATATACACTATGGTCCCACTACCCAGGATTTATATGATACGAGTTTAGCAATAAGATTAAAAAAATACATGCAACTGCTTATCAGAGATTTGGAACACGTCCGTGATTTGTTATTGACACTTTGCGCCAAGCACAAGAATACATTAATGATTGGTCGAACCCATGGTAGACAAGCCATCCCCATAACATTTGGGTTCAAAATGGCCATTCAGGTTGAAACTTTTAACACTCATTTAAAGAGAGCTCAGGAAATATACCCACGGATAGCCATCGGAAGCCTTTCAGGTGCCGTTGGCACTTACTCCTCATTCAAGGCTATATCTGAAGTGAATCCCTTAGAATTAGAGAGAAGGGTGTTTGATGAACTTGGTCTGGAAGCTACGATTATCTCCTGCCAACCAGGTATAGAACGTTTTTGTGAATTTCTCAACTTTCTATCCTTAATTTCAGTGTCTGTGGAAAAGTTGGCTCAGGACTTTTTTACTTTGCAGCGCGACGAAATTGCAGAAATTAAAGAATCTCCAGGTAGTGGCGAGGAAATTTCCAGTAGCACCATGCCGCACAAACAGAATCCAAAAGGATTAGAATTTATCCTGGGTATTTCAAAACTTATTCGGTCTTATTCCCATGCTCTAATGGAAACCTCCATGAAAGATGAAAGGGATCGAAGCGCATTCTGGGTGGAAGATATTGCCATCCCTGAAGCATGTGTTTTAACCAGTACCATCCTTGGAACACTGAAGAATATATTAGAAAACCTAGAAGTCTTTCCAGAGGTAATGGAGAAAAATGTTCACTTAACACAGGGGCTTATAATGGCAGAGCATATCATGGTAGCTTTGTCAAAGAAGACCAGCAAGAAAGAATCTGCTCACAAATTAGTAACCGAATCTGCAAAAGAGGCAGTAAGGAAAAATCTTTCATTCGAAAAAGTCTTATCAGATAGTGAAGAGATCCATAAGTACCTATCACATCAAGAAATTAAGGATACATTGAACCCTTCAAAATACCTCGGTCTGATAGAGGAGTTAATTGACAGGGTCTTAAAATCGTTTAAAAAATAAAGTTTAAATATTATGGCTGTTGAGAATGACTACGGGGTCAGGCTTGGAAAATTGAGATTTGGTGTCATCCATAAAAAAGTTGGCCCATTCCAAATGCGGAATGAGGATTGCGGATTGTGGAATTGAAAGGCAGAGACACATCCCAGTCAAAATGCATGGAGCATGGGGCAGAGCTCAAAGCGCAGAGCGAATAGCAAAAAGAACATAGCGCTGATTTTTACTTATTGATCATTCACATTTCAAGGTCTGACATGTTCGAGGTCAGGAAGATCTACAAATCGTGCATTTCTAACTTTTCAGTAAGGTTCGGTCACAATTTGTTCACCATAATATAACGTTATGTGTTATAATGAGTAAAAATGATTAAGTCCTTTGCAAACAAGGAAACGAAAAAACTCTACGTCACGGGCAAAAGCAAGAAGTTCACTGAAGCTGTCTGTAATATTGGGTTGCGCAAGCTGGACTACTTGAACGCGGCGAAGCGGCTGGAAGATCTTAGATTGCCGCCCGGCAATAGACTCGAGGTATTGGGAGGTAGATATGAAGGGAAATACAGCATCAGGATAAACGACCAGTACAGGATTGTGTTCAGGTTTGTTGAATCAGATGCGTACGAAGTTGAAATAACGGA
>Ga0315279_10011622_pt1 | contig 10155 bp, 14 predicted proteins | sample YL17G06_20_MG_FD_203694 | JGI IMG/M metagenome (GOLD analysis project Ga0315279, IMG submission 203694) | Sediment microbial communities from Yellowstone Lake, YNP, Wyoming, USA - YL17G06_20 | ecosystem: Environmental > Aquatic > Freshwater > Lake > Sediment | place: USA: Wyoming | collected...
TGTGATCGGAACTCCGAGCGGTCACTGACGAGCGGAGCGAAGCTGTAGCGGTAGTCCTCGGTAGTGGCGGTCCTGGACCGCCACTACTGATATCAGAGGACAGAGCCTGAATTCACATCAACGCGTCCCCCCCATCGCTGACAGGCGAAAGCGGGTCCAATTAACCACGGCAGCTCCTTTCACCAAACGCTACACTTTTCCCGGAATTCGGGCTCAGTCTCCGATTCTCCCGGAGCAATCCGAGCCGACGAAGGTCGTCTTGGATCCATTTTGCCTGCCCAGTCAGTTGTCGAAGTGTTCCGCTCGGGAAGTTGTCAGATTCTTCAGGGAACGAGACGCTCACCCGCCGGCCATCGGAATGTCTGAGGCGGCGATGGCGGCCCTCAGCCGAGACGTACGCGAAATCCCGCCTGCTTGCCTTCCTTGATCCACTGTTCCGCCGTGCCTCGCTGGTTGTAGAAACGCACCGCTGCTCGGCTGGCAGCGCGGGATACACCTCTTATACCCTTGGGCCAATTCGCGTGTCAGTTCAGTACGGCTCGCACGTCCGGTCAGAATTGCTCATCCCAGTTAAGGAGGGGGGATTACGGTGTGGGGCTGGTGGAAGTTGCCGAGGGTTTGACATCGAGACTAAGGTCGCGATGCCGAAGGAAGTGCAACAACGTGGTGAGGGCCATCCTGATCCCGCGTAGCGGCAGAAGGTTCTCCCTTTGAGAGCACTCCATCCAAACGAGATGCTTCGCTCCGCGATACACCGCTCAGCATGGCAGGCTTGGCCCGCCTGGATCACCGATTCCGGTTACACAAAACTAGTCGTGCAGGACCACGCTCAGGAGGCCACTATGGACTGTCAACCCGCCGCTGGCGCTTTCGTAATCGACAAAGCCCAGCTTCTTGAACTTATTCATGAAATGACTGACCCGCGACCGAGTGGTGCCCACCATTTGCGCCAGGTTTTCCTGATTGATTCTGGGAACGACAGCTTCGGATCGACCTTCCTTGCCAAAATGAGCCAGCAGTAAGAGAATCCGGGCCAGGCGCTTCTCGCTGGAGTTGAAAAGGTGATCGACGAGATCCCCTTCGAATCGGATGTTGCGTGAAAGCAGATGCGTGACGAACAATTCCGAGATGTCGTGCTGCTCGTGCAGCATGCGCGCCATCAGCGGCTTCGCAATCCTGACCAGATGGCAATCGGCCATCGTGGTAGCCGTGGCGATGCGTACCTGCTGACCTGCCAGGCATCCCTCGCCGAAGAAGTCACCGGCGCCCAGGATGGCGACGATCGCTTCCTTGTTTTGGTCGGATGTCACCGCGAGCTTCACCTTGCCTTGTCGGATGTAGAACACGGAATCCGCAGGTTGTCCTTGGCAGAAGATGTTGCGGTTCGCGCCGTATTCAACGACGGTTTTCCCGCCGGCGAATCCAGCGAGGAAGGCTTCCCAATCAACAGGCTGGGTTTTCTTATTTGCCCTACCGACCTCAGGATGGCTTTTCATATTTGCCATAACAACCTCCCTCTGCTTGCTGAAGATATTGAGGCAAAACGGAGCTCGAACTGCTTCTCGACGACTCCCGAGCCGACAGACCCGGAATCCACCTCGATGAGGAACAATTTCGAGCCAAGAACGGTGTAAAACACGACGTTGGCCGCTGTCCCGCCGCCCGGAGGCGTCACGGTGGCCGTTACCCGGCCGTTCGCGGACACGGAATAAGTTCCGGTGAACGTGGCGTCGGACGTCAGGACTCCGAGGTGGTTGGCGTCCTCGGTTCCGGAAATGCCTCCCGCTCCGTCCAAAGTGGCCTGGCCGGACTGATCGGACGCCGAACGAATTCTCCTGTGAGGTCGCGGCTAGCCGCGACCTCACAGGCCCCGTAGGAGCCGGAAACTCACTCTGAAACTGGTACAAAAAACCCAGGCCGATCCGACCAAACTCTAACTTACCAGCTGGACCCGTTTAAGGGAGGCCGGTCAGTTGTGAGTCTTGCGTAACTACACTTTCGTAAGCTTGCGGCGCTTGCGAACCATGCCCGCGATGCCAACCAGTCCGGTTCCCAACAAGAACAAGCTGGCCGGTTCGGGTACGGGAGTGCCGCCGCTAGGGTTTACCACGGACCAGCCGTCCGCACCGTCATTGGAGCCCGAGACTGTGCCGGACTGGCCGATATAAGCAATGTTGGCGAAGTTGCTGCCGAACTGCGATCCGTTCAGCGTGAACAAATACCCCGCTGTACCCTGGCCGTTGTGATCAATCGGCGGGAAAGGATCATTCGTGCCCGCGTAACTGGCCGAAAACAGCAAGGTCCCGCTTGAATTGTAAAAGTACACCGTGAACGGATTTACCGCGTACAGGTACGTGTTCAGCTCCCCGGCATTTCCCTCCTGGTTCACATTGTACAGCAGGCCGAATGTGCTAGCGCTCGTGTAGCCAAGCGCCAAGAGGTCGGCTTTGGTGACGACGTCCGATGTGTTTGTGGCGTTACCGCACAGCGCAACGGGGCTTCCGGAGCACCCGCCGAAATTGGTGCCCAGCGTACTCAGATTGCTGGCGCTTGACGGCGCAACTGCGCCCGTTTCCGTACCGTTATTGTGAAGATCTAAGAGGTTGTAAAGCGTTCCGAACCCCTGTCCGCTAAAAACCTGCGAACCGACAAGGGTGAGCGAGTCTGCCTTGGCGAAATTGCTCGCGTTCAAGACCACGAATCCAACTGCCAAAATTCCCAACAAAGTTCTCTTCATTTTAAATCCTCCATCTCATGTCGATTTAGGTGACGCGGCCATCTGGGTCATTCAGTTTGTGGCCAACCGCACCTCAAGTTACATGTGCTTTATATTCGAGGCCGAATTGCGTGTCAGTCCAATTCGGCTCACCGGTTTGTTCAGAATTGCTCATCAAGGTTGTTGAGGGGGAACTCTGGTGTGGGACTGGTAGAGACGTGGGGGAGGATTCAAAATCCAGGCTAGTCGCGCAGGACCACGGTGAGGCGGCCACTATGTACCGTCAACCCGCCGTTGGAGCCAAGCTTCTTGAACTTCCTCATGAAATGACTGGCCCTCGACACGGGCCAGTGACGCCCATCCAGACTCACGAGGCCGCACAGACGGCAAGCGTCAACGGGTATGACATACTCATCCTTGCGGGCTTCAGCGTTGACCCTGAGGCCCAGGCATTCATTCAGAAAGCGCCGGTTAAGAGTCTCAGAGTTCACTTTGCCAACGTGAATCCCGATGTGCTCGTGGGAGACCTGCTGAAAACGAGCCGGGCCAGCCAGCTCTTTACGCTAAGACTCCACGCTGTCCTTCACATCGGAAACGTTTCCTGCCCACGAGGAGAGGGCGCAAAGCTTTTCCTCATGAAATCGGGCCATTCTTTTTAGGGCAGCGCCTGCCAGGCCAATTGGCTACGGTGTAGTCGTCGCTTTCTGGCCCTTTACCTGAATTTCGTTTACGACCTGTTTGACGTTCGGAATCGAGGCAGCAAGCTCTTCGAGTCGGTCCCGCTTGGCTTGCGAGTTGACCTTGCCCTTTATCGTCAGCACGCCGTTCTTGGCTTCGTATTTCACGTCCTTGTCCATCCTGTTGCTGATCAGCGCGGCGTGGAAATTCTTCTCGATCCCCGTGTCCAGATCTGAAGCAATTTCTTTGGCCTCGCTCTCGAAACCGACCGGACGCACCGCAATTTGATTGGAGACGACCTGGTTACCGGCCGCCGTCTTGGCCACGGTTTCGGCACGCGCTTTTTCATCGTCGGACTTTACTTGTCCACTCAACGTGACCACGCCCGTGTCGCGGTCCTGGTCCACCTTCACGTCATTGAGGCCGGCTTGCTCCAGGGACCTCTTGACGTCGTCTTTCACATCGCGAGAGAGATTCCGCGAACATCCAATTCCAACAATCAGAAGCAGCAGCGTTACAATGGCAACCCATTTGGTCGAATGCATAGAGCCCTCCTTTCCGTGTAAGCAACTTCATGGTCAATGGCTAGCGGGCGCTAGGGGCGCCAACGAGAGTATCCCCAGCCCCCACCACCGAGTAATAACAACACGACAATAATGATCAATAAGGTTTCCATGTGTCACCTCACTCGCAAGAGTTAAAGCCCTTGCGACTCACCGCATCACGAGACCGAAGCGCCTTTCCCCGGACTGCTATACCGCCCCACCACCCGTAGCCGTGCGTGCGAGCGGCCTACCGCCTATCGCTTCTGACGTAGTCGGCGCTGGCGCTGCCGCCGGCCTCTCCGGTTGACGAGATATCCTGCGCTCCTGTCCGCTTTAGGGTCGCCTTAGCGCGCTTCGTCCAGTCCGCATTGTCCGAATGCACGGAAAGGAGGATTCCGCCCTCTTTTACCCGGACCTCATAGTGCTTGGCCTTGTGTTCGGGAATCCCCCAGCCAATCAGCGCGCCCGTTATCCCGCCTACCGTACCGCCCACGCCCATCCCCGCAAGGGCCGCCATGATAGGACCGGCGGCGATAAAGGGGCCCAAACCTGGTATCGCTAGAGCGCCAATGCCCACCAACCATCCCAATGTACCGCCCAGCACCGCACCCGTTCCGGCGCCTGCGGCAGCGCCCTCGGGAGCCTTGGTGCCTTTGTCGTGGGCGAAGTCCTTGGAGACCACTTTTTCCGGAAATAGTACGGAAATATCCGTGTTTCGAAATCCGGCCTCCTTCAAGACGTCGACGGCGTTCTCCACGCTGGAGTAACTGGGGTAGATACCCAACACCGTTATTTTCTCTGCCATGTTGCACTCTCCTTGTCGTCTTAAGATCTATTTTCCCCCCTTTACTCCCACTTCTTTCGTCACCTTGCCTTCACCTGCTACTCAGGGCTCCCCCGGCCGCTCATGTCGTACCTTCGAAGTGCACTTTGCTCTCGAGACTCGATGCGCGTGGTCCGCGTTGGCCTGCTTTCGCTGCCACGCCAAACCGGCGGCTGAAGTGACTCCGAATTGAACCCTACGATCGGCGTCAAAGGCTGGAATCTTCTCATCTATAAAGTTCCTCCCTGCCATCCGCCTCCCACCAGATCCTGGCTGGCAGCGCGAGGCACCCTGCTTATACCCTGGGGTAATTCGCGTGTCAGCCCCGTACGGCTCACACGTTTGGTCAAAATTGCTCATCCCAGTTAAGGAATGGGAATACAGGGTTGGGCGGGTCGAAATCACTGCCGGGAGGTGCAGATGTGGCGTTTTCTGCTACCTCTGCGACGCGCGGAAGTTGAATTTCCCGTGGCCACTCAGCATTTGGACGACGCGAGCGTCCTGGCCATGGATCGAATGCCCTGGCCGCATACATCGCCAAGAACGCCATGTTTGCGCCACCCGCGGAATGCAACCGGCACCGGGAGAGCGTGCTTCATAGCCGTGCCCGGGCTGGGCGGCGCCTTCTGGCCTTCAGAAACAAACCGACCCCTCCCGTCCTGAGCAGGAGAAGCGTCGAGGGCTCTGGGATCGGCTCGGCGACGGTGGCAGTGAATTGCGTCCAAGCATAGCCTCCGGTAGCATCCGGAAGCGGCACACAAGGGATGCTGGTACCGTTACAGGGTGCCTCCAAGAAGCCGTAGGCGGCATCGGTGTTGAACGTCTGCGAGTAGCCTGGCGGAGCGTCTTGATCCCATCTGTACCAAGCAAACGGCGCGTTGCGAGACTCGCCGGGGCCCAAGAAGAAGAACGGGTCGTAGAAGTCGGTGTTCTAGGGCCAGGTGACGTAGGGACTGGCGTCGGATCCAAAGCTGTCCCCAATGACCACGTACCCTTCCGAGCCGCAGTTGGTGTAGGTGGTATAAACCGCAAAGACGCCGGCCGGAGGCGCCGAATACGTGTCCGGCGAGGCCGCAAACGTGAAGCACGTTGCTGTATCGGCATGAGCAATGGGTGTGCCAGCAATGCCCAAAGAAGTGCGAGTTCCAAGAGTTTCACAACTGCGTGGCAGCCCAAGTGAGCCACTGCGCCGTCTGGCAAGCCGTTCTCCCTAACCTCCCCTTCCGAGGTGGAACGACCCCCGAGAAGCAACTGCAATCACCAATCTTCAATCTACAATTCTCAGGAGGTTCTTGATTTCGTGCACACCCGGCGCGGCCCAGGCAGCACGCTCGGCGTCCACATACTCCGTCCAAGAGCGAACAATCCCAGTCAGAATGACCTTACCACCTTCGGCCTTCACCGCGATCCTCGTCAAGTCAAGAATCGCGCAGCGTTTGAAAGCTGCTTCGATCTTATCCTTGACCTCCGTTGGCTCCACCTTCGGTTTGAGGACGATCTGGTTGCTGACACCTTTGACCCCCGCTAAGTGGAGCACGACTTGGCGTGCGGTCTCCTTCTCGAGTTGCTTCTCAACCTCGCCTTGCAGAGTGATCCACCCATCTTTTACGGTCACCTTAATGCGGTCTTGCGGCACGTAGGCATGCCATTTGAGTGCGTTGTCTGCCGCCCGGGCAATATCCGCGTCTCTCAGCTCGCGGAAGCGAATAGGTTTGACTTCTATCTCAACGGCCACCTGCTTGACGCCAGACACTCGCTTGGCGGCCCATTCGGCAGCCCACTTCTCAGCGAAGTATTCAACACGGCCGGCGAGCGTCACCACGCCGTCCTTCACTTCGACCCCAATCTGCGCGGCGTTGACAGCTGGGTCCCACTTGAGTTCTTCCGAAACGTCTCTTTGCAATTGCATGGCGCTCTTCACAGTGCGCATTTCGCGTTCGGCACGGAACCAATCTTCTTCCGATGATCCGATGGGGGACCCACGTTCCTCCCAGAGACGGTGTGCACGGAGAGCGATTTTCTCATGAAGCATATTTTGTGCGTGCTGGGACAATTGATGCTCGTTCCGAGTCATGGTCGTTACCTCCCTCTCCATCCAACTCTGCTTGACTTCAAGCTACTGGTTGACTCCTGAAAGTCTCGTTCAAATCGCCGCGCAGGAATCGCCCGCCACTTTGAAACCGGACCGCGATTTCATGCGGCGGCTCCTGTTGCGAGCGCGTGACAATTCCCTTAAAACGAATCGTGGTTACACCCTCCGGAGGATTGGAGAAGTGCACGTCCAGAAAGACGCGTGTGCCCGCCGCCAGGGGCCGGCGCAGCGTAAACCGGGCACCCCCTAGCCCGACGTCCAGAAGCTCACCGCGCTCGGGCTGCCCGCCTCTTCCCCTGGATAAGACCTGCACCATGACGGGGCAATTGAGCTCGTAGCGCTGTCCGCTTGATCTGTTTTTCACAAATAACCTGTCCCGATAAATGCCTATCACCCTTTTCGGCCTTGCATCAAACCACCGCCTACAACTGCGCTTTCTGCTGGGTTGCAGGTGCCGCGGCGAGGAGAATGTGGCCCGCACAAGAGTTCCCTCCTCCGGAATCAATTCCCAAGCGGCTTCCCATTTGACCCCCAATCGCCATCGTTGCGGGTCCAATGCATCCCTTGGCCATCGGACTCGATCCATTTTCAGAGTCGAACCGGTCGCCACAAGCTAAGGTCGGTCAGGGTGCGGCGGATGAGTCCGCAAGTGGGTTTCGATCACACGCGCCACATCCAACGGGCTCACGGGCTTCTCAAAATAGTCCACCGCTCCCAATTGCATCGCTTCCAGGTAGCAGGCCATGTCATGCCAGCGGGTTAGGACAACAACCGGTCTATGTCGATCGATCTCGATGGCGCGTTCGAGAACAGCGCGCCCTTCAAACCTGAGGCTCCCCTGGCAAACCACAATGAAGTCAAAGGGCTCAGAATCGAGGCAACGGATCCCTTCGACAAAGGATCTACAGGTCCGAACCTCGCACCCCTGTTGTTCGAGGATCAAGGAGTTGGTTTCAAGGTCTTCGCAATCTTCATCCACAAGGAGAACTTTCGCTTTGGCAACAGATCGAGATTGGTCCGATGTTCGGCGACTCGCCATGTTTGCGGCCATGGTTCACGTCCCCAAGCTCCACACCGCAGGTTTCTCCGGCTCCTTACGCGGCATGGTTTTTCTTTCTTTTCGTAGCGTGCGTTATTTGGCCGTCCTGGGCAGCCATCTTTCTGTGCCCACCCGACCAGCACAACACACCACTCGCGGGTCAGTCCAATACTGCACAGACGTCTGGCCAAAATTGCTGATCCCAGGCGGTGGCTGTCTTCCTGGGCCTGAGCGAAAGTTCTCCCTTTGAGAGCACTCCATCCAAACGAGATGCTTCGCTCCGCAGGGCAGGCTTGGCGCGCCTGGATCACCTATTGCGGTTACACAAGGCTAGTCGTGCAGCATCACGCTGAGGAGGCCACTATGGACCATCAACCCGCCGCTGGAGCCGTCGTAGTCGACAAAGCCCAGCTTCTTGAACTTGTTCATGAAATAACTGACCCGCGACCGGGTGGTGCCCACCATTTGCGCCAAGTTTTCCTGATTGACTCTGGGAAGGACACTCTCGGATCGACCTTCCTTGCCAAAATGAGCCAGCAGCAAGAGAATCCGTGCCAGACGCTTCTCGCTGGAGTTGAAAAGCTGGTCGACGAGATCCTCTTCATATCGGATGTTGCGTGAAAGCAGGTGCGTGACGAACAATTCCGAAATGTCGTGCTGCTCGTGGAGCATGCGCGCCATCCGCGGCTTCTCAATCCTGGCAAAAGTGCAATCGGTCATCGCGACAGCCGTTGCCATGCGCAACGGCTGGCCTGCCAGGCATCCCTCGCCGAAGAACTCACCGGCGCCCAGGATGGCGACGATCGCTTCCTTGCCTTGCTGGGAGGTCACCGAGAGCTTCACCTTGCCTCGCCGGAGGTAGAAGATGGAATCCGCAGGTTCTCCTTGCCGGAAGACGATGCGGTTCGCGGTGTATTCTATAACGGTCTTCCCGCCGGGGATTCCAGCGAGGAGGGCTTCCCAATCGACAGGGTGGTTTTTCTGATTTGCCGTAATAACTTCAGGCTGGCTTTTATTACGCGCCATAACACCCTCCCTCTGCTTGCTGACAGCGAGCCGTATCCTCACCACTAATTGGTTTCTGGCGAGGTCCTGACACCACCTCGCGGGTTGGCCTCGCCCCAATGGAGTCCAATTGTTTACGAAACTTCCCTCTGATAGTCACTCGCCAGCCCCTCAGCAGCAATGGCTCGAAAGATCGACCTGGGAACCTCATATATTTCCATGTGAGGAGCTCCTTCAACCATGTGGACGAAGGAGTGAAGCAATTCGCCGTTGTCGGACGTCGAGTTGGAAATCTCACACACCCTAACGTCGGGAGGGCCCTTGACTAGTTTTGCCAGGGTCACGAACACTTCGCATCTTTCGTCGTTATGGCTGATCCGGCTTTCTTTCCTATCCCAGAAACTGATTGCGACTGCTTCAGTTCCATCTGGGACAACGAATGCGATGTGGCCCCGAAAGCCTTGCTCTTTTCGAAGCAGCGGGTCAATTTCGTTCTGAAGCGTCTGAATAAATTCTGTGACGCTATTCGGCTTGAGCCGCATGGAGATACTACGCACAAACATGATCTCCGTCTCCTTGCTGAAAGCGAGCCGGTGCGATCAAAAGGAACCGGTTTTGGCCGCCGTCCTGACCCCGCCTTGCGCGTCGGCCTCGCTCCAAGGTAAGTTTCACGGTGCGCATGGGCTGCTGACTCGTTTTCCCTCAAATGCTTCGTCCTCGACAATCAGGATCTTTCCCGACTTAGGACCCTCCTCCCGGAACGTGGTAACATATCTTCTTAGGAGGAACAGGCACAATTATGCAGATTGAGTATTTGACAGTACGTTGAGCGCCTGAACCTCTAGGTGTCTCTACAGAATCTACGGTAGAGACAAAGGGCAGTGGATTGATACGTACTGAAGCTTGATTATCGTTAAAAAGTACGTCAAGCTCAGCTGCGCGGTATTTGAGAATCCTGCAGACTCGGTTTCTTACAGAGTCCGAGTGTCTCCTCTTGGGTGAATGGTGCGGCTTAGGCATCACCGATCCTGGTTGTAAGGACAGGAGGCTTCTCAAAGATGATTGATGATGGCACACAACGCGAGGGGGACCATGGAGTTATGCTTCCAGGAGCACCCCAAATCCTTGCGCAGACCTTCCTGGATACGTTACGGGAACCCATCTTGGTTCTCGATGGCGCCCTGCGGGTGAAAATGGTAAATCGGTCATTCTACCGGACCTTCCGGGTTAAGCCCGAGGAGACTGAGGACAAACTCA
>Ga0315279_10011623_pt1 | contig 10153 bp, 13 predicted proteins | sample YL17G06_20_MG_FD_203694 | JGI IMG/M metagenome (GOLD analysis project Ga0315279, IMG submission 203694) | Sediment microbial communities from Yellowstone Lake, YNP, Wyoming, USA - YL17G06_20 | ecosystem: Environmental > Aquatic > Freshwater > Lake > Sediment | place: USA: Wyoming | collected...
TTTTTAGGTTAATTCATTCTGGACGTTAGGGGAGGATGAAATGATGACAACGGATAAGCTTATCATCTGTGTAGCCCCGTTGGGTAGTTTTATGAGGAAAGAAATGAACCCAAATATACCTATCCAGCCGGATGAGATTACTGAGGAAATTTATCGGGCCTGGAATGAAGGTGCTTCAATCGTCCACATCCATGCAAGAGATAAAAACGGGATTGCAACGACCGATCCGGAAATCTTCAGAGAAATTGATCGGCGAATAAGGGAGAAAGGATGTGACATAATCATCCAGCATAGTACATCCCCTGGCCGTGAACCTGGGGCATGTGTGGAGAATGGGGTGAGGTCCCTTGAACCCCATCCAGAGATGGGAAGTGCAGACATTGGAGTATGTGTCGTTATGCGAAAAGATCAAGAGATCATTAACCTGTGGAGCCGCTCATTTATAGAAGGACTGCTTAAAACGATGCTCGAAAAAGAGATCAAACCTGAAATGGAAATCTATACTCCCGGAGGTATTGAGGAAGTAAATCTGATGATAGAAAAGGGTCTTTTAAAGAAACCTTATTGGATGAGCTTCGTTATGGATATGCACAGAACAGTACAAAACGTAGTGAGGTACAGTCCAAAGAACTTAATGCATTACGTTGAGCTCCTTCCTTCCGATGCGATGTTTTCCACAATGAGCATTGCTGCAACAGAACTGCCTGCTGCTGTCCAATCGATCCTTTTAGGAGGCCATGTGCGGGTAGGGTTTGAAGATAATCTCTATTATCGGAAGGGAGTTTTGGCGGAATCTAATGCTCAATTGGTGAAAAGAGTGGCTTGTATAGGTAGGGAATTGGGCCGAGAGCCTGCTACACCAGATGAAGCAAGGAAGCTCTTAGGAATTCCAAAATTACAGAATGGACGCTTAAAATGAAGGTCATTTGACCTGAATTCGAGTTGAACGTGCGAATTCCAGGAGAGATGAATTTTGAAAATCGGGGCTGATATTAAGAGGTAATCTTCACGTGCAAAAGGGCCCGGAAAGCAGTTTCGATCAATTGCTGGGCTGCGTGTCTTATCGGAGTCCAATCTGAAATAATCTGGACACTGTCCCACCATCAAGAAAGTCCCAGAATCCTTTCAATGATTCCTGAATGAAGCTGGATCTTGAGCAAGGTTTTGAAAATAACATACAAACTACCTGAGCATAAAAAAGTACATAGTGTCCTGAGTTGTTAGTTCGTTTACAAATCACTCAAGGCGTCATCTCCATGAAAGTGGCAATCAGAAAGGGAAAACGTGGATCCTTGCTGCCGCAGACATGGTATTTTACTTAAACGAATTTCTGATTCAACACACTAGCATCCCCCTTGGGGGCACCGGAGAGTTCTTCTCATTAGCTTCATCACTCTCATCCCCCTGTTACCCGTTCTGATTTTAGTTAACAATGTGCATGCAGCCGCTGCGCTCTTGGTACCAACCGGTCTGGCACTCTTTTCGATTTACACTCCCATGGTTGTCATGGGCCAAAGGTATCTACCCAAGCACATTGAGTTAGCATCAGGAGTCACCCTTGGGGGGGCTGTTGCTATTGGAGGGGTTGCACCACCAATGCTTGGTTGGGTAGCTGACTTTCTTGGAATTCGAACGGCACTGATGGGACTACTATTCCTGCCTGTATTGAAAATGAACATGGGGACGGGGTTGACTAATTTGAATAACTTGGCAACCCTTGGAGAAGGCCTCTGTGGAGCGGGAGGTGAATGGAGATTACGGATGGGTTCTGGGGTCGGACCAAACAAGTTATTAAAATGACAATGACAGTGGAAAATTGGAAGAACGGGACTTGTTTTTGGCTTAGAATGGTAATTTGGGGGGCGAAAAAGAGCCCTTTGCAAAAAAAAGGGATGATGAGATGCCAAGAGCGAAATCTACACTACCTCTTAGGATATGTTTGGCATATGCGATCAATCTTATTTCCCTGCCAAAAATCCTAAGACAAAAACGGCCAACCCAAATACCCCCTGGAGCTCCCAATTCGATTTAGGCTTGCCGAGATCGGCCAGCTTCAAGGCGCGATCGGTGAGTTCCTTCTCTTTCTCGAAGGCAATTCGATAAACTTCAGTCTCCCTTTTGGCCAGCTCGGTCAACTTCTCCGGAATGGTACTCTGCTGTTTCAGAAGGTCGTTTTCCTTTTCCAGGTTCGCTACCCGCTGCTCAAGGAGGGCGATCCACTGGTCTTGGAGTGGCGCTTCCTCATCGATTCCAAGCAATCGTTGTGCGTCACTTCCGGGGAAGCACAACAGGGGCGTATCCTCGCTGCTCTAACATTCATTTATCTAATGATATCCGCAGGATAAGTTTTTCGTAATACTGTAGGCGTCCGGTTGGGGACGCCAGAGAGAAAAAGGGGTAGCACAAAACGCTACCCCTTTTTTCACATAAATAACAGGAAACCTTCTTAAGAGAATATTTTTGAGGAACTGTTCTGTTTTATTAACAGGCCAGGACATCCCGCCCTCAAGCGGGACAATAGGGGTGAACTTGTCCTGAGCATAGTCGAAGGAAATCCCCTTGGGGACGCCAGATAATTTCAAGGGGTTAGGGGATTGGCCTAACCCTTTATTTTTGTGCGGTGCCCACAGAGTGTCCATTTGAAAACGAATTTATTAATCGAAGAAGATTCTTTCGAACTATTATTTCTTGGGAAGATAAACATTCTTCCTCAAAAAATGAGGAGGGGAGTACGAAATGAAAATTTTTGGATAGTAACCTTTTTGGGCATTATTTGGTAAAAAATTGCCAACTTTTAAAAGCTTTCTGAACAAATCTTAAAAAATTTATTAATAAATTTAAATGGTTATGTAAAACTTGAATTTTGGTATACTATTTGCTGTATTTAAATTGAAAAAATACTTGACTTTTTCTTAATAGTTTTATATTAAATTCTTGTTAATTCTCCCTTCTCGTTTTCATTTGAAGATGAGAAGGTTTAATCCGTCCCCCTTGTTTCTCCTATTGGAGCGATAAGGGGGATTTAATTTTTAGACTGAAGGAAGGAGAACAGGCAGACTGAGGCTAGCGATCTTCATCGACGGGGGCTATTTTGAGAAAATCATAAAAAATGAATTTGGAGAAATACCGGTTGATTTCGCAAAACTTATCAATGTCCTTACTGATGGTAGAGAACTCTTGAGGGCCTACTATTATAATTGCTTACCTTATCAAAGCAATCCGCCTACCCCGGAAGAATCTGAGCGATTTGCAAAGAAGGAAAGATATTTTTCTTATTTAAGAAGGTTACCCCGTATTTCTGTTAGGCTCGGTAAGTTGGCTTTTAGGGGATTAGGCAGTGACGGAAAGAAGGTTTTTGAACAGAAAGGTATTGATACCCTTCTAAGTATTGACATGGTTAACTTGGCAGCTACAAAACAGGTTTCAAACATTATTCTGTTAGCTGGAGATAGTGATTATATTCCAGCCGTGGAGGTTGTAAAGACTCATGGTGTTGGAGTGATTCTTTACCATTCTCAAAAAAGGGATAGCTACCATATTGATTTATGGCAGACTTGCGATGAAAGATTTCCAATAAACCAAAGCCTGATCAACAAAATAAAGGTCCCAAGCCCCTGATTTAACCTATTCCCAATTTAATATGGAATGTAATTCAGGAAGATACTTCCTTTAGAATATTATCTGATGGTCTGAGACTTCTTTCAAGATTTTGAATTGCCTCTCTCAAGCGTTCCGACGAAAGGTGACTATACCTCACCGTCATTCTCAAATCTTTGTGTCCGAGGAGTGTTTGGATAGTTCTTTTATTCTAAGCCTCCCTCTTTACATTTGGAACATATGAAAGCGCCTCAATCCTTTCTTCCGCCTTAACTAACTTCAGAAATTCAAAACACGCCTCAGCACCTATCGCAAATTGCTGAGCGATCATCACCAAACCAGGGGGTTTACCCTTCGCCCAATCTGCTAATTTCGACGATGTTCCTCTTTTCATTTCTTCCATTCATTCCAACATTTAACGACTAGCACCTACGAATCTTCACTCTGAGATAATACCTGGAGCTGAGGATTACTGAGTGAAAGCATGCATAATGTTCTTGGAATAACCGAATATCTGCAGGGAGCCTTGCTCTATCTCTTCTTTCGCATTTTTCGTCTGGCCAACCCATACATGAGGAGGGGTAGCTTAAGAAATGCATTCGTCAAGTCGCGGCCACTTACAAGCCCAATTTGCTTGGCTTTTCTGATAATATGGATGACCTGCGGTAGATCGTAGAATTCCGACCGGATCCGGTTACGGATTTGCGTCAGCTCCTTGCGCCCGTAATGGTCCGAATACACGGAACCGCCAATATGGTTGAAATAGTAGCCCGGCGTTTGTTCAACCACTCCCTTTAGGGGGGAGAATTTCTCAATGCGGAGTTTGTGGAAATTAATGGAATCCAGTTTGATCTCCTTCGCGAACTTCGGGATGTAGAGCATCTCTTCTTCCGTCTCGCCGATGTTGCCGTAGATGAAGTACCCATGCAGATAGAAGTCGTACTGCGTCAGGACCGCAAACGCATCCCGGATCTGTTGTTGGGTGATCCCCTTCTCAAGCTGCTTCAAGATCCGGTCGTGCGGCGACTCGATCCCAAACAGGAAGACCTTGAAACCCGCTTTCTCTGCCTTGTCGAGGATGCTGGGATACCTCGCGATGTCAATCCGGGCCTGGACAGCAAAGATCTTCTTGATTTTGTTCTCGATAATCATATCGCAAAGCTGTTCGCTCCTGTTCGGGTTTGTGAAGAAGTTGTCATCGCTGAAGAGCACGACATCAGCCGTAACCGTCTTCAATTCTTCAACGACAGATTCGACTGTTCGCTCCGTGTAGCTCCTCTTCTGCCCGAGAGGGTTCAAACTGAATGTGCAGAATTTGCATTTGAACGGACATCCCCTCGTTGTCAGTGCTGTGTCGAAGGTGTGGTTGCTGATTTGAACACCATACTTAACCATGCGATAATCGTGCTTTCTCAGGGACCGGTCAGGAAATGGAATTTTCGTGATATCAGGCAGAGGATGGATCTCATTGTGAACGATTCCTCCATTCTCCCGATAGGAAAGCCCACGGATATCCTTGTACGGGACCCCCGTAACGATCTGTTTAATAATATCTTCGCCTTCACCGCGTACGACCATGTCGATATTCGGACAACGGTCAAACAGATACTTGACTTCCTCCGTTGCTTTGTAGCCTCCGACGACTGTGCAGATCTCAGAAGGCAACTGGGAGACGAAATCACAGACGTTCTCGAACTGAGATTCCCATCGGATGCTTACGCATAGAAGATCGATCTCGTTCCTGATAAACTTGCTGAGTGCCTTCGGGTCCTGGTAGGCCTTCTCATACCGAAGGTCGAGAAGCGTCACCTTACCGACCAGGTCTTTCATACTCGCGGCGATGTATTCCAGACCGGTCGGAGGGAAAACCCCTATGAATGCTGTAGAATCCCCGAAATATGGGTTCAGGGCGAGAGCATGCTTGTACTTGATCATGTTGGGATTTTTAGCGGGCAATGATAAGAACTCTTTTTTAATTGTATGAAATATACGCAAAACGGGATTGAATGTCAATCCAAGAAAAGGCCACAAGATATGAAGGAAGGTTTTAGGCGAGTATTGCAGATAACGATTACCAATACCAAATGGAATCTTGCATTATGGTCGAAATCTGTCTCCCAACGACTTCAGGAAGTAATTCTTGGTCGGGAATTAACCCTTGAAAAGGGGTTTTGAAGGGTCTAAAAAGGCTTAAAAATGGCGGAATAAGGCATTTTCACCAAGCTTTCACACCGGCAATAGGGGGGGGGAACTTGTCCTGAGTAATCCAAGGAAATCCCCTTGGGTATGCCAAATTATTGTTAAAGGGCTGGTGATTTTGGCTAACTATTTAATTTTACCCAATCGCCATAAAAATTCACTTTATGAAAAGACAGATTCAAAGAGATTTGGCCTTCGATAGGAAGACGAAGATTCAAATCCCCTTAGGGATAAAAATGACTTCAATGGCCGACAAAATAATGAACATGATGTTGAAAAAACCATCTTAGAGATGGCTTTTTAATTTTATATTTGCTTTACTCCAAATCTTTTTTATGTTATGAAAACATGAAAAATTGCGTTATAATTAACTAATTTATGGCAATGTCCTCCCGATCAAATTGGAAATGGGTTTTGGCTTTCTGCCTCCTGGCCGGAGTCGTTTTTTTTCTCATTTACCAATACAACTCCCAAGTATGGAGTCAGATCGTTAAATTTTACGATACCCTCCATAATCGGCACCAATTAAAAAGATTCATCTTCTCCTTTGGTGCCTATTCTCCATTGGCTTATATCCTGCTCCAGGTTATACAAGTGATTGTCGCTCCCATTCCAGGAGGGGCTATTGAATTTTTGGGTGGTTACCTGTTCGGGGTAAAGGCCGGGTTTTTATATTCCATGATCGGCCTTGTAATGGGGTCCTGGGTTGCCTTCAGCTTAGCCCGGATCTTTGAAAAATTGGCTGTTGAAAAATTTGTTTCACCGAATACCAGGAAAAAATTCGATTATCTAATTGGACATGAAGGACTCATCCTCAGTTTTCTCCTTTTTTTAATACCCGGTTTTCCAAAGGATGCCCTTTGCTATATCTTGGGTCTGACACCCATGCATCTGAGTATTTTTCTGATCATCTCCACTATTGGGAGAATCCCTGGGACATTGATGGCCACGCTTCAGGGCGCAAAGGCCTTTGAGCATCAGTACAAGGCCTTTTTGATCCTGATGGGGATATCCGCCTTAGTGATCCTGGTCTTTTATATCTATCACGATCAAATTCACCATCTGATAAAAAAACTGAAAGGCAAAGAATACAAGGGGACTGAGGAATGAGGATGCCATCTGGGGTAAAAGAAGATAGGGGAGGGAAATGGTCCTCTGATCTTGTTTTAGACCTTTATTCGAATCTATTGATAGAGATCTGGGAAGTTGTATCGGCATTGATCGGCGAGGCCATTTTAGCACTCCTTTTTAACTTATCCGTTCAAAAACTGGGGGAGAAATATCCCTTCTTGATCTCTCTGAAAGTATCTGAGGAGGGGATTTCATTGGAGGGGATGGGGGAGGATTGTCGGAACATCGCACCCATTGAAATTCACCGAGGCTTTCAAAGTCTGATCAACCATCTCTCGCATCTTTTTTCTGCTTTGGCAGAAGGTGTGATCAACAAGGAACTCTTTCCAAAGGTCTTCCCGAAAGTCAGGGAGGCCGAACGCATTATTTCTCAAAAATAGGAGGAAAGGTTGAGATTAATTTTTAAAAATCTGAATGTGCTTCGCTCCACCCTCAATGCGATCGGCATGAGCTTTGAATTAAAGGAGATCGTCGAATCAGCTGGAACGAACCTTCCCAATTTATTTGACTTCTCCTCATTTGGTGTACTCTGGAAAGAGGGTCTTCTTTTCTACCTTTACCAGGAGGAATCCTGTCCCCCTTCTTTCACCCAAGAGGTGGTGAAGAACATGGCCAGGGTCTTTTCAATATTGGGGGAGGAAGCCATTGATGTGGATCGAGTGACGCTCCAAGTAGAAAAGAGGAAATTGAGACCAAAACAGATGATGATAGACCCAAAGGCCACCCTGAAGTCCCATCTCACTTTGCCACTGACCATAGAGGGGGAAATCATCGGCTGTATCTCACTCAACAGCGATCAACCTAATGCCTTTGATGCCCAAGATCTTCAATTCCTTTCTGTCATCGGATACCAGATGGCAGCAAGTTTAAAACATTTTCAAAGATTTAGTTCGATCAAAAATATCGCCATTTATGATACTCTGACCAATCTTTATAATCGGAGGTATTTCGAGGAGAGGCTCGAAGTGGAAGCTCAGAAATCTTTTTTTAGTGATACCTCCCTTTCCTTGGTGATGGTGGATATTGACCACTTTAAGAGGGTGAACGATACCTTCGGACATACGGAAGGGGATAGGGTCCTTTGTGAAATCGCCTCCCTGTTGAAAACTTCTGTTCGAAAGAAAGATACGGTGGCCCGTTATGGTGGGGAAGAGTTCATTCTGATATTGCCAGAGGCTGGTTTAGAAGAGTCTTCCATGATCGCAGAACGCATTCGACGATTGGTAGAGGATACTCCTTTTGAGATCGGCCAGGCTCAAATCAATCTGACAGTGAGCTTAGGAATCTCAAATTTTCCAAGTCATCAAGCGAGGTCAAAAGAGGAATTGGTCAAGATGGCGGACTTAGCCCTCTACGATGCAAAAAGGAGAGGACGTAACCGGGTAAACATTTTTAATGAGCCAAAAGGAGGTTGAGGGATGAAGGCTTTCAAAAGAATTTTTATCTTCGCTTTCGTTGCTCTGTTGCTTATATTGGAGGCAAACGCCTTGGTGGCCCAGGAACGTTATTCAACATTAATAGGTACTGTCGTGGAAATTCATGGAGGTGTTAGAAAATGGTTAGATGTGAGAAATGAGAAGGACGAAGTCATTTTTAATTTCAGGATTGGGAAAAATACAGTCTACATCCCCCATCGATATCCCTATGTGGGAGAGAAGGTAAAGGTGGAATACTTAATAAACCGGGGAGTCCCAGTGGCTTATACCGTGACCATATTGGGAGGTCAGAAAGAGGAGGGACAAAAGGAAAATCCAAAATAAATTGAAGAGAATTTTAAGGAGGCATTCCTAAATGAAAAGGCACACCCAAATGGTGTGCCTTTTCATTGTTAGTTGTTTCCAAAATTTTACTTCTTTGGTTCTTCTTTCTTTGGCGCAGCCTTTGGCGCAGCCGCTTTGATTGTCACAGCGACCAACTTATCCCCATCCTTTTTATATTCGACGGAGACATTCATTCCCTTCTTCAGATCACCGAAGGAGAGAGTCTCTTTGCCTTTGGTGATCTTTGTTTTGTCATCAATAGCAAAGGTCAGGGTCTTCTCTTCCTTCTTCACCTTGATCTTCACAACAACGGCCTTGGCCATTTCATCGACTTTGTCAATCACACCGCTGAACTTTTCCAATTTGGGAGGAGGTGTTCCTGCTGCCTTTGCAGGAGCTGGGGCTGTTTTTTGCTGTGCCAAAGTTCCAGAAACGAAGGCTACCAAAGTGAGTAGAGCTACTAAAAGTATTAGCTTCTTCATTCTATTTCACCTCCTTTCCTCTTAGGAGTCTTTACTAAAAAGATATTAGCAAAAAAAGTGCCAATTAATATTTGAAATGGATAATTTTAAGTTATTGATATAATTGAATAAATTTAAATTTATAAGGTGAGGGTGAAGGGGGGGAGTGTTTTAAAAATCGACATAGTAATTAATTATGTTGCAAATTTCTACATTGAACTTTTATTACTCTTTTTCCAATATCCTATAGAGAGTTGTTCGGTCAATACCTAAAATTTCCGCAGCCTTTTTCTTATTTCCCTTAGTCTCTTGAAGCACTTTTAATACATACCTTTTTTCTACTTCCTTTAAGGGCAATGATTCTTCAGAAAATAGGATTTCAACTCCTTTTACTTCTTCAAAAATTTTTCTTTGGAGGTCTTCGGGAAGGATAATGGGATGGGGCGAAAGAATGACTGCCCGTTCTATTGTATGCTCCAACTCTCGCACATTTCCTGGCCAAGAATATTGGATGAGAATTTCGAGGGCCTCTGGAGAGATATGGGATATATTCTTGTGATTCTCTTCAGAGAATTTCTGGAGAAAATGGTTGGCCAACAATGGGATATCTTCCTTTTTCTCCCTCAATGGAGGAAGGATGATTGAAACAACATTGAGTCGATCAAAGAGATCCTCCCTGAATTTTCCATTTTTCACGAGAGGGTCTAAGGGTTGATTCGTAGCAGCAATCACCCGCACATCCACCCTGATACTTTCTGTTCCTCCCACCCTTTTGATTTCATGTTCCTGAAGAAATCTCAAGAGTTTGGTTTGCATCGAAAGACTGAGATTGCTCACCTCATCAAGAAAGATTGTCCCCCCATCCGCTTCTTCGACCAACCCCTTTTTTGTGGAGAGGGCACCTGTAAAAGCTCCACGGACATGACCGAACAGCTCACTTTCAATTAACGTCTCCACGATTGATGCACAATCGACCGGGATGAAGGGTCGGTTATTCCGGAGACT
>Ga0315279_10011625_pt1 | contig 10151 bp, 10 predicted proteins | sample YL17G06_20_MG_FD_203694 | JGI IMG/M metagenome (GOLD analysis project Ga0315279, IMG submission 203694) | Sediment microbial communities from Yellowstone Lake, YNP, Wyoming, USA - YL17G06_20 | ecosystem: Environmental > Aquatic > Freshwater > Lake > Sediment | place: USA: Wyoming | collected...
GATCTCGCAGACCTGTCCATTGTCGATGTACAGGACGTCGCGCGTGAACTTCATGATGGCCGGAACGTCGGAGGCGATGTACGACTCGCCCTTGCCCAGACCCACGATCAGCGGACTGCCGTGCCGTGCCGCGACCATCACATCGGGGTTCTTCTTGCAGATCACGCCGATGGCGTATGCGCCTTCCACGTCCTTGAGCGCGCGTTTCACCGCCGCGAAAAGATCGCCGGAGTAATACTTACGGACCAGATGAGCGATAGTCTCGGTGTCGGTCTGGCTCCGGAACGTGACGCCTTCCGCCGTCAGTTGAGCGCGAAGTTCCTGGTAATTCTCGATGATCCCGTTGTGAACGACCGCGATCTCCATCGGGCCGTCAAAGTGCGGGTGCGAGTTGACCTCGCTTGGGACGCCATGTGTCGCCCAACGCGTGTGCCCGATCCCGAGCGGCCCGGAAACCTTCACTTCCTCGAGCTTGCGGTCCATCGCCACGAGCTTGCCCACGCTCTTGACCCATTCCAACTTGCCATCGGTAATCACGGCCACGCCGGCCGAGTCATAGCCGCGGTACTCGAGGCGGTGAAGTCCCGACATGATGATCTCCACGGCGTTTTTCTTCCCGATGTACCCCACAATTCCACACATTCGTTCACTACCTCCTTCCAGTTCACGCCACTGCTGAGCAGTCCTATGCCAGGTTCACCACCACACTGTCTGGCGTTGGTCTCGTTCCCAAGTTCAACTTGGGAACGAGACAAAGCTCCCCGCGTTCCGGAGAACATCCATGGCCGCATAGTTTGTCAAGTCGCGTCCCAACGGCGTCACACTGATGCGCCGGTTCTCAATCGCCTCAAAGTCCGTCCCTTCCTCGGCGACGTGGCTCGGCTCGGCGCCGCCGATCCAGTAATACATCCGGCCGCGCGGATCCTCACGGCGGATGATCTCGTCCTGATAGTTCCGCCGGCCCATGCATGTAATCGAGACTCCCGTCACCTCTTCACTGGTCACGTCGGGCACATTCACGTTTAGCACCGTGTCCACGGGCATTCCCTGTTTGATGACGAGGCGCGCCAGTTTCGCCGCGAACATTGCCGCCGTCTCGGCATGTTCGGGCTTGTAGCTTACGTCCGATACCGCAAACGACGGAATCCCGAGCAGCATGCCCTCGTAAGCGCCTGCCACGGTCCCGGAATATGTGATGTCATCGCCGAGATTGGCCCCGGGGTTGATCCCCGACACCACCAACGAAGGACGTTCGCCCATCAAGTCCCGCACGGCAAGCATCACGCAATCCGTCGGCGTTCCGTCCACCATGAACCAACGATCTTTGACCTGATGGACCCGCAGCGGCCGATGCAGCGACACGCCGTGACTCACGGCGCTTTGCTGGCGGTCGGGCGCAAACACCCATACCTCGCCCACGTCCTCGAGCGCGCCGGTCAACAGTCGCAGTTCACGCGCTTGAATGCCGTCGTCGTTCGTGACGAGAATTCGGGGCTTTGTCATGATGCTCCACCACAGTCGATAGTCACAGGTGAAAGTAAACCGCGCCACTCGCCTTATATCATGCTGCGAACGATACGTCAACCAATCCGCACCGCATAAATACATCACATAATGACTGCAACAGATCGAAAGACGCGCATAATGATGCAGTCATTCGGACAAAAGGTGTACAATCTACTCAAACGAACGAATGGCGATCGGAGGGCTCGATAATGACCGCGCCACGGACTCCCTCAAACCTCACCAGTCTTCCGTTACTCCGGAACATGCCGCAGGCCGCCCAAGAACGCATCGCAGACCTGCTCGTCAAGACTTCCCATGCCGTTGAACTCCCGGACGGTGCTGCTTTATTCCACCAGGGAGATCTTGGGAGTGATACTGGGTTCATATTGTTAGAAGGCCAGGTGCGGATTGATCGCGAAGGTTTCGATCCCGTCATGATGAACGCACCGGCTCTCCTGGGAGAGATCCAACAGTTCAATCCGAGGGCGCAACGGACGGCCTCCGTGCAAGCCGGCGGGCCTATCATAACGCGCCGCTTTTCGTGGCAGGCGTTGTACGAGAACGCGAAGGCCGCTCTTACACCGGCGGAACAGCGCCTCCTGATGGACGAGATCGAAAAAGGCGTGTGCGAGCGCCTTGCCTGCGAGACCCTGGTCGACATCCCTATTTTCCGCGGCCTGCCAAATCCGTTGAAGGTCCGCGCGTCTCTTACGCTGCATTGGCTCGCCCAGCGCGTGTTCATGACAGACGGAACTATTCTTTTCGAGCAGGACGCTTTCTGTGGCGGGACCGGGTTCCTGCTGCTTAACGGGATGATCGAACTCCGCCTGGCAGGCCGTCTCTCGCAGACGCTGGCCGCCCCCAGCGTTCTCGGAGTAATGCCGGAGTTCAATCCGGAGCTGCGCTGGACCGCCACAGCCACCGCCAAGGGGGACATCGAGCTGCTGAAGTTTTCCTGGCTCAATTACATGGCAATGCTGCGGCAACGCGTCTCCCAAATGGACCTCGATCAACTCTTCGAGGCGATCAACTCAACGGAAGAGAGCTGCTTTGTTCATTAGTTTCTTTGTCGGCAACATCTACGCGGAAACGTGGATGTTGCCGACAAAGAAATCCTACACTTGACTACAACATTGCAGTTACGCCGCCTCAACAATCGCGAGTGCTTGATTGCGGTCAACCGTTGGCAGTGGAATTGCGCATTGATGCAATGAGGATCTGACGCCGCAATGACCAGAGAATCCTATACGTACGATTCCCTTCACATGGGCCGGTCTTCGATCGACCTGTACAGCAACGATGTCGGCGCGCCATTCGTAGACATCAAGAGCTTCGCGGCCTACGTCGGCGGTTCGCCCACGAATATCAGCGTCGGCATGCGCCGCCTGGGCGCGAAACCCGCCTTGCTCACCGCGCTCGGCGAAGATCCGGTGGGCGATTTCCTTCTTCATTTCCTCCAACAGGAAGGCGTCGAGACGCGATACATACGCCGCAAGCCGGGACATCGCACAAGCGCCGTCCTCCTCGGCATCGAACCACCTAACAAATTCCCGCTGGTCTACTATCGCGACAATTGCGCCGACATCGAGCTGACTATCGACGACGTGCTCGCCGCGCCGGTTGCCGAGAGCCGCATCCTCCAGTTTGCCGGCACGAATCTCAGCCGAGAGCCCAGCAGAAGCGCCACGATATTCGCCGCCGAGTCCGCACGACGGGCCGGACGCGAGGTCGTCTTCGATGTAGACTTCCGTCCCGATCAGTGGCACGACCCGCGGGCATTCGGCGTTTCCGCGCGCGCCGTGATGCGCCTAGCCGACATCGTCATCGGCACGGAAGACGAGTTGAACGCCGCCATGCTCACCGATCCCGCGCAGATCAGCCTCACGCACTCGCAGGTCTCCGACACGAAAGTCGGCGGCGACGTCGATGCCGCGGTTGACGCGATCCTTAAGCTCGGGCCCAAGGCCGTCATCCAAAAACGCGGCGAAGAAGGCGCGCGAGTCCATCTGCTCGAAGACGGTGCGCGGAAGAGCATCGACGTGTCGGGATTTCCCGTAAAGGTCTACAACATCCTCGGCGCCGGCGACGCCTTCGGCGCGGGTTTCCTCTTCGGATACGTGAACGGCCGCGGCTGGTACGAATCCGCCCGCCTGGGCAACGCGTGCGGCGCGATCGTCGTCACCAAACACGGCTGCGCCAACTTCATGCCCACCTACGAAGAGCTGATGCAATTCGTCGCGCCCTACGGGGGCCTATAGCGATTCCGCCTTTCCCGGGCGCCTTTCATGTGTGTTGCAAATGTGATACAATGCGTCTATGAAAACAGCCGTCGTACATGCACGCATTGAACCGCGGACAAAGCGGGCGGCCGAAGGGGTCCTCCGCAAGCTTGGTCTTACTCCCACGGAGGCGATCCGTATCTTCTACAAGCAGATATCCCTCCGCGGCGGGCTGCCTTTTCCGGTCGCGATTCCAAACGAACTTACGGCCTCCACTCTCGAGAAAAGTCGGCGTGGCAAAGACATTCAGGAATTCGACTCATTAGAGGCGATGTTCGAGAGTTGGGAGAAATGAAGAGGGTCTCGCAGACCAAACAGTTCTCCCGCGATATCAAGCGCATGCGGAAACGGGGGAAGGATCTCAACAAGCTGCGGGAAGTCGTCAAGCTCCTGGCCGAGGGTTCCCCGCTTCAGGCCAAACACCGAGAACATGCACTGATTGGGCCGTGGCAACCATCGCGCGACTGCCACATCGAAGCTGACTGGATCTTGATCTACACCCCGGACAAGAGTTCTCTCCGGCTCGAACGCACTGGCGCCCATAGCGACCTGTTCAAAGTATGAAGGATGGCGCGTAGCCCGGGGATCTGTTCTACACTCTGGTTCCGGTTTCCGCAGCTAATCTGCTATGATCTCATCAAGGCTCGGAGGTTGGAACATGATTCTGAAAGCCATTGTGCACGAAGCGGAAGAAGGAGGATTCTGGGCGGAAGTCCCGGCAATACCCGGATGTGCCCCCCAAGGGGAAACCATCGAGGAACTGAAGACTAACCTCCAGGAAGCCATCGAGGGGTGCCTGTCAGCGGGCATCCCTGAACAAGATGTCTCCGCCGCCGACCAAGTGATTGAAATCGCTGTATGAAGTCGGTGTCGGGAAGAGACCTGGCGCGTGCTCTCGAACAAAACGGCTGGCGCCTATTGCGGGTTCGGGGCAGCCACCACATAATTATGGGAAGAGCGGCGTAGAGGCACGAATCTCCATCCCAATTCACAGCGGCGCCACACTGAAAAGAGGTTTGCTTCGCCACCTGCTTCAAATGGCCGGACTGCGAGAAGACGATCTGTAATTCGGCAGGGGAATGGGTTTCGTCTCACTTCACCCATCCTGTCATTGGCGCTCGGCTTGAGAGAATAGCGCAAGGATGAAGGCTCGTATCCTCTCTTTTTCGGCGGAGGGTTCCTGTGCCGCCTTGTCCAGACAATCTCGGAAAGCCGTCAATATGGCTTCGGAATCCTCCGACTCTGTCAGGGTGAAGAGAGCAATCAATTCCCCAGACTCCTGCACAGATGCCTGCTTCGAATAAGTAAAGCCCTTCCGAAGAGCGGCCACGCAACGTGAAGGATCTTCATCAAGCCACTTCCGAAGCTCTTCGATAGCAGCGTCTACGCCTCCATCACGCAATTTATCCAAAAATCTCTGTGCCTGCTCAGAAATCCTGGGCGGATTCAGGACGCTCGCCTGTCGGAAGCACTGAATGGCCGCGTCATTGTCGCCTTGCGCCATGAGCGCCACACCCTTTCCCCTCAACAGTTCGGCGTCCAACGGGTCAAGAGCAATAGCTTTGTCGTACCATTCAACCGCCAAGCCAGGCGTGTGTTGATCGAGGAGAATCTGCGCTTTTGCGCTGATTGCCGAGGGATCGTCAGGTGTGAGTGCCAAGAGGTGGTCGCAGCACTCAGTTGCCGAAGCCAAACCGTCTGTCCTGCGTAGCGCATGTGTTTTCCATAGCATGACAACCGTGTCGTCAGGCTTGAACTCGAGCAGGCGGTCCCAGATGACGAGAGCTTCGGGATATTTGCCTTGCCGCTGCAGCGCAAAGGCCTTCCAGCGCATGGCACCTGCGTCTGTCGGATCTTGATCGAGAACGGCATTGCAGCAGCCGATTGTTCCATCGTAGTCGCACTTCCCATACAGCGCACTCGCCTTCCACATCAAAACATCGGCGTTTCGTGGTTCGCGAACGAGAACGCAATCCAGGCATTTGACTGCCTCATCCCAACGCCGCACACTAGTCAAGGCAATGCCTTTTTGTTTGAGCACGCCCAAAGATTCCGGTTTGATGGCTATGATCTCATCACAGCACTCTATCAGTTTATCCCATCTCTCCAGAGATCTGAGCGCGTCGGCTTTCCATTCGAGAATGTCAGCGTATATGGGCGACTCCGCGAGGATCTGATCAAAGCACGACAGCGCCCCGTCGTAATCAGCGAGCGTGAAGAGAACGAACCCCTTTTCGGCAATCGCGTATGTGGCCTTGGGATTGATTCGCAAAGCCTTGTCCAGGCATTCCACTGCTTCCCGCTTATCGCCAAGCCGCGCGAAAGCTCTACCTTTGTCCGCTAATGCCCGCCAGTCTCCAGGATCTTCCGAGAGAGCTTTATCATTCCAATACAAGGCCTTGCCCAGATCGCGTTTGTCCGTATACCAACCCCCCAATAGGCGCATCGCGCGGGTGTCCCGCGGATCGAGGAGCAATGCTTTCTCAAGAAATGCAATCCCCTTGTCGGTATCACCAGTTGCCGCATAGTTCATGCCTTGATGCACCAGCAGAAACGCATCAGGCGCTATGCCACGCTTTTCCTGCCAGCCGAACACGCGATTCACGATTTCGATCCAGGGTGTCAGGTCACCGCTGTTCTCCATCTCAATAGCCGCCTGGAATAGCAGTTCGTATTCTCCGTCTCCCACCTCTTTCGCGCGCTTACGAGCTTTCTCTATCAGGGCAGTAGCTTCCTCGCAGTCGCCAAGCTCCCCCGCTTTCTCCCATTGACTGCGATACCATCGGACGCGCTCGTCCCGAGACTCTGGCATTGAGCTTTCCTCATCAAACGGGTTAGACGAGCCGAACGGTCTCGACACCCAGATACGCCTCAATCGCTTCCTGCATCCGTTCCTTAAGCTCGTCCAAGGAGCGCGCCTGAGTGTGACAGCCCGTAAGCGAAGGTACGGAGCCGACAAGCCAGCCGTCTTCGTCACGCTCAATGACGAGATGCAATTCGTGCCTCATTCGCCGCACCTCATCAAACACTCTGCGTTGTGCAGGGCGCGTACGTTAGCCTTTTCCCTTCTCGGATATGATGGGCCGCTTCACAGCGGACGTTTTGGGATACGGCCAACCCTGTTTCCGAGATTCCTCTTTCAGGTGTTCGCGCATGTCGCGGAGTTGCTCGGACATGGGAACGCCGGCATATCTGCGCGCGATGTTGCGCTTTATCTCCCACGTTTGCTCGAGCCAGTTAGCGGGCTTAGTCATATGAAATCACCTTTGCCGGTAGTATCCTTCTTGATTTCGCGTGAGGTCAAGTTCCGGGTGACAGGATAGGTGGGTTGTAGCTACTCCACCACCGCAATTTCCCACCAATTGCGGAGGATGATTTTGATGCGGTAACCGCCGGTATCGTTTTTCGTGATGGTTGCGTCGGGAGCGCGTTCGCGTCCACGGGTGTCGAATTGGATGATGTGGGGTTCGCGATCGTAGGGCCAGGGGAACTCGCCGGAGATCGCGGTGATTAGGCGCTCTTTGCCTAGCACCCAACCTTCGTGGAGTTCGACGGGGGTGAATGGGAACATGTGGTTGACGGGGCCGAATTCGCCGCCGGGGCGGCCTTCAGGGGAATCCTGGATGGGGAAGTCGGTCGAGTAATAGTAGTAGAGCATGCCGTAGCGAAGATGGGCGATGACCGTGCGAACGAAGAAGTCTGCGCCGGCTGTGGAGGGGAAGCTGTGGCCGAGTCCGATGGGCGAACCCAATTGTCCCTTCGCGAGTTGCTGCATGTCCGGCGCGCCTTGGCCTGCGAGCGGTTCGTAACCTTGCGTTTCCATAAACCGGAACGCCGGAAGCTGCTGTAGCTCGGACACCGTCGGGTTGGTGTTGCAAACGACGGTCTTACCCCTCTTCAGCGCGGCCTCAACCCATGCGCGGCGCGCAGGCGCGGACACTAGACCAAGGTCGCACATGGTGCTCGCGACGCGCCCGTCCGGCCCGAGGTCGACCGTGCGCCCATCCCATCTCTCCTTGCTGTATCGCGTCTTGTCATCGTTCCAGGAGAGGCTGAACTGGTCGATGTACACGCCGTCGAGTCCGACGTCGTCGAGCAGCCAGGCGATCTGCTCGAGCATTTGCTGATTGCGGTGATTCTCGAGCGTCGGATACACCATCAGGTTCAATGCGGGCTTCGACGCGTAGTGCTGCACGTACCAGCAATCGAGCAGCACATTGCCGCTCGCATCGCGCAGGCACGAGTCACGCCACGGACTGGCATCGACGCACGCGGTCATGTCTCGCGTGGCGGTCTGCCCATACTTCCCTCCCGCTTCGCGGCCAATCGGCCAGCCTTCTTTCGGGACCGTATCCTTGAAGAACGACAGATCCACCGGGACGAGGTTGGTCTCGATGCATGCCAGGCATTTTGCGTCCGGCGAGACGCTCTTGACGAACGCCTGCGCCGCCTGCATCTGTTTCTTGTAGTCGTCGCGCTCGACCGTCCAGCCGTTGTAATACTCGAACCAAGGCGTCAGCGCGAAGAGTTTCATCTTCTTCCGTTCGAGCATGCGGCGCGCCTCGGCCTGTCCTTCCGGCGTGCTCACTCGGCGCGTGTCGAAGAAATCGAAGGGCCCGTCGATGGTGAAGTTCACGTCCCAGCCGCGCCGCACCTGGTTGATGAACGCGAAGTAGTCCGGGCTGCCCGGATACAACGACCAGCGCATCGAGTAACTCTCGCCCGGAGCGAGACCCAGCCGATCCGTTCCGAATCCGGTCACATTGTCCTCGACGCGGCGCGCCATTTGCAGACGCATTGCGTCATCCTCCGCCACCGCGCCCAGACCGGTCGTCTCTTGGGCGACGAAGACCGTCGGGTTCTCCGCCGAGGCGGCTGCACCCAAGACGGGCGTCGCGAGGCCGCCGAGCCGGGTCTGTTTCGGATTATCCGGGGTGACGATCTCGTGATGCACGGCCACGCCGAGGACCTGATCCGTCTTGTTGGTCAGCGTGTCCGTAATTTCGATGCGCGGCTCCGCGCGGACGATCCGCCGCACAAGTCCGTAACATTCCCCTTCCGCGTGGACCTCTTGGCCGAGCGGCGTCGTCTTTATGTCAGGGGCCCATCCGGATTCCCCTTCTGCTTGCGGCATGCACGAGAGGTGGTTGAACCCCATTTTCCCATCTTGTGGAAATGAGAACACCGACTCGACGAAATAGCTCTCGGCGTCGATGTTGATCTGGAGGCCCGCGCCTTTGCGCATGACCATGCGGATGCCCGGCCCCTTCGCGCGAGGGTCCGCCAACGCTTCCCGATGGACAAGCCGCGCTTGCCGCAGTTCCTTGACCGCATCCTCAGGCGCGAACCCGAAGCTCAGGTCCTCGATGACGAGGGCCATGTCATCGGGCGGCGCGCCGTTCCAATACGCGTTAATCGCGGTGTTGAAGATCGTCAGCCGGTTCACGTCCTTCGAAAGCGGCAGGTCGCTGATATCCAGGAGATACCAGTAACGCTCTTGACGATCCGAGATGACATTCGCATCGACTTCCTGGTTCGGCGGGCCAAAGAACACTTGCAAACACGGCATGCCTCGCGGCGCATACAGCGCCACGACCGGGTAGTTCGGATGTTTTGTCTCAATCGGGTCGTGCCGGTTCAGCACGCGGCACGTGTTGCGCGAAGTCCTGGCATCGAGCGCAACGCCGTTCCATTCAAGACCTAGGTAGTTGTTCCAGCCTGCCGGTGACGCCGTGTGCAATCGCGCCTGGAAACGAAGACAAAGGGTAGCGCCTGTCCTGTATGGCGGTTGCGGAATCTCGATGGTCTTCTTCGTCACATCGTCTCCGACGGGGAGTGACACGGCGGTTGGTGAAATCCAGATCGGTTCCCAGGGGATCTGAGTCGCGATGGGGGACTCCTGAGCAAACGCCGCTGCGGTTAACAGCAGGAAGACGCTAAGTCGGATTATGAACAACGGGAAAACAATCCTTCTTTAATGCAGGTCTCTGGAGAATGTGTACGTAACCGCACGACATCATCGATTACGAGTACGATTACGATTACGGTTACGAGCACGAGCACGAGCACGAAGCACGATGAATATGGGCACTTAGAGCTTGTACGGAAAGGTTCCGGGATGGCTTTCGAGAACTGGGTGCCATGGATAAGACGGCGTCGCTTTCTGCTGTTATAGCCAATGAATGGCCTCACACGACGCCGTCTTATCCATGCCACCCCGGAGCCAAGGGACTTTCCAAACACGCTCTTAGCACTACAACGCTAGGATTTTATCTGGTTCGAATTTGTAATGTGTTTGGATAGAATCATTTATGCGGGCTAGGCCGTTTACGTCTATATGTTGTGTTTTGTGTTAGCATATGGCAC
>Ga0315279_10011626_pt1 | contig 10150 bp, 6 predicted proteins | sample YL17G06_20_MG_FD_203694 | JGI IMG/M metagenome (GOLD analysis project Ga0315279, IMG submission 203694) | Sediment microbial communities from Yellowstone Lake, YNP, Wyoming, USA - YL17G06_20 | ecosystem: Environmental > Aquatic > Freshwater > Lake > Sediment | place: USA: Wyoming | collected...
CTTTGGCAAATCGCGATCTGGTTCGTCCCTCCCAAAAGCTTTTCATAGTGGGCGGAGGAAACGTGGGATTGATTGCGGCTTATCACGCCATTCAAGCTGGAATCGAAGTAGTGGGATTGGTCGAGGCTATGCCTAAAGTAGGAGGATACAAAGTCCACCAGGACAAGATAAAGAGATTGGGAATACCAGTGTGGACCTCTCATACGGTTAAATGTGTGAATGGCAAGGACAAAGTGGAATCAGTAACTGTGATTAGAGTAGATGGAAAATTCAATCCAATACCTGACACAGAAAGAACCTATATGGCAGACACGGTGCTGATCGCAGTGGGCTTGAATCCGGTAAATGAGCTTTTTGACCAAGCCAAAAAATTCGGGATGGACGTTTATTCGGCTGGCGATGCTTTGGAGATTGCAGAGGCGTCCGCCGCCATATTTTCTGGAAAAATCGCAGGGAGAGAGATAACCAAAGCCTTAAGCAAAGATGTTTCCATTCCAAAAGAATGGTATAAAAGATGGGAAATTTTAAAAAGCAAACCGGGGAAAACCGTTCCTTTAGAAATCAAATCTCAAAACTCCGGACTCTTCCCGGTGATAAGATGCGTGCAGGAAATTCCCTGTGATCCCTGCATTCATATCTGCCCCAAGGATATGATAGAGATGCTGGAAGATGAGATTTTCGGGCTTCCAGAGGTGGTCAAAGACGAATGCACCGGATGTAATCTCTGCGTGGCGGTCTGCCCCGGATTGGCAATAACTTTGGTGGATATAAGAAAAGAGGGACCGGATGGCTTGGTTACCGTTCCTTTCGAGCTATTGGAGCTTAAGGTCAAAGTGGGAGATGAGGTAGAGGCGGTGGACATGGATGGAGAATTCGTAACCGAAGCTAAGGTAGAAAAAATAATAAAAAGAAAGGCTTACGACCGAACCATCTTGGTTACCTTGAAAGTTCCCAAAGATAAAGCTATCAATGTGGCGGGATTAAAAATTCAAGACCCAAAGATAAGTCAACCTATCGAGGCTTCAGCTCCACCTTGTATCGAGGATGAAACGATCATCTGCCGATGTGAGAGGGTCAAAGCGAAGGAGATTAAGGGGCTGATCCGACAAGGGGTGAAGGATATGAATCAGCTCAAGATTTTAAGATGTGGGATGGGTGCGTGTGGGGGCAAGACCTGCCAAACATTGATTATGAAGCTCTATCAGCAAGAGGGAATAGATTTGTGTGAGGTGCTTGGGTTCACCCAGCGTCCTTTGGTGGCTGAAGTTAATCTGGGGATATTGGCGGGGGTGAAAAACAGCTAAGAGCATAGAGCGTAGAGTGTAGAGCTTAGAGCATAAAACATAGAGCGTAGAGTTTAGAGCATAGAGCGAAGAGCATAAAACATGGAGCATAAAGCGTAGAGCGCAGAGTTTAAAAAGCGTTTACTCTGCGATCTCTGAAAAAGTTATTTTGCGGGGCTGGGAGCCCCGCCTACGCGGAAGTAATTCATTTTTTATATGGCTAATTATGACGTAATCATAATCGGGGCAGGAAGCATTGGGCTTCCCACGTCCTTTTTCTTAGCCAAAGAAAAACTGAAAGTATTGTTAATAGACGGGCTTCCCTCACCAGGGCAGGGACAAAATAAAACCGCCATCGGAGGGGTGAGAGCAACTCACTCCGATCCAGCCAAGATACAGACTTGTCAGTTGAGCTTGGAAACCTTCTCTCGATGGAAAGAAGAATATGGAGACGATATACATTTTCAAAGAGGCGGGTATTGTTTTCCAGCTTACACTGATGCCCAGGAGAAAAGCTTCAAAGAGCTTTTAGTCACACAAAAAAGATATGGTCTTAATATAGATTGGCTGGAGACAGATGAAATAAGAAGATTGCTTCCGGGGATAAATCCACATGAATTAAAAGGAGGAACATATTCACCTGAAGACGGAAATGTCTCTCCACTCTTGGCGGCAAAAGCCTTCTATAACCAGGCTAAAAGATTAGGGGTGAGTTTTAAGTTCAATGAAAAGGTGATGGGAATAGAAAAAAGTGATGGGCAAAAAGTGAAGGTGAAGTCCGAAAAGGATAATTATTCAGGTGAAATTGTGATAAATGCAGCTGGAGCTTGCGCTCGCGAAGTGGGAAAAATTATGGGTGTGGAGCTTCCCGTATTTCCAGATTCGCATGAGGCTGGGGTTACGGAACCAATTAAGCCATTTTTTGCACCTTTGGTGGTGGATACACGAGAAACTCCTGGTTCAAAAAATTTCTATTTCTATCAGGAGAAAGAAGGACATATAATTTTTTGCATGACTCCTGATCCCATAATCCCTGGGTATAATCGGGATTCCACTTCAAGCTTTCTACCTCAGGCGGCAAGACGGCTGATCGACCTTTTCCCCAAATTGAAAAATATCAAAGTGAGACGCACCTGGCGCGGGCTTTATCCCATGACTCCAGATGGAGTGCCGATAGTGGATAAAATCAAAGACAAAAATGGATTTTATGTGGCGGTGGGTTTTTGCGGGCAGGGTTTCATGTTAGGTCCGGGAATCGCTTTGAATTTAGTTAGTTTAATCACAAAAGGTAAACCTCTCCTACCTGAGGATGTCTTCAAGAGTTTCAGTCTCTATCGTGATTACACGGTTACCTCTGAAGCATTGAAGTGAGACCCTCGTGCATATGAAATTGAAGGTAATACAAACATAATTATTTTTGATATGATGTTGCCCCCTCACCTTAATCCTCTCCCCGGAGGGGAGAGGATCAAAGGAAGAGAGAAATCTTCAGAAAGTCCCCCTCTCCCCCGTGGGGAGAGGGAAGGGTGAGGGGGAAGCAAGTAGAATGTAGTAAATAACCATTTTGTCTTGGAGGATTAAGATGAAAAAGCTTGGAGTTTTATTAATGGTATTCTTTGTTTCCGTTTTAAGCTTTTCAGTTTTCTTTGTTGGATGTAAAAAAGAAATTCAAACCAAGAAAGAACAAGCAGAAGTCACGGAGATGAAAAGACCCGGGGTCGAGGGGTTGAAAGAGTTCCATGAAGTTTTATTTCCAGTATGGCATGAATTTTTGCCAAATGGTGATTATGAATCAATTCGTAAAGCAGTTCCTGAGTTCAAGAAAAGCATAGAAATAGTTAAGAAAGCTGAGTTACCACTGTTCTATCAACACGTGAAGGATGAGTTTGAAAAGAAAAGAGAGGAGCTGGCTTTATCCATTGAAAAGTTAGATTCGGTTGCACAGACTAAAGATGATAAGAAATTGGAAGAGGCGGTAGAGAACATGCACAGCGCTTTTGAACAGATGGCACGGGTTTTGGCTCCCCGGATGAAAGAGATGGAAGAATTCCATTTGGTTTTGTATCCTCTCTGGCATGAGGCTATGCCTAACAAAGATTATAAAACTATTAAGGCGGCAATTCCCTCCTTAGAGAGCAAAATGGATGCTTTGATGAAAGCAGAAATTCCGGAAGATTTCAAGGATATAGAAACCCCAATTATCGAAAAGCGCGAAGCTTTAGGAAAAGCAGTGGAAGATCTGGCAAATGTCTGCCGCCAGAACAAAGATGAAGAGATAATAAACAAGCTGACTCAAATGCACGAGTCTTACCGTGCTTTGGATGAGGTCTTTGAATAATACACGCATTATTTCTTTACGAAACTGCCCCCCTCTCTTACGAGGAGAGTGTGTCAGAATTCCCGTTTTTGTAGGCGCCCCGCTAAGCGGGGCGAAATCGGAATGTTGAATACCAATGGGTTACGCAATCTGAAGATTGCGGCTACAACTTCAAAACATAATTATGAAACAGCCCCGAGGGGAAAGGGGAGGACGAGGAAAAAGTAAGAAGATTGGGAAAGAATTTTTGCATTAGCATTCAGCTTACTTTTTGCCTCGCCACCAGACTTTAACCCATCCAATTTCCTCGAGAATGTAACAATTTCAAATACTCTCGATTCCAAAACCTTACTGAGTTTTGTATGCTAAAAAGAAACATATTTTGCAGTTTTTGTGAAGAATTTTGCATAATGGTAAACAAATCTTATTGCGTATATAAAAAGCTTTTAGTAATATTTAAAAGTCAGATTTTAAATAGAATTCGAAGTGTTCCAAAAAGTTGAATTCTTAAGGGCTTTCAGCATGATTGTCAAATTCCATCGGTTTGCCAGGACTGAATCTCATTTCAGGATTCTCTGTGTGGCATATATTTTGCTTTTCTACAGAGTGAGATTAGGATCCAAAATGAGACGGAGATTATGGAAACGAATATAGATCGCTTAAAATTCCTGCTTTTAAAAGAACTGGCGGCAAAGATTAACACCTCCTGTAAGATCGACTTAATCCTTCAGGTGGCGTTGGACAACAGCTTGGAGATTGCGAAATTAGTTTGTGCCTCCATAGTTTTATGGGACGAACAGACTAAGGAAGTAAAAAATGAGGTAGCTTCAGGAGTTATGGATAAACACAGGATTTTGCGCGAGTTCGATCATCAGGCGATCCGGCTTTTGAGAAATAAATTTTCAGCTGAGTCCATCTATGTTACCTTTGATATGGATGGACCACACAGCATCTTCTCCTATCCCATCAGATCCGGGAAACGGATAGTGGGTGCCATAACCGGACTTTGTGTGGGGCACAGAAACTTGAGCACAGAAGAGGAATTTTTGGAAGCCTTGAGCAACCAGCTCGGTTTGGCGGTTGCTAAAGCTCCAGGCTGGGAAACCAAGATCACCACAGAGATTCAGGAGAATCAAATCAAATCTGAAAGATTGAAAGCCATAACTGAAACAGCGGTTACCATCAACCATGAGGTCAATACCCCCTTATCCGTAGTCTTGGGATACGCCCAGCTTCTCTTAAGCAGAAAGGAAGAGTTACCCCAGGATACAATTGATAAACTCAAAAAAATAGAACAAGGCGCCCTACGAATCAAAGAGGTTACTCATAAACTTACAAAAATAATTGAGCCCGTGATTGTGAAATATGCGGGTGAGGTGAGGATGGTCGACTTGGATAAATCAAAAACTAAAGAGGGAAGTTAGAAGTCAGAAGTTAGAAGTGGGAAGTAAGAAGTTAGAAGTTAGAAGTGAGAAGTTAGAAGTAAGGTAATGATTAATATAAGGGTGAGCCGGGTTTTTCGAAGCCCGTTTTTTTTATTGTGTGTGCAAAATGATCTGAACGATCTCTGGTGGTGCCCCAACTCTGAGCTGAGGTCCCCAGGTGCCTACTCCATTGCTCACGTAAATTTGCATTTTTCCAATACGAGCATAACCTGAATCGACCGTATAAACTAACTTGGTAATCAAGTTAAAAGGAAAAAGCTGTCCCTTATGCGTATGCCCACTTAGCTGAAGATCGATTCCTGCGGCTTCAGCCCTTTTGAGCCTTATAGGCGTGTGATACATCAGGATGGTGGGGAGGGATTTGTCCATGCCCTTCATTATTTCTTCTAATGGAGGATTTTTTCTCCTCAATTGCTGTTCCTCTGACATATAATCTAACCCCACTAAATTCAAAATGCTGTCAATGGTTACGTAATGATTTCTCAGCACAGAAACACCCGCCTGCTCCATAAACCGGACAGCTTTATCTACACCCGCATAAAATTCGTGATTGCCGGTCACAGCATATACTCCCAGACGGCTTTTGATCCTGGAGAGCGGCTCGACCATATCTTCAAGTTTATCCACATTCTCATCTACCAAGTCGCCGGTAATCAGAACCAAATCGGGGTTGAGAGCATTAGCCTTTTCTACAATTTCGATCAGCCTCTCTTTATGAATGATAGTCCCCAAATGCACATCTGAGATTTGAACGATATTTAAAGCATTATGCTGGGGAGAAAGTTTTTCCAAAGGAATATCTATTTGCGTGATCTTAACATTCCGTGCACTAAAAAATCCAAAAGCCATGATGACAGAGACTAATAGAAAAGCACATACGAAAAGAACTCTTCCTGCCGTAACTGCGTTATTATCAATAAATTGCGGAAAAACGTTGAAGTAATGGTTAATAACTCGAAGCAGATCAATAAAGACCAGAGTGAGGACGGAATAGAGCATGGCGCCCAGCCAGAACGAGCCCACCACAGTCAAAAAGTTGCTCGCTTCACATCGACAAAAGCGATCCATCAACCGTGCTATTGGAAAAGACAGAATCAGTGCAAGAAGGAATGTTTTGAAGAGGAAAAGAAAAATAGCGCCAAAAGATAGTGCCTGTGTCGCTCTTTTGTAAATGTAAAAATTCCCCCCAAAATATACCCCCAACACGATAGTGAGAAAAATGATTAATCCTGCTGTCCTGCCCATAGTTTAATCTTTGAATTTAACGTTACGTTAGGAGTTCATTTTATGCTCCTTGTGGATGTTATCCCAGACGGGTCTGCGACATCCACAAGAGGGAAGTTAGCCCCGCCGATGGCGGGGCTGAGCGGAAACTTTGAACGACCTTTATCTCCACCAAATTCTGCCTCTTAACTCTTCGATCCATTCTTTTACTACCTCTCTTGTTTTCACGGCAGAAACGTGGATTCTCAATAATTCAGGGGTAGTCTTGGTTTTTGCTTTAAGACTTTCCAATGCGTTAACGCAATTATTGGCGGCTGTGAGTCCCCGTTTGCAATTAGCGATGTTGCCTTCTAATGTGTCTTTTTCATATCCCATTCCGTGACCACCAGCAATTTTGACAGGAATAATAAAGCAGTTTTCTAAAAGTTGCTTTATCTCCGGGACATCCGTTCTTTCCGGGTAAAATAGCTCCACAAAATTATAAGCGGCGATGGCAAAGTCATAAGCTATCTGGTAGGCTGGAATTTGCTCAAAATCTCCATCCTCCCAATACATCCGAGGTGATTCCCAAGCTTCCGGCTCAAGGTCTGAAAATTCTAATTCGGATTCTTCATCACTTTCATCAGCAAAATGTGAATCTCCCTTCGGTTCCGGTAAGTGGGGGACGCTATCTTTTTTTTGACGCTCTTCTTCGAATCTTTTCAAATACTCATCTGCTTTTCGGTCTGCCTCTTGCATAAACTCTTCCCATTTCTTTTCATCCCACACTTCTTTATCAAAATCATCTGAGTATTCAAAATTATTCGTCAACTCGGACATGGTTATTATTCCTGCAGTTTGATATGGAGTCGGAACTTCATCTTTTTGCACATCTTGACTGTCCAGAAGAGCTACTTAATAGTATAAAAGAAATCATTTCCGATGCGACGTTTCCCCCTCACCCTAACCCTCTCCCCCGAGGGGAGAGGGAAAAAACATACATCTTAGAGGCGAGAACGAAGCAAGTGAAAGTGGAAAAAATCGGATGTTTATATTAGCAGTTAACTATCCTTTCAATGCCTCTTCGCTCAAGACGTCTTTCAGTTTGGGATGGATGAAGATTCCATCCTTGCGGATGAGTTCTCCATCGAAATAGATTTCTCCTCCGCCGTATTCTTTGGTTTGAATCAGGACCAAATCCCAATGGATGGAAGATTTGTTTCCATTGTCCGCTTCATCATAAGCATTTCCCGGAGTGAGATGGATACTGCCGAAGATTTTTTCGTCGAACAGAGTATCCTGCATGGGCTTTTTTATGCCGGGATGTATTCCGAAGGAGAATTCGCCTACGTATCTGGCGCCTTCGTCGGTATCCAGAAGCTTTATCATTTTTCCCGGATTAACTGTGGCTTTGGCATCGATTATCTTTCCATCCTCGAATTCGAATCTGATTCCATCATACAATACCCCATCATGAATGGAAGGGGTGTTGAAAGCTATGTGCCCATTTACCGAGGTTTTGACCGGTGCGGTGAAAAGCTCCCCGTCGGGAATGTTGAGCTTTCCATCGCATTTTTTGTTGGGTATCCCTTTGATCGAAAATTCAAGGTCGGTATCTTTTCCTACTATGCGCACCTTATCAGTCCTGCTCATAAGCTCACATAGAGGGTCCATGGCTTTCGACATTTTAGAATAATCGAGATTGCACACTTCAAAATAAAAATCCTCAAAAGCCTCCTGCGAGGTTTGAGCCAGCTGGGCAAATGAGTTGGTGGGATAGCGGAGCACACACCACTTTTTATGCTTAACCCTCTCCTCTAAATGAACCGGCTTAACGTAAAGCAACTGGTAGAGCTTCATTTTTTCTTCGGGAACGTCACCCAAGTCGAAGGCATTATCCCCACCCCTGAAAGAAACAAAAGCGTCCACCATCTTCATCAGGGCTAAGTGAAATTCGCCAAATTTTTTTAACTGCTCCTCGTTTGCCTCCAAAAGCCATTTTCTGATGAGGCTGTCGTCATTGTAATACCAGAACGGAATTGCGCCAACTTTGGCGCTCTGGGTGATCATCTCCTTTGCCATCTCCAAAACCGGAAAGCCTCTGGTCTCAATCCAGATTTTTTCGCCCGGCTTTAAATCCAGTGAATAGCTCGCCAAATTCTTGGCTAAAGTCACAACTCTTTGATCCTTCATTTTTAAATCCTTTCTATTTAAATTTTTCTACCTCACCCCCCACTTCCCCCTCTCCTTACTTATGGAGAGAACCTGTAGGGGCGGGGCTTGTCCCCGCCCGTTTGCGGGAGGGCATAAAGCCCTCCCCTACATTTTTACCTCCCCCTCTCCATCCCACCAAAGGTGGGAGAGCGGGGGACTAAAGGGAGAGGTTAAATACAAAACTTTTCTCGCCATTATTATATGAGATTTAAATCTGAAAAGCAACTAAAAAGGATGAATGGGACTTAATTTATGAGTTAAGCTCTTTCATAGAGAGCTCGGAAAAAGGCATTTTTGCGGGGCTGGGAGCCCCGCCTACGCGGGACTAAGTTATGGTTATTCAATACCTGATTACGTAGGGCCCGCCTTAGGCGGGCCGAATTCTGGCACTTTTTCAGAGACCTGTTCAATGGATTTTTTTGTTGACTGAGCTGAAGTTATTTGATATACTTTTAAGTGCAGGCAATAGTAGAGACCGGGAACAATTTTTGAAAATACTAAAACGTAAGTTGAATCCAGTATTCACAGACTTGTAAACTTTTGAATTTGTAAACCTTTAAACTTGTAAACCTTCAAACTGTTTTTTTATGAAAATCCCACTATTGAGAAGAGTGCGCAGTCTTCATCGTTACCGTCAGATCGCAGGAATTCTTTTCAAATATGGCTTTGGTCATCTTTTAGACCAGATGAGGATTTTCACCTTTCTTAGACTGAGGAAAAGAATTCTCAAGAAAAAGGCGGGATTGGAGAAGCTGACCTACGCTCAAAGGATAAGGTTGGCTTTGGAGGAGCTGGGTCCCACTTTTGTTAAATTGGGACAGGTCCTCTCCATGCGCCCATTTTTGATACCTCTGGAGTTAGTCTTAGAATTGATCAAACTCCAGGACTCGGTGGCACCATTTCCTTTTGAACAGGTAAAGGATACAGTAGAGAAGGAGTTGAAAGCTCCTTTACAAGAACATTTTTCCTCATTTGATACCACACCTATTGCCTCGGCTTCACTTTCGCAGGTGCATAAAGCGGTGACCAAAGAGGGTGAAACGGTGGTGGTTAAAGTTCAGCGTCCCGGAATAAAAGAGACAATCGATGCGGATATGGACATTCTAAAAGATTTGGTAAACCTGCTGGAAAAGTACGTTTCCGAGTCAAAGCAATATGACCCTAAGGGAATAAGAGAAGAATTAGCCAAGTCGATCCGCAAAGAAATTGATTTCAATAATGAGGGCAGAAATATCGAAATCTTCAGGGAAAATTTCAAGGATGAAAAATCGGTTTTCGTGCCCAAAGTCTTCTGGGATAAAACCACCTCTAAGGTTTTGACCATGGGTTACATCCAGGGAATAAAAATATCGAATTTAGAGGAATTAGATAAGAAAGGAATTGACAGGAAATTGATAGCCAAAATCGGCGGGAGGATGGTTCTTAAGCAGATTTTTGAGGATGGTTTTTTCCATGCTGATCCCCATCCCGGAAATCTGTTTGTGTTGGAGGGAAACATCATCGCTCCGGTGGACTACGGGATGATGGGAAAGCTTTCCGAAAGCACTATGGATGAGCTGGCAGACCTTCTGATTTCCGTGGTCACCTGGCATCCGGGCGGAATAGTTAAGGTATATCAAGACATAGGGGTGGTGGGGGAGGAGGTCAATCTAAGGGCTTTAGAAGCTGATCTGGCTGATTTTCTTTAT
>Ga0315279_10011628_pt1 | contig 10149 bp, 8 predicted proteins | sample YL17G06_20_MG_FD_203694 | JGI IMG/M metagenome (GOLD analysis project Ga0315279, IMG submission 203694) | Sediment microbial communities from Yellowstone Lake, YNP, Wyoming, USA - YL17G06_20 | ecosystem: Environmental > Aquatic > Freshwater > Lake > Sediment | place: USA: Wyoming | collected...
ACGACCCGTACTACCACTCGATCCATGACACGCCAGAGCACCTCAATCCTGGCTCGATGAAGGCGGTGGCAGACACCTTCGCCATCGTGGGTTGGCGCCTGGCAAACAAGTGAGGCAAGGGAGGAGACGATGAAGACCGAGACGCGGCCGCAGGTCCTGGGGAACCCGCTGTTCGTCGACTTGAAGAAGATCGGGGCCAAGCCGGAGGAGCAACTCTACGTTTGGTCCCAGGGCCTCGCCTTCCACCACGCGAACCTCCTCGCGGCCCTGGAGAAGCACGTCCCGGAGAAGACGACCCGAGAGAAGATCCTGAGGGACGTCTGGGTTCACTTCGAGAGCATCGGCCTCGATTGCGTCAACAAGGTGCTCGGGGTGGCGGCCAAGCCGGACCTCGCGGCCATCGACAGGACCTTCGCCGCGATGCTCGCCGACAAGGACCACCCGGCGATCCTCGGGGCGGGGGAGTACCTGGAGCAGGCGCTCCTGAACTGGGTGCGCGCCTTTGCCGTCTACGACTGGAGCATCTGGACGTTCATGGAGAAGTGGCTGGGCTCGAAACTCGCGATGACGATCTACATGGGCCTGTGGGAGGCCTTCTCCCTCGCCGAGCTCGACCACTGGAAGTCCGCCGTCGGGATCAAGGAGGGAGCGACGCCCACGATGAAGCAGCTGGGCGCCCTGTCACGGAAGTACTGGGAGTCGATCGGCTGCCCGTACAAGGTCATCAAGGACACCGAAGACGTGCACGAGGCGGAGATCGAGGACTGCCCGTACTGGCAGAACATGGTGGCCCTGTTCGGCGAGGAGAAGGCGCGCTCGATGACCCTGAAGACGGAGGCCGTTGTGTCGGTGAACTACTACGATGCCGTCCTGCGCGCGATGGGCATCTTCGACCGCGTGGCCTTCACCATGGACAAGTTCAAGTGCTGCGGGGACGACTGCTGCCGGATCCGCTTCCAGCGGAGGAAGTAGGTGAGCGCGATGGCGAGTGAGAGCGAGGTGGCGCGGGCGTGGCTCGAGGCCATGAACCGGCACGACCTCAATGGGATGGCGTCCCTCTACGCGCCGAACGCGGTTGGTGACGAGGTCGCCGATCCGCCAGCGCGGGACCGGGCCGGCCTCGAGGAAAGCTACCGCGAGCTGTTCGAGAGCTTCCCCGACTGCCGGGCCGAGGTCCTGAACCTCTTCGCTGGGGGCGGGCAGGTCGCGGCGGAGATCCGCTGGACCGGGACGAACCTGCGCCCGTTCCGCGGGCAGCCGGCGACGAACAAGAGGAGCGACCTTCGCATCGCTTACCTGTTCAAGGTTGTCTCGGGCAAGATCGAGCGGGTCACCGAGTACTACGACAGCGCGTCCGTCTGAGCGGACGCGCGGGAGGCGGGCCGGGTGGAAGAGCGGGCGGAGCGAGCGACGCGGGCGATCGTGGACCTTTCGGCGATTGCCGCGAACGTCGGCGGCGTGAGGAGGCGGGTCGGCCCGTCCCCTCACGTCATGGCGGTCGTGAAGGCCGACGGCTACGGCCACGGCGCCGTCCAGGTCGCTCGGGCCGCCTTGGCGAGCAGCGCGGACTGGCTGGGCGTCGCCTTGCCCGAGGAGGGGGAGGAACTCCGCCGCGCCGGGCTCACGGCCCCGATCCTCGTCCTCGGGCTGATTCGGCCGGAAGAGGCACCGAAGGTCGTCGGGGCGGGCCTTGACCAAGTGGTCGCCTCGGAGGATCTCGTCGCGGCCCTCGCCCGCGCGGCGGCTCGGGCGAGGAAGGTCGTCCACGTCCACCTGAAGGTGGAGACCGGGATGGGCCGGATCGGCGTCGCGCCGGAGGAGGCCGTCCCCCTCGCCCGGCGGGTCGCCCGCGAGAAGGGCCTCGCCCTGCGCGGCGTCTTCAGCCACCTCGCCGCCGCGGACACGGCCGACAAGGGGTTCGCGCGCGAGCAACTCGCCCGCTTCGAGGTGGCCCTCTCCGCGCTCAGAGCGGCAGGAATCGAGGTCCCGCTCCGGCACATCGCGAACTCGGCTGCCATCCTCGACCTCCCTGAGGCGACGTACGACATGGTCCGCCCGGGGATCATGATGTACGGCCTCCCCCCGTCAGACGAGGTGAGCTCGAGCGTCCCCCTCCGCCCGGCGATGACCTTCGTCACGCGCGTCGCCGCGGTGAAGACCGTCCCAGCCGGGACCTCGATCAGCTACGGCCGCACGTTCACGACGAAACGAAGGAGCGTGATCGCCACCCTGCCTCTCGGGTACGCCGACGGGCTCAGCCGCCGCCTCTCCGACCGCTGGGAGGTCTCGATCCGCGGGGCGCGTGTCCCCCTCGTGGGGACGATCTGCATGGACATGTGCATGGCCGACGTCACCGATCTCGGCGGGGTCGAGCGCGGGGAGGAGGCCGTCCTCTTCGGTGAGACGCCCTCGGCCACGGAGATGGCGGAGCGGCTCGGGACGATCAACTACGAGGTCGTCTGCGCGGTCGGGAAGCGCGTCCCGCGCGTCTACCTCGGCACGTAAAGGAGGAGCGATGGCGAAGGTTCTGATCATCTACCACTCGAAGACCGGAAACACGGAGGCGATGGCGAAGGCGGTCGAGGCCGGGGCGAAGAAGGAAGGGGTGACCGTCGTCCGCAAGGCCCTCGAGGCGGCCAGCGTCGATGACCTTGAGGAGGCGGACGGGATCATCATCGGGACGCCCACCTACTTCTCCGCCTGTTCAGCGGAGATCAAGCGTTTCATCGACGACAGCATCAAGCACTACCCGAAGCTCGTGGGCAAGGTTGGGGCGGCGTTCGCCTCGTCCGGGGACCTCGGAGGTGGGGCGGAGACGGCGATCCTCGACGTCCTCCGCGCCTTCCTCGTTCATGGGATGATCGTCCCTGGGTACACCACCGGAGGACACTACGGCCCAGTCTCGGTGGGGGCGCCCGACGCCGGACGGGTGAAGGTGTGCGAGGGCCTCGGCCAGACCGTGGCGAAGCTTGTCAAGCGGCTCGCCTAGGGGACCGGGCGAAAGGGGAGGTGGTGGCGAGGAGGAAGGGCAGCGGCGGACGCGGACGGAATGAGAGATTCGACCACAGGACAAAGGAGGAATAGCCATGCCTCGCGGCGGCAAGAACTGCAAGGAGATGCGCCACAACAGCTTCATCGAGAACATGCGGGATCTCCAGACGATCCACCCCGAGTACACCTGGGAGCGAGCCTACAACGACGCAATGGAGCTCTTCACGTTGCACGACTACGCGGCGTTCAAGACGATGGAGGAGGAGGTCGGAACCGACCGCGCCGTGTACCTCTACGGAAAGATGTGGGAGCGCCGCCTGAGGCTCGAGTGGCCGGGCATGTGCGCTCTGATCGGGAAGAAGCCGACGGACAAGGACTGGACGATCCACGACATTGCCCAGATGATCGTCAAGAGCTTCGCCCTGTTCGGGAACCCGGTCGAGATCGTTGAGGAGAGCCCGGACCGGGTGACCCTGCGCTGCTACGACTGTCCGTACACCACCCAAGTCATCTGGAACCTCCTCCCGCCCGATGAGGCAAAGACCCTCAATCAGGCGATCCAAGTCGAGTGCAACTACGCTTACTTCAAGACCTACCTGAAGCTCACTGGCCTCTCCGACCAATGGGTCTTCAACTTCCCGTCTCAGCTCTGTCTGACGAACCAGTACTGCGAGTTCACGTTCGTGCGCTCGAAGCTCGACCACACGCCGAAAAAGGCCGCGGCTAAGGCCGCTGCGAAAGCCCCGGCGCGAAGAAGGAAGTAGAACCCACGCGGGTCCAAGGCCCGCAAGGACGTCGCCGCGAGGGGACGGCGGGATCTCTTCCGCCGTCCCCAGTTCCCGCGGCAGGAGAGAGGAAAGGCAGGAGGACGATGGCCGAGCGAAGCTACGACGAGATGCACCGGCGGTCGGTGGAAGACCCGGAGGGCTTCTGGGGACAGGAGGCGGAGAAGCTCCACTGGTACAAGCGGTGGGACAAGGTCCTCGACGACTCGAGGTCCCCGTTCTTCCGCTGGTTCCCCGGTGGGGAGACGAATCTCTGCTACAACGCCGTCGACCGCCACGCTCTGGGCCCGCGCGGCGACCGGCCGGCGATCCTCTGGGAGAGCCCGGAGACAGGGGGACGCTCCGTCCTCACCTTCCGCGAGCTTCTCACCCTCGTCAACCGCTTCGCCGCCGTCCTCAAGAAGCGTGGCGTTGGGAAGGGCGACCGCGTGATCATCTACCTCCCCATGGTCCCGGAGGCCCTGGTCGCCGTCCTCGCCTGCGCCCGCATTGGCGCAATTCACTCCGTCGTCTTCGCCGGCTTCTCCTTCGAGTCCCTCGCCGACCGGATCAACGACTGCGAGCCGAAGCTCCTTGTCTGCGCCGACGGGAGCACGCGCAAGGGGAAGGTCATCTCACTCAAGAAGATCGTCGACCGCGCCCTGGACGCCGCGCAGGCCAAGGTTCCGCACGTGATCGTCCTCGACCGGAAGGTCGACCCGTGGACCCCAGTTCCGGGGCGCGACCATTCTTGGGAGGAGGAGATGGCCGCCGTCGGCGACGTGGTCGTGGAGCCGGAGCGGATGCAGTCCTCCGACCCGAGCTACATCCTGTACACCTCGGGCACGACGGCGAAACCCAAAGGCGTGGTGCGTGACACCGGCGGGCACATGGTCGCCCTGCACGCCTCGATGGACCACATCTACGGCTGCACCAAGGACGACGTGTACTGGTCGACCTCGGACATCGGCTGGGTCGTCGGCCACAGCTATATCATCTACGGCCCCCTCCTGTACGGCATCCCGACGCTCGTGTTCGAGGGAACGCCGGACAGCCCAACCCCAGGGATCTGGTGGGAGGTGATCGAGCGCAACCGCGTGTCGGTCGTCTTCTCCGCCCCGACGGCGATGCGCATGCTGCGCAAGTTCCCGCTTGACTTCCTGCAGGGGAAGGATCTCTCCTCGCTGCGCCACGTCTTCCTTGCCGGGGAGCCTCTCGACGAGCCGACGTACCGCTGGGTGAAGGAGACCCTGAAGAAACCGGTCGTCGACCACTACTGGCAGACGGAGAGCGGCTGGCCGATGATCACGAACCACATGGGATTCTCGCCCCTGCCGTTCAAGCCGGGTTCCCCGACGCGCGAGGCGATGGGGTGGTCGCTCGACGTGGTGGATGAAAAGGGGAACCCGGTGCCCGCTGGGACGCGCGGCTTCCTCGCCGGGCATCCCCCGCTCCCGCCGGGGACGCTGCAGACGATCTGGGGGAGCGACGAGCGGTATCTTGAGAGCTACTGGAGCTTCTTCAAGCGCCAGGGGAAGGACCTCTACCTGTGCGGCGACTACGCGATCAAGGACGAGGACGGCTACTTCTGGCTCCTCGGCCGGGCGGACGAGGTGATCAACGTCGCTGGGCACCGGATGGGGACGCGGGAGGTGGAGGAGGTCATCTCCGGCCACCCGCAGGTCGCCGAGGTGTCGGCGATCGGGGTGGACGATGAAGTGAAGGGGCAGGAGATCGCGGCGTTCGTCGTCCTCAAGAAGGGCGCCGTGGAGTCGGAGGCGCTGAAGAAGGAGATCGTGGCACTGATCCGCGACCGGATCGGTCCGATCGCGACGCCGAAGATCCTGGACATCGTTCCCCAGCTCCCCAAGACCCGATCGGGGAAGGTGATGCGCCGTGTCCTCCGGGCGATCTGTGAGGAAAAGGAGCTTGGCGACCTCTCCACGATCGAGGACGGCGCGAGCGTGGATGAGATCAGAAAGGCATTGGACGAGCTGCGAGGCGGCACGTCGCGGGTGCCAAAGTAGCCAGGTGTCTGCCGAGAAGCTGAGGGCGAATCCGAAGGCGAGGGCGAGAGCAGGACGAGCATACTCGGAGCGGTTCTGATGGAACTGGAGTGAATCTTCGCTGGATTTCTCTCCCAGACGGCCGCCGAGCTCGATCCTTCGCAGTGGGCGAGCGACGACTCCCCGCCCATGCTAGGCTGGCGTCCCTTGTACTCCGCACAAGTCGACCAGATTGCGCTTGTATCTGAGGGGCGAGCGAGTCTAGCTTCCTGCTCCGATCGCCTCGAGATCCCAGAGGAGTACTGTCCCATCGTTTGACCCGGAGGCGAGCGTCTTCCCGTCCGGACTGAACGCCACGGAGTAGACTCCGAGAGCATGTCCCGTGAGCGTCTCTAAGACTGTCCCCGTGGGGACGTCCCACAGTCTGATAGTCCCATCGGCGGATCCCGAGGCGAGTGTCTCTCCATCCGGGCTGAAGGCGAGCGACGCGGGCGCCGCGGTGTGCCCTTCCAGCGTGCGCAAGACCGTACCCATGGTGACGTCCCACAGTGTTATTGCGCCATCGAAAGACCCAGAGGCGAGGATCCTCCTGTCCGGGCTGAAGGCGACGGACGCGACGGCGCCGCCAGCGCTGCTAGCCATCGTGCCCAGAAGGTTCCCCGTGGTGACATCCCACAGCTTGATTGTGCCATCGAAGGACCCCGAGGCGAGGGCATTCCCGCCCGGGCTGAACGCGACGGAACTGACCCAGCCAGAGTGACCGGTCAGAGTACGCAGGATGTTCCCGGAGGCGACATCCCACAGCTTGATGTCATGGTCCCATGACCCTGAGGCGACGGTCTTCCCGTCCGGGCTAAACGCGACAGACCAGACGAGGTCCGCATGACCGGTCAGGGTGCGTAGGGCACCTCCCGTGGCCACGTCCCAGAGTCTGGTTGTCTTGTCGAAGGAGCCCGAGGCAAGAGTCTTGCCGTCCGGGCTGAACGCGACAGAAGTCACCCTATCGGCGTGTCCGGCGATGCTGCGGGCGATGGTGTCCGTGGCGACGTCCCACAGCTTGATTCTGCTATCGAAGGACCCTGAGGCGAGGGTCCTCCCGTCCGGGCTGAAGGCGACCGATATCACGGAGGTGGTATGCCCGGCCAAGGTGCGCAGGATGCCTCCCGCGTTGGCGTCCCATGACTCGATTATGCCATTGGCGGACGCCGAGGTGAGGGTTTTCCCATCTGGGCTGAAGGTGACGGACCTGACCGAGCCAGTGTTTCCCGGCAGAGTGCGCAAGGCTTTCCCGGTTGCAACGTTCCACAGTGTGATTACCCTGTCATCGAACCCCGTTGCGATGGTCTTCCCGCCCGGACTAAAGGCGACCGAGTTCACTCTGCTCGCGTGGCCGGTCAGGGTGAGCAACGGCGTGCCTGTCGCGACGCTCCAAAGCCTGGTGTCGCTGTCCCATGACCCTGAGGCGACGGTCTTCCCGTCCGGGCTGAAGCTCAAGGAGACGACCCCGTCCTTGTGCCCGGCCAGTGTGCGCAGCTCCCCCCCAGTCGCGACGTCCCACAGCTTGACTGTCTTGTCAAGAGATGCCGAGGCAAGTGTCTTCCCGTCCGGGCTGAGCGCAACGGAACAGACTCCGAGAGTATGGCCGGTGAACGTATGAAGAACCGTTCCTGTCGCGACGTCCCACAGCTCAACGGTACCGTCGATGGATCCCGAGGCGAGTGTCTTCCCCTTCGGGCCAAACGCAACCGAGTAGACCTCGGCACTAAGCCCAACGAGGGTGCGTCGGAGGGCCCCGGTGCCTGGGTCCCAGAGCTTGATCGTACGATCAAGGGAACCCGAGGCGAGCGTCTTGCTGTCCGGGCTGAACGCCACCGAATAGACTGTGCCGGTGTGCCCGGTGAGGACTCGCACGAGTTCAAGCGTGCCAGCTCGCCTCAGTTCGACACAGAGCGATGTAGCGACAGCAAGCCACCGACCGTCTGGCGAATACAGCACCTCGTGGATCTCACCCAGGCCCAGCCGCGCTACAGCTCCTTGGGGGAGAGGAATCTGACCAGGCTGAGCGGTCGGTCTCGTCAAACGTGGGCCGCAGCCCCAAAGGAGAAGGACGCCGACGAGAAACGCTGCTATTCCGACCAGAGCAAGAGCTCTCTTCATTTCAGGAAACTCCCAACGCCATTCTACGCGAGGAGGTGCGCGACACGCAATCTAGAGGACCTTCCCCAGGACCAGTCCAAGGTTGGCTTGGGATCTGCCTCGACACGTGGCCAACACGCGCTTGGGGTTGCCAGCAGTGTCCGAATGTCACCGGTCCGCTGGCCCGCCTCGGTGGACAGTCCGAGGTGAGTGCTCGGATCGGGGAGCCGCCAAGGCCCAGACGTTTTTCAAGCTCGGTGATTCGCTGTCGCAGCAAGGCTAACTCGTCTTCGGACGCACTCCGCCTCTTCACCGCGCACCTCCAGCGTGCGAGCATAGGCATCCTGTTCGGTCAAGCACCCTGCGAGCTGGCATGAGGCTTCATAGAGCCTCTCCAGCCGCTGATTGGCAAGCCTGAATGGCTCTCGCCGGTCGCCATGCCGCTGGTTGCCCATGCATCCTCCGCCCAGACATCGAGTGTGGATTCGGCGTCTCCGGCCCGACACGTTGCGTGTACTAGGCGACAGGATATTCCGCGGTGCCCGAGCGTGTCCAATGCCAGTGGCTGTGAGGATCACCTCGCCCGTCCGGAACGCCCTTGGCTGGCGCAGCGAACCGACCTCCTCGAAGACGAGTTTCTGGACTGGAAATGGGTTCTGCCTGCCTCCAGTCCGCGCGCTCGAGACAAGCGCCGGCCTAGAGAGTGGTCAGCCTGAAGACAAAGGGCGAGGTCGGCAGCCGCAAGTGTCCCGTGAGGGTGGAGAGGCGTGAGTACACTGTGCCTCGACTCCCGGCTGGACACCAATGGACGAGAACGCGTATGCCCGACTGACTCTGGAACTTGCCGCAGCGCGCGAGCGCGTGGCCGAACTTGAGCAGCTTGAGGCCGAGCGCCAGCTGGTCGCTGACAAGTTTGCTGAAAGCCTCACCAAGCTCAGCGACGCCATGGAGGAGACCGTGCAGGCTATGGCCCTGACGGTAGAGACGCGCGACCCCTACACAGCGGGGCATCAACTGCGAGTGGCCAGGCTCGGGCGGGCCATCGCGGACAGGATGTCTCTTCCCAAGGACGTTCAGGAAGGGACCCGCGTGGCGGGAGTGGTTCACGACGTGGGGAAGCTCTATGTGCCCTCAGAGTTCCTCAGCAAGCCAACGCGGCTTTCCGACCTGGAACTTGCGATCATTCATCGCCATCCAGAGGTCGGCTACAACATCCTCAAAGGAATCGAGTTCCCTTGGCCAGTTGCGCAGATCGTCCTGCAACACCACGAGCGCCATGATGGGTCAGGGTACCCGCAAGGGCTTCGTGGTGAGGACATCCTTCTCGAAGCGAGGATCTTGGCTGTGGCCGACGTAGTCGAGGCAATGTCCTCTCACCGACCGTACCACCCCGCTCTCGGTCTTGAGGCTGCATTGCACGAGGTCTCTCAGCACCAGGGCGTGCTCTATGATCAAGAGGTCGTCGGCGCCTGCGTGGAACTGATCGGAGAAGGAGCATTCTCATTCTAGAAGGTTCCGAGAACTGACCCGCCTGCCGGTGCAGGGTCCAAGATGAATGCTGAAATGGGACGCACACCGCTGGAGAACGGGACAAGACCAGCATCGTCCGAGCAGACAGCGTCCCGGCCAGTTCAAGAGTAGTCCCGTAAGGGGTACCGGCGCCTAGGGGTGGGTCCGGGGGGGTTGGAGGGAACAAGACCTGCCCTCTTCGGTTCACAGAATCGGGTTCGTGCCCTGCGGATTCGGACTCAACGCGGCGAGGAGCGCCTAGCCCTTCTTCAGACTCTTGCCGATCTCGAACGCCGGGCCGATCCGTTCGCCCAGCCTCCAGTAGCTGTGGGCGTGCTTTCCCTGGCTTGGGTCGGGAGCGTAGAAGATCGGCTCAATCCGGGCGACGTCGGGGACTCCTTCCCGGAGGAATCCCTCGCTCGCGTGGACGGCGACGACCTCCCCGAGGAACACGGTGTGGATCGGCCGCACCAGCGTCTGCACGACGCGGCACTCGATGTTGACCGGACACTCGCGAATCATCGGCGCCGTCTTGAGCTCTCCGTAGAACGTCTCAAACAGCGCTGCCTTGTCGGTCGCTCGGCCGCTTTCCAGGCCGCAGAAGTCGAGTTCTTTCACCAGACCGGCCGTCGGCTGATTGACGCTGAACGTCCCGTTCTCCTCGAGGCCGATCTTCGAGTACTGCTGGTGCCCCACTGAGACCGACATCATGTCGTAGCACAGCCACCCGATGAGACCGATGG
>Ga0315279_10011629_pt1 | contig 10149 bp, 6 predicted proteins | sample YL17G06_20_MG_FD_203694 | JGI IMG/M metagenome (GOLD analysis project Ga0315279, IMG submission 203694) | Sediment microbial communities from Yellowstone Lake, YNP, Wyoming, USA - YL17G06_20 | ecosystem: Environmental > Aquatic > Freshwater > Lake > Sediment | place: USA: Wyoming | collected...
TTGCGCTGTGTCTTTGCGAGCGAAGCGAAGCAATCTCGGATCGCGTGGCAATGGGGATTGCTTCGCTTCGCTCGCAATGACACAAAGGGGGCATAGGGCGCCCGCGCTCCTTCGCAAAACTGAGCTGCGCCCTGAGATGAAAAAAAGAGCATTTTTTTCTTGCGAATACGGGCGCGTTGTGATTCTTTAAGTGAACATCCTAACCGTACTTACGGGATGTCGCGCGGTTGAGGGGTCGGCCCACAGTTGCTGCGAAAGCACGACCGACAATCAGCTTATCAATCTTGTGCAAGACGCACATAAGCGCCGCAAACGCGGCGGCGCTTCTCTAACTGGTCCCGCCAAATCCAATCCAGAACTAGCCGGCCCCTCAACCCTTCGATCCTTCCGCGAGGGCTTGTCCTGATGCCGACCCGCGCCTTTCGCCCAATGCCCCCACGAGGAAGCAAGCCGCGGCCAGGAGAATGGGACCGAGCCAGGCATAGGCCGATGCGTGCGTGGGATCGCAATAATTGGGGAGCATGCGGGTGAAGGGGAGTCCGGTCACTTTGGCCAGGATGGTGAGGAGAGCGGAACCGCCGTCCTCCAGGGGGTAGCGAAGGGGCGGCAGGGCCGTCAGGGCAAAGAGGATCACGCCGCTGAGGACCGCCAGGGCGCTTGCGAGCAGTGCACTCAGCCGGCCCTTTACGCGGAGCGCGTGGCCCAGGAAGACAGCCGCCAGTGGCAACACACAGATGAGGTATCGGCCCGGGGGGCACCATCCCGCCCGCCAATAGGGGCTTTTCACAACGCAATACCACACCGGCAGTTGGGCGAGAAGAAGCGCTGTCCTCCGGTCGCTCTTCCACGCGGCGGCAAGCCCGGCGAAGACGAGCAGGAGAACGGGCGCGTTCGCGATCAGGCCGCTTCCCTGGTCAAACAGGCCGGCCAGACAGCCGCGGAGATGTGCTCGGAACGCCTGCGGATTGGTCAATTCCGCCAAGACGATCTTGAACTTGCCGAAGTATGCGTAGCCGCCCAGATAGTGGGAGTCGCTCCAGAGGAAAACAAGCATGACCGCGGCTAGAAACAAGGGAAGGAGAAGCAGACTTCGCGTCCGGCGTTTCGGCAGGAACAGGGCCAGCACAAGCACCCCAAACGCCAGGAGGCAGAACCGGGCTTTTAGCAGAGGCAAAACGCCGAGGCAGAGACAAAGCAGAAGCAGGCGCTGCCACGTCTCGGCGCGCGAGGAGAGGGCAAGCCGCAATGCGAGCGTCAGGAGCAGGGCGGCGGCCACCTCGGGGAACACTTGGGAAGAGTAGATGTAGAACGGTGTCAGAAAACCGATGGCGGCGGCGGTCTTGAGCGCGGTTCGGGGATCTCCCAGGAGATCGCTCAACATCCCAAGCAATTGCCAGAGAGCAAGCGCCGCGAGCGCGTTGAGGAAAAGCACCACGCCCATCCGCCCGCCAAGGGCATAGGCGGGGGCGATCAGGAGGGGGAACGCGATCTCGTGCCGGGACAGCGAGTTCGCGCTGTCGGGCGTCACCTGCGGCTCCAGACGGTCGCGGAACGCCAGGTAGTCCTGGTTGGCGTAATTGTTTTCGAGGCGAAGGTCGTGGTCGAACACAATGCTGTGCGCCATGAGCAGGTAGTGTGGCTCATCGCCCGTGGGAGGATATTCCGCCGAGGTCCAGAATCCCGTGAAGACGAAAACGGCCACGGACATGCCGAGGAATCCCCGGCGGACGGCCCACCAGTTCTCCGCGCAGACCTCGAGCAGAAGCCGGAAGCAGGCCCCCGCCTTCCACAAAAGCAAAGCGAGGAAGAAGAATCCCATCCCATAGGCCGCGAGGCGGTTCTGAATATCAAAGCCCTCGTTCCGCATTTTCGAGAGAAGGGACTCCGGGACACTCGAAGCAATCCCGTGCAACCTTGGCATGACGTAAACAAGAGGATACAAGACCCACAACAGCAGTGCCGCGGAGTCCCAGCGCGCCCAGCGTTTGAGGGCCTGGCGCCGGCGCTCTTCCCCCAATCCGCCGGCTTTCGTTCCCGGCCCGCTCCCGCCGGTCGGCCCAATAGCCGCACCCAGGACCAACGCCGGCAGCAGTGCGAAGAGAACAAACACCAGACCACCCAGGAGCAAGGGATCGAAGTGGGCTTTTTCACGCGTTGCAAAAACAACCCTGTCCATCCATCCCAGCTGAATGGCAACCCTCTCGGCCACGAGATAGAGAAGCGAGATGGCGAGACCCGCCCCGGCGCTCCACCGTGCAAGGCGGGGCAACCGGGTTAGACGGTCCGTCGCGCCGGGTGGAAGCGGCGCTGTTGAAGGCTCGTGCGATGCGGCGGGATTCGGGTTCGGGGAGGACGACTCCATCATGCGCACCAGGATAGGGGGATTGCCGGCCGCTGTCAAGGAATCCAGGGGGATTGGGAGGGGCACTAGCGGTAGCGCTCCCAGGAGGTACCGACCCGGGCTAGGATAACGAAAACACCCGGGCTGATTTTCTGCTCGCGGAAGGTGAGGTTCGAGGCGGCATTGCGTCCCCTGCGAAAGCGGGTGAAACCGTTGCCCAGCGCGGTCTCGCCCGTGCCGGCGCGGGTTGCCTGAGAGTCCAATTGCCCCGAGGGATTGATGGGACAGACCGGTCCGCTATCGGAGCTGTTGTAGTTCATCCCATCGAGGCAGGCCGTTGGCGGCGTTGGTCCTCCACTGGCCGCGAAACGGACACTCGGCAGGTACAGGGCCACCCCGTCGGCCTCCGACAGGGAGACCCTGCCCGATGTGCCGCCTTCCGAGGTGGGGAAGTTCCGCATCGAAATGAGCGGATTGCCGTGGGCTGGCGACCACAAAGTCGTATCCCGGCCCGTTTCATGAAAAACTCGTACTCCGGGCGGCAATCCGTCCAGCCACGACGGTTTGGTGTCGGAGCCGCCCATGGCGGCCACGATGACCTCGCCTGGAGCGATCATCGTGCCCTCCGGGAAACGCAGCGCCCCCTCGGTATTGCTGACGTCCTCGTCGCTGAGCGCCACTCCCGAAATGTCCAAAGAGGGTGAGCCGGGCTGGCGGCTGTAGAGAATCTCGACATATTCGTCTTCCGTGGGGCGGGTAACCACCTCGGTCACGATCAGACCGCTGTAATCCGGCGGGGGAGCGGCGGAGGCCCGGAGCGAGACGGTGGTAAGTGGATCATCCGGGTCCGACGAGTGGATGTCCAGCTGCGCACGGAAAGCTCGTTCGTTCCCCGCCGGATCAAAACGGATCGCAATGCCTGCCGACGCGCCAGGCGAAATCTGGATGGGAACAGGGGTGTCGAGATGGAAAAAGCCTGCGTCCGGCCCGGAGATCCCGGTGCTGCTCAACACGGAGAGCGTTCCGGAGGACGCGGTGTTGAAGACCCCCACGGAGCGGATAGTGTGGCTGGTGGGAAGAATCGGGGCGAAGTCCAGGTAGGGACAGGCAAAGACGTTGGGCGAACTCTCGGAGCCGGACGTGATGGTAAAGGCCGCGGCGTTCAGCGATCCATTGAAGTTCTCGTAAGTCGTCCAGTAGGAGGCTGTATTGATTTTTGCCCAGAGCATGCCCGCCGATCCGGTTCTATCCATCGCGTATTCCCCGTCCGGAGCGCCCAGGAGAACGACCTCGCGCGAGGTCAAGCCCGCGGGACAACTCTGTTTCCCCTCTCTTCCCACCGCGTGGAGAAAGGTAGTTACGCGGTTTGTAGCCGGGTCAAACCCCACGAAGGCGGCCACGTTGTCCCCGGTGTTGGCCAGTGAAAAAACACCTTTCACCGTAGTGAAGTCCGCCTTCGCATCCGAAAAACGAATCACCGTTCCCTTTGCGACGGCGCCGGGCGCCGTGTACTTCAGGACGCCTTCGGTGCCGGTGAGTGTATCGCTCCCATCGGCTGTCACGTCGCTGTCGCTGAAGTGGATAGATGTTCCGGCCTCCACGTCCCTGAGAACGACAAAGGCAAAGTCCTCGGCATGCGTGTTGAGGCCGACAATGGCGATATCTCCACGCTTGAGGCCGGTGGCGCCCATTCCCGCCGTCTCAACAAACAGCAGGACAAGGCACAGGAAAGCAGGACGAAGTATTCTCATGTCATCCACCGCTCCATAAACCATACGATGCAGCGTATTATCGGCCGCCGGCGCTGTCAAGGGAATTGGCCCGGGGTTTGCGCGGGCGGGTTTTCCAACGCTTATGGAACCAGAAGTACTGTTCCGGCGCCTCGCGTATGGCCGATTCCAGATGTCTCACATGCAGGCGCGTAAGGCGTTCGACCTCCTCTTGCCGGTTCGCTTGAGGGTTCGGGTAGATGGGAGGATGGAGCCGGATAACGTACCGGCCCTCGGAGGATACGCGCCTGCAAGTGACCACGAGGATGGGCAGGTTCAGCCGGTAGGAGAAGACGGCGGGCCCCTGGAAGGTGGAAGCGGGAACGTTGAAGAAAGGCACAAAGATCCCTCGCCGGCCGGCGTCCTGGTCGGCGAGAAAGCCGAGGAATTTGTTCGCGCGGACCGCCCGCAAGGCTTCGCGCATGTCTCTGCCCGTATGGATGATCTCAAATCCGTAACGCTGCCGGCTCTTTGTCACCATGCCCTCCACGAGCGGGTTGTGCAAGGGTTTGGCCAGGACGGCAACCCGCACTTTCTCGATCATCGTGAAGAAGGAGACCAGCAGCTCCCAATTCCCCAAGTGTCCCCCCACACTTATGACGGGTTTTCTGCCTCCGCCCACGGCTTCGAAGTGCTCGCGGCCCTCCATGCCCTGGACCATTCGCCGGTGGTCGTCTTCTTCGGCCTTGTCCAAGGAAGCGAGATCAAAGGCCGCGCTGACGAAATGCCGCGCGCATCGAATCGCCGTCTGCCGCCGCCAGAGACGATCCCTCTCAGGAAAGGCCAGGGCAAGGTTCTCCAGCACCGTCCTCCTGCGTAAAGGGAAAACATAGTACCACGTCACCGCAATGGCGCCGGACAGCGCGGGACGAAGGACACGGGGACAAGCGCGCAAAACCCCCGCCCCGGCACACAGCACAAGGAATTCAAGCCAGTGAAAAAGACCAGGTCTGCGCCGGCGTACACTCGAAGGTCTCAAGACCGCTTCCGTGGTTGATCTGAAATGCGCTCGCCGTGCGCAAAGAAAGGCCTTTCAGCAATCCCAGAAACCCGTTATCACCCTTCTATATTGGGAATGGGCGCGAGTACTGGTTTCTTCTTTGCCCCGCCGGCGGGTGTCGCTTCCGGTGTCGGTGTGATGAATGGTGGTATGGGAGTGGGAGTCGGCTCGGGGGTGGGCGGCGGCTCCTCGAGCGTCGGGTCCTTTTCGTCCGTCACCACCATGTTCGGATCTACTACATAGGGCTTCTTGGTCGAATACCCGGCCTTCGCGAAGCTGTCCCGGATGATCTTTTGCTCATCCACGCCCCTCTGCCGGGCTTGGGCAACCCTCGCGTTCCAGAACTCCGTCCCCACGGTTGACAGCGGCGCCCCGCTGAAAACATTCACCAGGTTCACCAGGAGAGAACTCACTTCCTTGACCTCCATGAGGCCCTCTATTGCCACAGTGACTTTGATCTTCTCTTCTCTCGGCACCGAGGTGATCATCAGAGCTTCGATGCGGAAGTACCGCGGGTCATTAACCACGTCATAAAGAAAATTCATCGCGTTCTGATTGCTGGCCGTGAAAACGATAATGACCAGCGCGGCCCGACCGTGATTGACGATCTCCAACCGCTCCTCCGGCTTCAGCGAGATCAAAGGGACGCCCATTGGGCCCATTGGCCCCATCGGCCCCATCGGGTATGGCCCCCTCGCTCCCATCGGACCCACTGGTCCGTAGGGCCTACTCATCGGTCCCCCGTAACCGCGCATCCCCATGGGCCCATACATGCCGTAGGGCCCTCCATACATTCTGGCGGTCGTCGGATCATTGGGATCGATCTTCTTTATTACCCGTTCCACCATGTTGGCCGCCGAAAGCAGGCGGACGGCCGAGACTTCCTCCACCCCGTTCTTCCGGGCGAGAGGCAGCAGGTTCTCCAACATGATGAGCTGATGGTTGAAGGTCTGCAACATGTAGTAGCGGGGCATCTTTGTGCTAAGCCCCGGGATATCTATGATCAGCATCCTCTGCAGCAGCTTCGTGGTGAGGGTGTCGCCCATGCCGACGGTGGGAGCCGGCCCCTCGGTGGGAACCTGCTCCAGGATCCGGCGGGCCATCAAAACGTTGCTGAAGGCCGGGATTTCCTTCCCCACCTTGGTCCGAATCGCGTGAATCTGATACACCTCCGGCATTCCCACCTGTTCCAACTGTTTCATGAAATCCTGGTACTTGTCCGGATACTGAGCGTTGGTTTGGGGAAGGTAATTCAGGAGCAACCACGCGTCGTGAAGATGGCGCACCTCATCCCACAGCTTGGGTCTGCTGTCCCGAAGCTCTTTCTTCAGTTCGATGGGAAGCCGCCACCCCTCATCCTTGTTGTCCATGAAAGTGAGCTTCATAGGCACAGGCTTGACAACCCCCTGACAAGGCGAAGTCAGAAGATCCCCGGGCCAGGGCGCGCCGGTCGCATAGGCCTTTTTCATGGCGATCAACCGCTCCAGCCGCTCAGTAATGAGGTTTTCCGCGGCCGCTTGATAAGCACGGAGCCGAACCGTGTTCTCCTTCATCATCTGCTTCAGCTCCTGCTTCTTCTTCTCATCCATGCTGTCTTCGATTTTGGGAAGATCGAATAGCTTGTAGAAAATGAAGAGATTGGGACTGGGCACAATATTCAGGTTCAGCATCGTGTTCCACAGCATTCTCTCGTCGGAAATGGTCCGGCGCTCATAGTTGACGATCGTCTGCGGGCTCAGTTTAGGTATGATCGGCATGCCCTTCGCAATGCCATCCACCTCCATGAACGTCTTTTGCGCGTCAGCCAGACTCTGGGCCGGTCGCTGAAACACCAGGAAGTGAACGGCCGCTATGGCGCCGATCAGCGCCAGGAAACCTACAACCAGTTTCTCGCGTTTCCCGAACTTTCTGGCCATGGTAGTCGCGTCCTTTCAGCGAAAAAGGAATGGGTGCGCAAATCTCATCAGAAGGCACAAAACACCTTTCGGACGGTCCCGTCCGGCCTCCCAACCTATTGTATAACTCCCCGCGGGACGGGAGGCAACTGTTTTCCGCATTGGGCAGTCATTATCCTTCGCCGGGGAGGGGTCCCCCCGGCGCCGCCTCCGGCCGCCACCCGAGCCCACGAAACAGTCAGGTCCGGTAGTCGGCGTTGATGCGGATGTAAGCGTCCGTGAGGTCGCAGGTCCATACCGTCGCCCCGCCCTGGGCGGTCCCAACCACAATGTCAATGGAGATCTCCTCGCGATGAAGGGTTTGAGTGAGAGCGGATTCGTCGAATGGGACGGGTCGCCCGGATTCAAAGACGAGGAAACCGTTCATGCGCAGGGACAGGTTTCGGACGGCGAAGGGCACGCCGGCGCGTCCCGCGGCCGCAGTGATCCGCCCCCAGTTCGCGTCACGGCCATAGATGGCGGTCTTGACCAGCGGGGAGGTCGCGACCGTCTGGGCGATCTTGCGGGCGGCTGCGTCTGAGCGGGTTCCCCGAACCTGGATGGTCACCAGGTGCTGTGCCCCCTCGCCGTCCCGGGCTATCTTTCGGGCAAGCTCCACGGAAAGCGACTCCAGCGCGCTCTCGAAAACCCGCGCCTGGGGACCATCCTGGGAAACCCGCCGGTTGCCTGCCGCTCCGTTAGCCAATACCAGCATGGTGTCACTCGTGCTCGTGTCGCCGTCCACGGTCACGCAGTTGAAGGACCGGTCCACCACCCGGTGCAGAATCGCCTGGAGGAGCGCTTTGTCAATGGCGGCGTCGGTCGCCACGAAACACAGCATGGTTGCCATGTTCGGATGGATCATGCCGGATCCTTTTGCCATACCCGCGATCGAGACGGTTTTCCCGCCCAGCTTCACCCTGCGACCGGCCATTTTGAGGCGGGTGTCGGTCGTCATGATGGCCTGTGCGCCCTGTGGCCAGCCCTTGGCGCTCCGCGCAGCCAGGGCGTTGTCAATCCCGGGCAGGATTCTCTCCATCGGAAGCCTCCGGCCGATTATGCCCGTGGAGGCCACCAGGACCTCGGCGACCTGGCATCCGATCCGCGCGGCAAGGCGCGCGGCCATCTCCCGCGCGTCCCGCAGACCCTCAATGCCCGTGCACACGTTTGAAATCTTGGCGTTGGCCACGATGGCCCGGTGAGAGGGGTGCCGGAGATGGAGCCGGTCGAGTTTCACGGGTTCGCCGCAAACACGGTTGCGGGTGAACACCCCGGCCGCTGCGCAAGGAGGGTCGGAAACGATCACGCAAACGTCCAACGCGTTGTCTTTTCGCATCCCGGCCGCCGCCGCGCCCACCGTGAATCCCTTGACTGTGGGAGACTCAATCTTGTCCTGCTTCTCCTGTTTTTCCCCGGCCTTTTTTGCCTTCTCCATGCGGCGTTTCCCCTTATCGTTGCTCTACCTGAAGCGAGCCACCGTCATGGATACCACAGTCCCGGCAAAGCGTAAAGCAGGAAAATGGCAGCTCTGCCGGGCGGGCGCATCTCAGTTTCTTGCAGGGAGAGGGATTCCGGCCCCCGCCGGCTTCACGTCGGGGGAGCCGTGATTCTGCTCCAGCGACGGGCTTTCTTGTTCTTGCGCCCCCGCCGACCTTGAGTCGGTGGAGCGATGATTGTTCTTCCCGTAGAAATCAAATCCATCCCGTTAGGGGAAGGAGGGAACACATCAAGAATCGCCGCGAAACATCAGCGTCTTCAACCGTCGCTCCACCGGTATAAAACCGGCGGGGGCGTCGGATGTTTTCGCCGATTCTGGAGCAAAATCACCGCTCCACCGACCTGAAGTCGGCGGGGGCGGCTTCTACAAGAAAGTGAGATGCGTCCCTGCCGGGCGCTCAGCCGGCGGGAATGAAAGACTCGATATAGTCGTAGTTCATAAGGATGAAATCAACACGGGTCGTGAGCGGCTCGGGGTTAAACTCCTCGAGTTCGACGTCCACCAAGGCAAAAAACGACCGGTCCGGCGCGGGATGGGTCAACGTCCGCAGACTGTGTGGCAGAATCCCCGTGATCCGTCTCTGCCCAGTCGTGAGGATCTGCACGCGGGTCTCTTCCCTGTCGCCGTGATGCCGTTCATAGGTTGCGAGCCCCGACCGGCTGGGGAAGGTATGGGAGGTCTCATAGGCCAGTTCGATGGCCTTGGGGTAGAGGAAAACCAAAGGCCTTTCGTCGTGGAAAACGGTTTGGCCCGTCGAGAACCGTATCTTGACCTTTTCGAGAGGGATTTGACTGGCCGGAACCATGCCCCCGGTGGCAAACATGGTAGGATTGTTAAGCATATCCTGCAGGCGGACCGGCTGGGAATCGCCGGCATAGTTCACTTGTCCCGCGTATCTGCCCTGGTGAGTGAAGATCACGATCTCCATGTTACTGTTCCCCCGACCTGGAATCAAAAAACCAATATCTCACTCAAGTGTTGCACAAGATGGCTTGCCGTTCCAGGGAAAAGGAACTGGAAAAAGAGCGGGGGGAGGGTCTTGCGAAATGAGTGGCGCAGGTTTTCCAGCCTGCGAAAAGCCATGAAAACAGAATAGAAACGCAGGCTGCAAAGCCACTACCGTTTGAGGGTTTGTGCACTCTAACCACAGGAATGTGAATAACATGCAAGACTTGAGCCTATTCTCAGCCGTCTTCAGACGGCTCCTCTTTGCCCCCGGCTTCAGCCGGAGGGAGAAAGGAATACTCTCTTGAGAACAAAGCCGGCTTCAGCCGGGCTTCTCGACCCGCTTCAGCAAAGGAGAGGACAAAGGCAAGGCTGGAGCATGTCGGGAAGCCACGCTGAAGCGGGCGGAAACCATTAAACGGTAGTGGCTGCAAAGCCCGCGCCACTCATTTCGCCGGAACAAATGCGTCATTTCGCAAGACCCTCGAGCAGGGCACGCCCACCCTCCTCTCTCCGGCGCCAGGAGTTGGCAGCCCCATCAAGATAAGCCCAGGTCTTGGACGTGGACGTGCGGGTTCCCTATTTCGTAGCGGGGACTTCAGCCCGTTTGGCGCCTGGACCCCACTCCTGGATGCGAAGGTTGCGCCAGCGCACCTGGAGCG
>Ga0315279_10011631_pt1 | contig 10148 bp, 6 predicted proteins | sample YL17G06_20_MG_FD_203694 | JGI IMG/M metagenome (GOLD analysis project Ga0315279, IMG submission 203694) | Sediment microbial communities from Yellowstone Lake, YNP, Wyoming, USA - YL17G06_20 | ecosystem: Environmental > Aquatic > Freshwater > Lake > Sediment | place: USA: Wyoming | collected...
AAGTCCGGCAGGGCGACGTCATCGTAGCGGGCGAAAATTTCGGCTGCGGGTCATCGCGGGAGCATGCGGTCTGGGCAATCCGCGGGGCAGGGGTGCAGACGGTAATTGCGGGGTCATTTGCGCGGATTTTTTATCGCAACGCCATCAACGGCGGATATTATGTGATTGAACTGCCGGGGGCGGCGGAGAAAATCAAAGACGGCGATGAACTGGAGATTGATTATAAAGCCGGCTTGATTAAAAATAAGACAAGCGGTATTAGTATAAGGTTCAGCCCGCTGCCGGAGTTTGCACAGGAAATAATTAACAACGGCGGACTTTTAGAACATATTAAAAGGGGTCAGGGGTCAGGGGTCAGGGGTCGGGGGTCAGTAGTCAGGGAGTAGAAGTTGGTTATCAAGGGGTCACGATAAACGTTTAAGATGGGAAAAACATGAATAAATAAAAATACGAGACATAATTTGGAGGAATTAAAATGTCAAGGTTATCTTCTAAAAGTATAACTGTAAATCCAAATGTACGATGTTAGAGAATATATCCTGTAGAAGGAACCGATAAGAATGTTTCTGATATCAAAACTATTGGATTAAAATTATCAAAGGAACAAGCTATAGATTTGGCCAGAGTGTTATTGGCGGTCAGCCAAGATTGGAATGAGCTTGAGGTTACAGCATATAGGCTTAAAAAAAGAAAAAGTGACGGGACATATCAAATAACAGTGACAAGTTTCCAGAAAGAGAAAGCACATAGAAGTTAAGAGCTATAAAGACCTTGAAGTCTGGCAAAAAGCAATGGATTTGGTAGTAAAGTGTTATCAAACAACTAAAAGTTTTCCTAAAAGCGAAGTTTACGGACTTGCAAACCAATTACAGCGTGCTGCTGTTTCAATTCCAGCAAATATAGCTGAAGGGCGAGAGAGAAAATATAGCAAAGAATTTGTTCAACATCTATCCATAGCTTATAGTTCTCTGGCAGAGTTAGAAACCCATATTCAAATAGCGCAAAGATTGAACTATATTAGTTCCGCTGAAATGGAAAAGTTATTGGGAAAAACGTCGGAAATCGGTCGGATGCTCAATGGCTTACGCAGATCTATAGAAAAGCGGAATGAGACCTGATCCCTGAACCCTGACACCTGACCCCTAAATAAAGGAAGGATTTGAAAAATGTACAAGATTGCTGTAATTGCTGGTGATGGGACGGGGCCGGAGGTGATTGCGGAGGCGGTAAAGGTAATAAAGGCTGCTGCGGACAAATTTCATTTCAAACTCAATTTAGTCGAGTTTGATTTCGGCGGCGAAAGATATAAAAGAACCGGCGAGACCCTGCCTGACAGCTCTATTGAAGAGCTGCGGAAGTTTGATGCGATATTACTTGGCGCCATTGGACAGCCGGATGTGCCGCCGGGGATATTAGAGAAAGGGATTCTTCTTAAACTTCGCTTCGCGCTGGACCAGTATATAAACTTGCGGCCTGTGCGGCTGTATCCGGGTGTGGAGACGCCGATAAAGAACAAAGGGCCGGAGGACATAGATTTTGTCGTGGTGCGGGAGAACACGGGTGATGCATATACGGGCGTGGGCGGTTTTACGATGAAGGGGACGCCGCAGGAAGTTGCGGTGCAGTCGGCGGTTTACAGTCGGTTTCAGGTGGACAGGTGTCTGAAATATGCGTTTGAGTACGCCCGCAAATACGGCAAGAAAGCGCGGGGCAGAGGCGAGAACAATACGCTCGCACTGTGCGGCAAGACCAATGTGCTGACGTATATATACGATTTGTGGGAGCGGGCGTTTCACGAGATGGGGCGGAAGGAGTATCCGGACATCAAGAGGGAGTATTATCACGTTGATGCGACGTGTATGTGGTTTGTGAAGAACCCGGAGTGGTTTGACGTGATAGTTACCGGCAATATGTTCGGCGACATTATCACGGATTTGGGCGCGATGATTCAGGGGGGGATGGGTATTGCGGCGGGCGGCAATATCAATCCCGAAGGCGTCAGTATGTTCGAGCCGATAGGCGGAAGCGCACCGAAATATACGGGCAAGGGCGTTATCAATCCGTTGGCGGCGATTTGCGCGGCGCAAATGATGCTAAGCAACCTCGGCGAAGAAAAGGCGGCGGATGCGATTGAGAAGGCGGTTATGTATGTGACGGCCAATAAGTTAAAATCGCTTGCGGCGGGGAAAATGGGATACTCGACAAGCGAGGTGGGAGACCTGGTTGTGGAACGCGTGGCTGAATAATTGCGCACTTGATTGTGTAGCTGCCAAGAAACGCAAATGATTATTAGCGTTTAGCGTATAGCGTTTAGCGTTTAGTTTTTCCTTTACGCTGTCCGCTGAACGCTATCCTCGGAGTTTTGAACGATGCCTGCGAATTTGACACCGGAGTATTTTAAGGCGGAGCAGTGGCTTCGGACGGCGACGACGAGCGAGGAGAAAATCCTCGCGGTTGAGCGGATGCTTGCGGTGATGCCGAAGCATAAGGGTACCGATGGTCTAAAGGCGGACCTTCGGCGAAAGCTAAGTAAGCTCAGGGAGGCGGCGACACAGAAGAAGGGCGGCAAGCACACGGATATTTTCCACGTGCCGCGAAGCGGGGCTGGGCAGATTGTCCTTCTGGGGCTGCCGAACTGCGGGAAAAGTTCGATTATTGCGGCCCTGACCAATGCGAAGGTCAACGTTGCGGATTTTCCATTTGCGACGGCGGCGCCGGTGCCCGGGATGATGAAATTTGAGGATGTTCAGATACAGATTATCGATATGCCGCCGATTACCGCTGATTATGTTGCGCCGGGGCAGGTGGGGACGTATCGCAACTGCGATGTGATTTGCGTGGTAATTGACCTTGCCGGCGACGTGCAAAAGCAGTTGCAGGTCTGTATAGATTTCCTGGAGTTAAAAAGCCTGCTCACCAGCAGCGGAACGCCGGCCTTTGACAGCCAGGGTAACGTCCTTGCGAAAAAAGCGTTTTGTATATGCACAAAATCCGACATCGCCAGGACAAACGCCCTCGAAACTGCAAAAAAGTCGTGCAAACATCCTTTTGAATTTATCGAGGTTTCCGTGAAAACCGGTTCAGGTATCGACAAGCTGCCGGGTATGTTCTTTAAGCAATTAGGTTTAATACGCATTTACGCCAAGCCGCCTGGCAAACCTGCCGATATGATGGACCCATTTACAATGCCGGTCGGCTCAACGGTTATGGATATGGCGATGGCCATACACCGCGACTTAGCTGAGAAGCTGAAGTTTGCAAGGATATGGGGCACCGGCGTGTATGCCGGCCAGAACGCCCAGAGAACGCACGTCCTAAACGATAAGGATATTGTGGAATTGCATTTCGCCTGATTTGCGATACAATGCTTTGGCATTGTTATCTATTGTTATGGAAACCAGGAAGTGAAAAGGAGGTCCAATATGTCCGGAATGTATTTCAATCGTTGCGCGTGCCTGGTTGTTATATTATTGACTGGCGTTATTTTTCTTGGGCGTGAAGCGGCTGCGGAACAATCGGCCAACCTGATAAAGAACCCGTCGTTTGAAGAGGGGGACGGCGGTGCGCCGGCGGGGTGGAAGACAGAGACGTGGGGCGGACAGGCGGAATTCAGGTTCATCGAGGGCGGGCGCACGGGCGGTAAGTGCGTTATGGTCGGTTCGGAGACAGGGGCGGATGCCGGCTGGCAGACGACTATCGCTATTAAGCCGCACTCACAATACAAGTTGTCCGGGTGGATTAGGACGGAAAATGTGGCGGCCGGGACCGGCAAAGGGGCGATATTGAATCTGCAAAATATTCAGCCGACGCAGACGCCGGCGATTACGGACACCAGCGACTGGAAGCAGGTGGAGGTAGTGTTTGACTCCGGCGGCAATGAGAGCGTGGGGATAAATTGTCTATTTGGAGGGTGGGGGCTGGCGACAGGCAAGGCGTGGTTTGACGATATAAGTCTTGAGCTTATTTCCACAAGGACGATGAAGCCGGCCGTGAAAATCGATGCGGGTGCGACAGGCGAGCCGGTTTCGAAATATATCTACGGGCAGTTTATAGAGCACTTAGGTCGATGCATTTACGGCGGGATATGGGCGGAGATGTTGGAGGACCGCAAGTTCTACTATCCTGTGGGGGCGAAGGAGTCGCCGTGGAAGATTATCGGGGATGCGGCCAATGTCAAGATGAAGAAGGACAATCCTTTTGTCGGCGAACATACGCCGGAGATTAAAGTGTCCGCTGAGTGGGCGGCGTGTGGAATACAGCAGGGGGGGCTGGGGCTGGTCAAAGGGAAGGAATATACGGGGCGGATAATTCTTGCGGGGGACAGCTCGGTTAAGGTAAGCGTCAGCCTGGTATGGGGCGAGGGCAAAGACGACCGGCGGATTATAGTAATCGGGAAACCCGGCTCCAGGTATGCTGCAAAGGCGCTGCGTTTCAAATCGGGCGGTGACAGCGACAAGGGGCGATTGGAAATTGCGGGCGGCGGCAAAGGGACATTTAGAATAGGGACGGTGTCACTTATGCCCGCGGACAACATCAAGGGTATGCGGGCGGATACGCTGAAACTATTAAAGGAGCTGAACTCGCCGATATATCGCTGGCCGGGCGGCAACTTTGCGAGCGGCTACGACTGGCGGGATGGGATTGGCGAACGCGACAGGCGGCCGCCGCGGAAGAACCCGGCGTGGGAAGGGCTTGAACACAATGACTTCGGCCTCGATGAACTTATGGCGTTCTGTCGTGAGGTTGGAACGGAGCCGTTAATTACGGTCAACTCCGGCTTCGGGGACGACCACTCGGCGGCGGAGGAGGTTGAATACGCCAACGGTTCGCCCGATACACCGATGGGCAAGTGGCGGGCGGAGAACGGACACCGGCAGCCTTATGGGGCCGAATGGTGGTGCATCGGCAATGAGATGTACGGCGGCTGGCAGTTAGGGTATATGTCACTTGGGCATTATGTCCGCAAGCATAATTTGTTTGCCGGGGCGATGCGGAAGGTTGACCCGGCGGTCAAGCTGGTTGCGGTTGGGGCGGTTGGGCCGTGGTCGGAAGGGATGCTCAAGAATTGCGCCAGCTATATGGACCTTATGAGCGAGCACTTCTATAAGGGAGCGAAGGAATCGGTGATGGAGCACGTTCGGCAGGCGCCGGATGCGGTGCGCGGGATAGTTACGGCGCATCGCGATTACCGAAAGCGGTTCGATTCGCTCAAGGGCAAGGACATCCGCGTCGCGATAGATGAGTGGAATTACTGGTACGGCGAGCATTTGTATGGTGAGCTGGGGACGCGATACTTTATGCGGGATGCGCTGGGCGTCGCGGCGGGGCTTCAGGAAATGATTCGCAACAGCGACATCGTGTTTATGGCCAACTACGCACAGACCGTCAACGTCATAGGGGCGATAAAGACCACCAAGACCGATGCAGCTTTCGAGACGACAGGATTGGCACTGAAACTCTACCGAAATCACTTCGGGCAGATTCCGGTTTCTGTCAGCGGTGAGGCGTATCCATTGGATGTTGCAGCGGCGTGGGTGAAGGACAAAAAGGCGCTGACTATCGGCATCGTAAATCCTACGGAACAGAAGTATGAGCTTCCGATTGAGCTGCAGGGGGCGAAACTTACGGGCAAGGGAAGGCTGCGGGTGATTGCGCACAGCGACCCGATGGCATATAACGAGCCAGGCAAAGAGCCAAAGGTGGTGATTGAGGAGAAGGCGATTAGCGGGATTTCCGATAAGCTGGATGTGCCGGCCTATAGCGTTAATATTTATGAACTGGCGGTCCGGTGAAGTAATTGTGATTGTTGGAGTCCGCCAATACGTCGTGGCGGATTCATCTGCAACAGGGCATTAGTCTGCGGTTGTTAATGTCGATTGAATCAGGAGGTTAGTAATGAGCAGGATGCAGAGGATAAGATACCTGGCAGCACTTGTGCCTGCACTGGTTGCCCTTTCAGTTACGCTCCAGAGCTATGCCCAATCAAATGCCGAGGGTTCGCGCCAGGGCGCTGAAAGACAGGCGGGTGCAGTCCCCCCGAGGGTTATGACATTCTATTATCCGTGGTACGGAGTTCCGAATGGGCCGGGCGGCGCGGGCAGAACGGTGCACTGGGGACAAATCGACCAGGCGAACAAGAATATTGAGGCGAGCACCCACTACCCGGCGCTCGGCGCATACGATTCGCACGACCCAAACGTGATAGACCAGCACTGCAGATGGGCCAGGCAGGCGAACATCGACACGTTTATCGTGAGCTGGTGGGGCCACGGTGATTACAGCGACGCGGCAATGGCAAAAATCCTCGACGTCTGCCAGCGTCACGGGCTGAATGCCTGCATTTATTATGAAACTGTGCCGAGGCCGCAGACGCCCCTGACAGCGGCGGAGGACATTGTCAAGGCGCTGAATAAATACGGCAAACACCCGGCTCATCTGAAAATCAACAATAAACCCGTTGTGTTTGTGTATGGCCGGGCGCTGCAGGAGCTCGGGCTGGCCGGCTGGCTTGAGGTCATCGAGATTGTCAATGCCAACTACCAGGGCGGCTTTGTAGCGATTGGCGACCAGTTCAGCGGGGGTGCGGCCCATATCTTCGATGGTCTTCATACCTATAACACCGCCGGTCCTCTCAAAGGTCGTGACCCGACTGCGGCACGGAAGTGGGCGGCGGAGACTTATCCTGCCTGGGTGAAATTGGCGGACCGGGCGGAAAAGATTTGCGCAATAACGGTGATACCCGGCTACGATGATACGAAAATCCGAAAACCGGGCCTTGCCGTGGAGCGATACAACGGGGAGCTTTACCGCTCGCAATGGGAAGAGGCAATCAAGGCCGACCCGCACTGGATACTGGTTACGAGCTTCAACGAATGGCACGAGGGAAGCGAGGTAGAACCATCGGCAGAATACAAAGAGCAGTACATTAAGATGACCGGCGAGTATGCGAGGCTCTTTAAGTCCAAGGAACGCGCTGTCCGCCCCCGCTCTGCCGCCGAGGGGCTCGCCGGCGAGCAAAAAGCCCGGTTGAGCAAAAAGTTCGAAGGAATCAGAATCGGCGTGCTGCCTGATGCAGATTCGCCGGCCTTCTGGTGGCTCTCGGATATCAGCGTCGGTATGAAGGTTTTGACTTGGGACGATGCAGCAAAGGGGAATTTAACGGCCCAAAAGTATCCCGTTCTGCTTTACTGCGGCGGCGAACGTTACCGCAGCAGCGTGAGCAAGACCGGCGACGTAGATGAGGCGATAGGTGCGTATCTGAAAGCGGGAGGGTGCATTGTATTTTTGCCTGCGCTTCCGTGGCCTTTTTATTACAATGAGACCGGGCAGGCGGTAAACCGCGGCAGTCAATTCGGTCTGACCCTGCGAGGCGGGTGGGAGAATCCGCCAAAGGATGTCAAGCTGGATTTTGTGCAGCCGCAGCGGCTTCTGCCGCACATCCCCGAGCAGTTTCCATTTCCTTCATCGGGCGACCTTCGCTGGAGACCATTTTTTGCCGAGGGCCGCGCGAAGCACATCTCGCTGCTGCAACTGCGCGACGGCGAGGGGAAAAATCTCGGTGACGCCATTGCTTATGCCGAGCCTGCCGGCGGCGGCAGGATTTTGTATGTCTGGTTCAATCTGCTCGAAAGCCCTCATACCGATTTCCTTCTCTACGATGTCTTTGATTTTCTGGCAACAAAGCTGGGTCGGTAGGAAGGACCACAGACACAAGACATTTTCGATTGTCGATTGTCGATTTACGATTGTCGATTTACGATTGTCGATTTGCTCCGCCAAACGACGGCGGATATTCGAGATTGTCGATTTTGACAGCAGTGGACACAAGACAAACTGTTACCGCTTAGGTGTTTGGCCCGGCGGCAAAATTTCTATTCCCGTCGGGTTACTTACAACCTCAATTCCTTCAAGAGCAAATCCGACGCGGACAACGTGTTTGCCGGGTGAGAGCTTTATCTTGAGCTGCTCGTGCAGCGTTATCGCGATGTTGTCAAACTGGGCGCCGGGAGATAGCGGCCAAACCGGGCTGTCAATCATAAAGGGGCTTGGCCATTCAATCGACGAGAGACGAGCGACGAGTGACGAACGGCGTGGCGGGGAAAATCGTGCCTCGTATATCGTATATCGTATTTCGTAGGGCCTTCATTGGTATTTATTTTCGCCAAAGGTTGTGTAACCATTTACTCGGAAAAAGAAACTGCCGCCAAGTATAAATAACGCCCGGACGCCTTACAATCCGAAATCGCAAGCCTTCGCAATTTCCATACCAGCAAAGGACTTCTTTTACGAATTATCCACCGACAACACAATTTTTCGACAGCCGATTGGAAATCTGGGAAAACCTGGACACATTGGCTGCCGTGAGACAGGCAAAGGCGGACTAATCACGGCAGGGTGGATTTTCTGATGAGTATAACCTCTTTATATAAAATACATTACAAGCCAAACAGCCGAATTTTTGATGGGAGGGGATAAATTTTGGTAAAAATGCACCTAACTTTGGTTGGGATTCCTGATGGCAGCAAAAGTTATAACAGTGAAGCAGACCTTGAGTTATCAACAGGTTATCCACAAGGATAGCGTATAGTGGACAGCGGATAGCGTAAAGGAAAGACTAAACGCTGAACGCTAATAATCTAAGCCTGGCGATAAATACGATATACGAGAGACGAGAGACGAGAGATAAGTGTTTGCAAATACAGGTGATAAATAAAAAAGATTAGCGGGCGGACGACATATTTGGTATTATGTCGAACTCAAATTGCAGCAAACAACTGACCGGCAGACGGCAGAATCTTACGGAGTTATTTCAGCGATGTCGTCCAAAAGGCTAAGACAGAAACTGGCAGACAAATCCGGTTTCATTGTGTATGTGGAATTGGTCGGCGGGCCCCCGGAGACGAGCGACGAGTGACGAGCGACGAGCGACGAGCGACGAGTGACGAGCGACGAGTGACGAGCGATGGCCGGCGTGGAGGATATTCTGATAATGACAGGCGACAAGCCAATGGGGGCCAAGGGGGTCTTTGAGCTGGATTCAATCGGATTGTTGCAATTGGTCAGGAATATGAACAACGAATCCTATATAAGCGCACAGCCGGGTAATTTAGACAAGGTTCATCAGTTCTTTCCCGGTGCAGTCGTATCGCCCTTCAAATCAGGGGTGGATATTGGCGGTGTCTATAATTTTGAAATATTTGTCGAGATACTGCACAGGGCAGCAGAGATAGGCAGCGACTGGCAAAAGTTCAAAGACAATCTCTATTGGCCTGCAAAGGATGGATTTTATTTATACGACAAGGCCGGCAAAAAGGTGGCAGGCAGATATTTTTATTGTTGCTGCGGGTCGGCCAAATACTGTTACTGCGGATATGATAAAAGAAGGTGCGGCAGTGATTGATGTCGGCGTTAACCGCGTTGAGGATGCAACGAAAAAGCAGGGTTTTCGCCTTGTTGGTGACGTTGACTTCGAGGCGGTGAAGGAAAAGGCCTCACTCATTACGCCGGTGCCGGGCGGAGTGGGGCCAATGACAATAACTATGCTGCTTTACAACACAGTCGAGTCGGCGAAAAGGTTTGCTAACGCTGGATAAGAATGTGGCCTATAAAGAGAGAAGGAAAGAATAAATGACGAAGCTCAAGGAAGCGTTGACATCAGGCAAATTTGTCGTAACCAGCGAAATCGGTCCGCCTAAGGGCGTGAATATTGAAAAATATATTGAGCGCGCGGAGCCATTGAAACAGCGAGTGACTGCCTTCAATGTTACCGACCTTCAAAGTGCTATGATGAGATTCGGCTCGCTTGCTGCCTGTCGGCTTTTAGTTGAGCGGGGTATGGAGCCGGTTTTGCAGATGACCTGTCGAGACCGGAATCGACTGGCGCTGCAATCTGACCTTTTGAGTGCTTATGGGCTGGGAATTAAGAACATTTTGTGTTTAACCGGCGACCATCAGAGATTAGGTGACCATCCGCAGGCCAAGGGGGTGTTTGATCTGGATTCGGTGCAGCTGCTTGCGGCTGCGACCACACTGCAGCAGGGTAAAGACATGGCAGGCAATGAGCTGGAGGCAGCTCCCGAATTTTTCTTAGGAGCAGTAGTTACTCCAGGGGCGGAGCCATTAGAGCCACAAATCATCAAGATGAAGAA
>Ga0315279_10011633_pt1 | contig 10146 bp, 7 predicted proteins | sample YL17G06_20_MG_FD_203694 | JGI IMG/M metagenome (GOLD analysis project Ga0315279, IMG submission 203694) | Sediment microbial communities from Yellowstone Lake, YNP, Wyoming, USA - YL17G06_20 | ecosystem: Environmental > Aquatic > Freshwater > Lake > Sediment | place: USA: Wyoming | collected...
AGAAGGCGGCCAAGTCAAGCCCCTTTCGGAATTTGCAAAAATGCCTCAGCGAACGGTGGGTCTGGAAGGGCCTGCCGGCTCAATGATCTAAGTTCTGCGGCGGGGGGACCTTACGAAATCGCTGGGCCGCCAGCGCCAGCAAGCGCTGAAAATACTTGTAGCGGCGGTCTTCAGACCCACACGGGCGCCGCTACGGCCGCGCCCCGGGCCGGTTCTCTGTTACCCTACAGGGTGCCAGGCGGCAGCCTGCGCCAAAGGAGAGAACAGGAATGCAACCACAATTCGCCATCGTCTGCCTGGCCGCAATACTGGCGGCCGCCGGTTTGCTGCCCGCGCAGCAGGCCGCTCCAAACCTCACCGACGAGCAGCTCCGCAGGGGCGCCAACCTGCTGGCCTATGCGGATCATTCCGGTGAAGACCCGCTGCCCCTGGCCAGGAAATTCGAGGGGCTGCGCGTCACCGACGTGCTCGACGCCATGCAGGCCGTCGGGCTGCAGGATATCGGCGTGATGGACCACAGCATCCGGCCGCTCTGGCGGGACACCACCGAGAAGTTTTCCCACCGGATTTACGGCGTGGCGGTCACCTACCAGTATCTTCCCACCAACAAGCCGCAGGCCGGCCAACTGCCGTACCAGCAATTCCGGCAATGGCACAGCGAGTGGTACAAGAACTATGCGCCCGAGCTGTTCTCGAAAATTCTCCGGCCGGGCAACGCCGTGGTGATCGACGCCCAGGGAATTGAGAACACCGGTTTCATCGGCTCGAACAACGCCCTGAACTGGCGCACCCGCGGGATGGCGGGGGTGGTGACGAACGGGAACTGCCGGGACACCGACGAAATCATTCTGGAGAAAATCCCGGTGTACTCGAAGTACCAGGGCGGCGGCACGCGTCCGGGCCGCATCGAAGCCGGAGCCATCAACCGCCCGGTGACGGTGGGCGGCGTGCTGGTGCGGCCGGGGGACATGGTGGTGGCCGATGGAGACGGCGTGGTGGTGGTGCCCCGCGAGCACCTGGAGAAGGTGGCCGAAATCGCTTGGGACATCGCCAAGGGCGACAAGGGAGGCCGCCGCAAGCTTTACGAAAAGATGGGACTGCGCCCCGACGCCACGGTCAAGTAGCCGCTGGACGTGACCGGCCTGAAGGACTACGCCAAGAAGCGGTAACCCTGCGTTTCCGTCAAGGTTGTGCTACTGGATGGCCAGCTTGACTGCCTTGCTGGCTTGGCCGCTGACGCTGACGATGACCTCCACGCTGCCGCTGGGCGCGGCGGTGGGAATGCGCACGTTGACCTGATACAGGCCCACGAAGCCGGGAGCCAGCCCGGAAAACAGCACTTCGGTCGCGGTGGCCCCGCCGAAGGTCACCACCGGCGCCACCGTGGTTTCCGAAAGCGGCGAGGAGGACGCCGGGCGGCCGGTCGCCGGCGCATTCCGCACCGGTCCCAGGCCGGTGGCGAAGATCAGCACCACCTCGCCCCGCCGCGCCGCATTGGAGGACGACACCAGCGCATAGTCGGCCCCGTGCAGGATGGCTCCGGCCCCAGTCGTCCAGTCGGCTACGAAAATGCCCGGCTGCTCACGCTGGAGCGCCACCTCGACCGGGTCGCTGATGGCCCCGTTCACCGTAACCACGATCGTAAGTTTCGCCAGCCCGGTTACTTCGAAAGGGATCTGCAAGTTGATCTGCTCGAGGCCGTTGGCGTTGGCAATGGCAAACAGGGGCGCAGGCACGCCGTTGACGGTCACCGATACACCGCGCAGGTCGGTCGGTAGCGGCAGCTTGTCCGCCGTCACGACGGTCCCCGCCGAGAGCCCGGTGAGCCGCGTGCCGAATATGGTAATGATGGAACCGGCCGAAGCTCCGGCGATGAAGCTGGCCCCATTGGTCACCGAGCCGGGCGGGATCACCGGCGGAGTGCCGACCGTCAACGTGAGCGGAAACGAATGCGACAGTGTTCCGCTGGTTCCGCCGACAGCGAAATTGACATTGCGGCTGGACATCGAAGCCGGCGTGCTCACCGTCAGCGTGCCCGTGCCCGGTGTGATGGGGTTGGCCGAAAAAGAGCAACTCACCCCGGCAGGCAGTCCGGTGCAGGCCAGGCTGACCGGGGAACTGAATCCGCCGATGGCGGTCACCGTCACCGTGTAGGCAGCAGAGGCGCCGGGCGTTATCGACTGCGCCGCAGGGGTCGCCGAAATGCTGAAATCCGGCCCCGGACTGACGGCCAAGGCAGCGGTCCCGCTGCGATTTAATGTCCCGCTCGTGCCGGTGACAGTGAAGCTCGCCGTTCCGGCGATGGTGCCCAGCCAGGTGCTAACGCTAAGCGTGGAGGTGGCCGCCACACCGGGGCTCGGGGTCACAGATACCGGCGAAAAACTGCCGACCGCACCGGCCGGAAGCCCGGAGCAGGCCAGTGTCACCGGAGAATTGAATCCGCCCGACGAGTTCACCGTCACCGTGAAGGTCACCTGCTGTCCCGCCGCCAGCGCCTGCGAGGAGGGCGAAACAGCGACACTGAAATCAGGAGTTCCTCCGACGCTCAGCACGACGGTCGTGCTCCGCGCTATGCCGCCCGGCCCCGTAGCGGTGATCGTCAAATTGTAATCACCCGCGGCGGTGCTTGCCGACGTGGTCACCGTGAGCGTCGAATTGCCGGGCTTCAGTGAAGCGGGCGAAAAGCTGCAAGCAGCTCCCGCCGGCACACCGCTGCACGACAGGCTGACGGTGTCGTTGGAAGAGCTGACCGCCGTAACGGTGACCGTGTAGCTCGCCGACTTTCCCGGCGCCACCCAGTTGGTCGCTGGGCTGGCTGTCACTTTGAAATCCGCCGCGCTCGTAACCGTGAGACCAGCGGTGGCGCTGTGGCTCAGCGTCCCGACCGTGGCGCTGACGGTGAAAGTGGCGGCGCCGAGCGGCGTGCTGTTGGTGGTGCTGATTTGCAGCACGCTGGTTCCCGGCCCCGCAGGATTGGGGGTGAAACTGAAGGTGGTCCCGGCCGGCAAGCCCGTGCAATTCAGGCTTACGGCATAACTGAAGCCGTTGCTCGGGACGATCAGAACGTCGTAGGAGAGGGAGCTGCCCTGAGTCACCGTCTGCGTGGCCGGGGAAATACTGAGGGCAAAATCGGGGGGAAGCCCGCCGCCGCCGCCACCGCCCCCGCCGCCGCCACCGCCACCGCCGCTGCTGCCGACCGTCAGGGTGGCGTCCGGACCAGCGGAAAGCTGCACCGGAGCGGCGTTGGCGCCTGTGATCGTGATGGTGTAAGTCTGGCCTGCCTGCGCGGAGGAGGGGACCGTCATGGCGACAACACCAACCGTCCGGGTCCCGGTAATCGGTGGGCTGAAGTTCGGCGAGAGCCACGCCACACTGATGACGTTCGGCGCCAAATCCGGATCGATCATCGACGGGGACGGCATCGAACTGTCAGCAGTAAAGGAAAGCCGGCCCGTCAAGGCAGGCGCGCTGCCGTTGGCGACCACTCTCAGCCCGAACGAGAGCGTCCCAATGCTGACGCCACTGTTGAGGGTCACGGTGACCGGTATGCTGAAAGTGGCGCCAGGCAAAGCTGTTCCTCCGAAGCCGGGAGACACAGTGCCCTGTGCCGCCTGCAGCGGCACCGGCGCCAGTAGCAGGCATGCCGCCAGCAGCGGACTGAGCCGGTTCTTCAGCCGGTGATTCACTGAACAACGCATCACGAGTCACCCCGCCAGTTTGATGAAGGTGAGGGGGGAGCGCGCGTATTGTACCAAGATCGGAGACCGCCACCAAAGCCCAAAAGAAACTCCCAGAACAGCCAGCGTCGAAACCCGGGGCTGTTGAACCGCGGAGACGCGGAGGACGCAGAGAAGAACCGAGAGAACCTCTCCGCATACCTCTGTGCCCTCCGCGTCTCTGCCCTGGAAACTCCCGCGGCGTCCCGCAGCACGCCGCACTGCGGTGAAACCGGGCGGACGGCCCGGTTGCGGCGTCTCTCAGGCGCCCGGCCCGGGCAAGGAACGGGTGAGGTGAGTGGCTTCGCGGACGTCGTCCATGGTGGCGCCCGCCACGCGGCGGGCGCGCTCGTCGCCTTCCTCCAGCACCTGCCAGGCGCGGCGTGGCTGCTCCTGGTACTCGCGCCGGCGCTCCTGGATGGGGCCCAGCACCTGCATCAACCCGTCGGCCATCGCCCGCTTGCACTCCAGGCAGCCGATGCCGGCGGTGCGGCACCCCTGGTCCGCCCAGGCGATCACCTCGGGCGTGGATACCACGTTGTGGTAGTCGAAAACCGGGCACAGCTCCGGGCTGCCCTGGTCGGTGCGCCGCACCCGCGCCGGGTCGGTCATCATGGTGGCGATCTTCTTGCGGATGTCGGCTTCCGGCTCGCTCAGCAGAATGGCGTTGCCGTAGCTCTTCGACATCTTGCGGCCGTCCAGGCCGGGCAGGCGCGGCGTCGGCGTCAGGTAAGCCTCGGGCTCGGGAAAAACCGCCCGGCCCTCCGGCAGCGGATAAAAATTGTTAAAACGGCGGACGATCTCGCGCGTCAGCTCCACGTGCGCCACCTGGTCCTCACCCACCGGCACGTAGTTGGCCTTGTACATCACGATGTCGGCGGCCTGCAGCACCGGGTAGCCCAGGAAGCCGAAGGTGTCCAGGTCCTTGTCCTTGATGTTGTCGCGCTGCTCCTTGTAACTGGGCACGCGGTACAGCCAGCCCAGCGGCGTAATCATGCCCAGCAGCAGGTTCAGCTCGGCGTGCTCGGGGATGTGGGACTGCACGAACAGCGTGGCGCGCCCCGGGTCCAGCCCGCAGGCCAGCCAGTCGATGGCCAGATCCAGCGTGTATTCCTTGATGCGGCTGGTGTCGGCGTAATCGGAGGTCAACGCATGCCAGTCGGCCACGAAGAAGAAGCAGTCGAACTCCCGCTGCATCTTCAACCAGTTCACCAGCGCCCCGACGTAATGGCCGATGTGCAGCTTTCCGGTGGGGCGCATTCCGCTTAAGACTCGTTTCAACTCCACGCCTTCACAACCTCATCAGGGAATGGACCAGCCCGAGAACGGGAAAAAACAGGAAATAGGGGACGTTGCTCCACAGCAGGAGCATCAGCAGCAGGAACCCGAACCGGCCGGCCCGCTGGTACAGCTCGCTCCACCGCGCCGGCAGAACGCCGGCCAGGATGTGGCTGCCATCCAGCGGCGGAATCGGAATCAGGTTGAAGATGCCGAGCAGCAGGTTGATCAGCAGAAAACGGTACCACAACAGCGCCACGCCGGCCAGCAGCGAGGCGCCGTGCGCGCCGTGGTACGGCAGGCCGGTCACAATGGCGTCGCCGTCGGGCGGGAACAGGCGCAGCGCCAGCAACGCCAGCAGCGCGCAGACGGCGACAAGAAAGTTGCTGGCCGGTCCGGCGGCCGACACCAGCACGCTATCGCGGCCCGGCCGCCGCAGCCGCGCCAGATTCACCGGGGTGGGCTTGGCCCAACCCAGCATCGGCCATCCCGAGATCGCGCCGAACAGCGGAAACAGCACCGTGCCGATGAGGTCGATGTGGCGCAGCGGATTCAGCGACACCCGACCCAGGTAGCGGGCCGTCGGATCCCCCAGCCGCCAGGCCGACCAGGCGTGCGCCGACTCATGGATGCTGATGGCGAACAAAAACGCCAGGATGTCGAAAATGATCTCCGGGGACACGCTAATCCCTGATTTTACTCAATTCCGTGCCAGAGGTGCCAAGCGTCTTAGCCGCAGATTGCGCAGATTACACAGATCAAAGGATGGAACAGAAAAATCCGTGCAATCTGCGGAATCTGCGGCTGCGGCTCTACCCATTGGGACCCGGAGCCATCTGTGTTGCGCTGACGTCCTCGGTGATGGGCGGCGGGATGTAATACAGAATGCGGCTGCAGCTCTCGCACCGCAAAATCTGATCGCTCGATTTCACTTCCTGAAAGGCCTGGGGCCGGAGCCGAACGTTGCATTCCACACAGGTGCTGTCGCGCACCTCGGCCACCGCAATGCCCTTGCGCGTGCGCGCCAGGCCGTCGTAGGCGCGAACCAGGTCGGCGGACATGGCGCCGCGGTATTCGGCGCGGCGCCGCTCGAATTCGGCCAGCAGTTGCATGTCCGCCTGGGTGCGGGCGCTGGCTTCCGCTTTCTCTTTCTCGGTCACGGCGCGCTCGGCCCCCAGTTGCTTCTCCGCCGTCTTCACGCGGCCCTCCAGTTCTTCGGCCGCCACCATGCGCTCCAGGATCTGGTCTTCGATCTTGCGGATCTCCGCCTCGTTGAATTCGATCTCGTGCTGGAGCGCGCGATACTGCTCGTTGGTCTTCACCTCGAAGACCTGGTCCTTGTACTTGGAAATCTTCTGCTGCACCGGGGGGATGTCGCCTTCCAGTTTCCGGCGTTCGCGCTGGTTCCGGGTCAGCGCCTGGCGGTCGGCTTCCAACTGCCGCTGAGCGCCGGCCAGCTTGCTCTCAATCTCCTGGATGTGGCGGGGCAGGTAGGCAATCTCGGCGGAGAGGCGGGCGATCTCCTTGTCGACGGTCTGCAGTTCGACTGCCAGCTTCAGGTCGGGAGGCATTGGCTCACAGCCTATTTTAGCATCCCCGTGGGCTAATGCAGCAGGTCCAGGACGGCGGCGGTCATGGCCTTGACGCCGGTGCGGATGGCCGGCTCCGGCAAGGGGGCGAATTCGCTGGAATGCAGCCCCGGCACCCGCGCGCCCTTCTCGCGCGCCTCCCGCAGGCGCGCCGGGTCGACGGCCCCCAGCCAAAACATGCAGATGGGCGGCTTCGGATCCTGCAGACCATACAGGCTGAAATCTTCGGAACCCATGATCGGGTCGCCGGCAAGCACGTTGTCTTTTCCGAGCGCGCGCTCCATGGCCGCCGCCACGCGCCGGGTTAGTTTCGGATCGTTGACGGTTGCGGGGACCGACTCCCGTTCATCGGTCCGCACCAGCGGGGCGCGCTCCGGCGGAACACCGGCGGCGGCGGCGATGCCCTGGACAATGCGTTTGATCGAGGCCAACACCTTCTCCCGCGTCTCCGGCTTGAAGGCCCGCACGGTGAGCTGCAGGGTGGCGTCGTCGGGGATGATGTTGCGCTTGGTGCCGGCATGGAACGACCCCACGGTGACCACCGCCGAATCCAGCGGGTCGATCTCCCGGCTGACAATGGTTTGCAGCGCCAGTACCATCTCGGCGGCGATAACGATGGGGTCTTTGGTCATGTGGGGCGCGGCGCCGTGCCCGCCCACGCCGCGCACCGTGATATCCACCGAATCGGAACTGGCCAGCGTGGGTCCCTCGTGCCAGCCGACCTTGCCCGCCGGGATCAGCGGCGAATCGTGGAACGCCAGCACGTAATCGGGCCGAGGGAAGCGCGTATAGAGGCCGTCGCGCAGCATGGCGCGGGCCCCGCCGACCCGTTCTTCGGCGGGCTGGCCGATCATCACCAGCGTGCCGTGCCACTGCTGCTTGAGCTGGGCGAGCATCCGCGCCGTGCCCAGCAGCACCGTCATGTGCAGGTCGTGGCCGCAGGCGTGCATGACCCCGACCTCGCCCTCGGCTGTTTTGGCACGGACGCGGCTGGCGTAGGACAGCCCCGTCTTTTCTTCCACCGGCAGAGCGTCCATGTCGGTGCGCACCAGCACGGCAGGGCCGGCGCCGTTGCGCAGCACCCCCACCACGCCGTACGAAACCGCGCCCGGCGATTCATACTTGCCGACCCTCTCCGTGACCTCAAACCCCAGCCGCCGCAGTTCCTGCGCCACCACCGCCGAAGTTTCCTTCTCCTCGGTGGACAGCTCGGGGTTCTGGTGCAGATGCTTGTAGGCGGCTACGAGTGAATCGAGCTCTTTCCCGATTCGCCGATCCAGGTCCTCCTGCGCCGGCAGCGCCGGCGCGCAGCAGCAAATCACCAGGAAACCGAGAAGGACGAGCGCAACCGAGCGGCAACCGTCGTCGAGCGGCCGTGTCTGTAATCTCCGCATAACTCAGCTTACCTTCTTTCGCGGGTGATTTGGCTCCCGCCGGTTCCCGAACGAGGCCGCCACAAGGGCCGCCCGCGCCGCCGCGCAACCGTCCCTGCGCGCCCTGCGACGCCAGCCCGCATTCCCGCGTCACCCGGAACTCGGCGCCCAGCGCTGCGCGTTGTGATATGGTGAATTGTCCCGGCGGTGGGTTATGCGGGTAAGTCCTGCTGTGGTCCGAATCATCGGCCTGCTTCTGATTGCTCATCTGGCGACCGCTGTGGATGCCCAGTCGCCGGCAGCGGCCGCTCCGTACAAGCCGAATGACGGCCTCCACCGGGTGCAGTCCATCGATCAGTTGATCCTGCATGATGCGAAGCGGGCCAAGGATCTGCCGGTACGCATTAGTTACCCCGCGGCTCACGGCTCCTTCCCCTTAATCATTTTCTCGCACGCCGCCGGAGGTTCCAAGGATGGCTATACGGAACTGACGCGCTACTGGGCCGGCCATGGCTACGTCTGCATCCAGCCGACGCATTCCGATTCGCTGTCGTTGCGGAAGCGGGAAGGGCCGATCAGCCTGCGCGACATCGTCGGCTCGGCCGTCCGCGACTCCAAGGGATGGGAAGAGAGGCCGCGGGACGTCAGCTTTGTCATCGACAGCCTAGTCGAGATGGCGGTTCTCGCGCCGCAACTGAAGGGCAAGATCGACCGGCGGCGCATCGGCGTGGGGGGCGATTCCTATGGCGCCTATACCGCGCAGTTGATCGGCGGAGTGACCGTCGATCTGCCCGGAAAACCGCCGGGGCAAAGCTTCGCCGACCGCCGCGTCCGGGCCATCCTGGTCATGTCCGGACAGGGCCGCGGCCAGCAGGGGTTGACCCAGCGCTCCTGGGGGGCGCTCACCTGCCCGATGATGACCATGACGGGGTCGCGCGACCAAGGCACCGCCGGCCAGGGACCGGAGTGGAAGAAGGAGCCGTTCGACTTCGCGCCCGCCGGCAACAAGTACCACGTCTTCATCGACGGCGCCAACCATTTCTCCTTCAGCGGGCGCCTGGTGGAGGTTGCCGCGCGGCAAACCGCCGGCACCCGCCCGGGCTCCGCGCTCGAGGGGGATGCCGACCAGCGGGCGATTTTCGGCTACATCAAGATGGCCGCGCTGGCATTCTGGGACGCCCACCTGAAAAACCACAAACGGGCGCTTGCCTACCTGCACTCCTACGCCCTGGGCGGATACAGCCAGGGCGCCGTCAAGCTGTTCTGGAAGTGAGACCTGGGACACGGGACTCGGGTCTCAAGTCCCAGGTCTCAGGTCTCAGGTCTTTCTCTTCCGTCGGCGGGGAGCCGGATTTCGACGAGCAGGCCGGGTTGTGCGTTGCTGGCGCGCACCTGGCCCTTGTGCAGCTCAATGGCGCGGCGGGCGATGGCCAGGCCCAGGCCGGCGCCGCCCGTCGATCGATTGCGGTCCGCATCCACGCGGTAGAAGGGGTCGAAGATGTTGCCCAGCGCCTCGGGAGGCACACCGGGCCCGGAGTCGCGGACCGACACGACGGCCGCGGCGGGCGCGTTGGCCACCGCCACCTCTACCGCGGTCTTCGGTGGCGCGTAGCGGATGGCGTTGCGCACCACGTTTTCCACCGCGCGCCGCAGCAGCTCGCGGTCGCCGGGAACCACGACTGGCTCGGGGGTGCGCAGCTCGATGGAGCAGCCGCGCGCGCGGGCCTCGACGCGGCAGTCGTCCACCAGTTCGGCCACCACCTCGTCGAGCCGCAGCGGGGCGGCCCGCAAGGCCGACGGGTCGCACTCCGCGCGCGTCACCTGGAGCAACTCTTCCACCAGTGAATTGAGGCGCTCGGATTCCTTCCGGAGGCGGTCGAGCGCCGCTTCCTGGTCCTCCCCGCTCCTGGCCAGCTCGATGGCCACGCCCAGGCGGGCCAGCGGAGAGCGAAGCTCGTGGGAAACATCCAGCAACAGGCGGCGTTCGGCCTGGCGCAGGAGCTCGATCTGCTCGGCCATGCGGTCAAAGGTGCGGGCCAGTTCGCCCAGCTCGTCGCGGCGGCGGGAGCGGGTGCGGACCGAAAAATCGCCGCGCCCGAACCGCTCGATGGCCGCCTGCGTCTGCCGCAGAGGCCGGGTCAGATACCGGGCCAGCGCCCAACAAAGCGCAATGACCGCGGCCAGCACCCA
>Ga0315279_10011634_pt1 | contig 10146 bp, 5 predicted proteins | sample YL17G06_20_MG_FD_203694 | JGI IMG/M metagenome (GOLD analysis project Ga0315279, IMG submission 203694) | Sediment microbial communities from Yellowstone Lake, YNP, Wyoming, USA - YL17G06_20 | ecosystem: Environmental > Aquatic > Freshwater > Lake > Sediment | place: USA: Wyoming | collected...
GATGGTGGGCCGGAACGCCAGCGTCGAGGAAGTCATGGAGGTGGTGCTGCGCGACCGCGACTATTACCAGGCTTCCGGCGGCGGCATGACGCTATCGGGCGGCGAGCCGCTATTCCAGCCCGCCTTCGCCAGGGCGCTCCTGGAGGCGGCGAAAGCGGCGGGACTGCACACCGTCGTCGAGACTTCCGGCTTCGCCGATGGGGCGGTGCTCGAACGGTTCCTGCCCGTTGTCGACCTTTTCCTCTACGACTACAAGGAGACGGACCCCGCCCTCCACCAGGCGTTCGTCGGGCAATCCAACGCGCCGATCCTGGCGAATTTGAAGAGGCTGCACGCGTCCGGCGCGCGCATCCTCCTGCGCTGCCCGATGATTCCCGAGTTCAACGCGCGCAAAGAGCATCTCGATGGCATCGCGCGCACTTCGGCTGAGTTGCCGCGGTTGGTTGGCGTCGAATTGCTGGCCTACCACCGGCTGGGCATCTCGAAGCTGCAGCGCTTCGGCTTCCCGCCGCGGATGCCGGAATCCGTCAAGCCGCCGGACCCGGAAACGGTGCGCCGGTGGAACGCTTACCTGGCGAAAAAGGGCGTAAAACTGGTGACCGCGCCGCCGGGAGCAGTGAGCAAGGTGGCAAGCAGTTAGCCCTCAAGGAATCCCCGGACGCTCTGGTGTACCGACGGTCCGAAAACCGGGATTCTGCTTCGCCTACATCACTCAATAGCCCGCAGCCGGTTGATGGCCAAGAAGGAGAATGCGGCCAGGGAGGTTGTCCCGCTCGAAAACACCAGCCCGAAGAAGAAGGCCCTCCGTTTGTGGATGATCTTCTACTGTATCCAGCCCAAGATCGGGCGAACACCCACGGTTTCGGGCGCCTGGTCCGGACCCCATCCGTTTCCTCGGAGCAGATGGCGGAAGAATGGGTAAGGATGACGTTCGGGAACGATTCCCGGGTCATTGGAACTGTGAGCCGTATGTTCATGCGATCCTGGCCGGTCTGTGAGGACCATACCGCGCCGCTGGGCTCCAGCGGGCGCAGGTTCGGACTCCGCCGCAACGACAGCGTCAGCGATCTGCTGGCAGGTCGAATGTGCTCCCTGTCCGTCGCAGTTCGAGAGTGCCCGCACGTGCACCACTCCCCATAAGTCGCCTAGCGTTTACTGATAACAGTCCACCGGCGATGAGCCCGTTCACTGAACACTGCGGCGTTTATGGGGAGTAATGGTCGGGGCGCTTTCCAGCCAGCGCGACTTCGCGCGGGCGCACGCACTTCTACGGCTCTGTGCGCAACGTGCTAAACTGACGGGCGGTAGCCGAAAGGGTCAAGCCTGTGCTGATGGAATTCCTGCGCTGGTTGCCTCCGGAAGGAATCAAGATTCTGCTGGTCCTCTTCCTGTGTTTTCTCATGGGCCTGGAACGTGAAGAACACAAGACCGCGGATGAGCACTATTCGTTCGGCGGAATACGCACTTTCCCTCTCATCGGACTCATCGGCTACGCCGTGGCTCTGCTCTCGGGAGGCCAACTGTTGCCGGTAAGCCTGGGCTTCGCCGTGGTGGGCGGCTTCCTGATGCTGTCGTACCGCCACAAGCTGACCTCCAGCGCCTCGGGCGTCACTTCGGAGATGTCCGGTCTTACCACCTACCTGATCGGCGCGCTGGTCTACCGCGAGATGTACTGGATCGCCACGACCCTGAGCGTGGCCAGCATGTTCCTGCTGGAGTTGAAAGAGGGTCTGGAGAACCTGGCCAAGCGGATTGCTCCGGCGGAGATCTTCACCTTCACCAAATTTCTGCTGCTGACGGCGGTGATTCTCCCGGTGCTGCCCAACCAGGATTTTGGGCCGTTCAAGATCAATCCCTTCAAGACTTGGCTGGTGGTAGTGGCGGTCAGCACCGTCTCCTATGGCAGCTACGTGGTCAACCGGCTGACGGCGGGACAGGGTGGCGTGGTGATGGCAGCGATTCTCGGCGGCGCTTACTCTTCCACGGTGACCACGGTGGTGATGGCCCGGCGAGCCGCCAGCGAGGGCCGGCCGCACCTGTTCTCCGGGGGAATCCTGATCGCCTGCGGCATGATGTACCTGCGCTTGACGGTGCTGCTGGGCATGTTCAACCGGGATCTGCTGAATGCACTGGGACTGCCCTTCGCCGTGCTAGGGATCATGGCCGCAGGAGCCGGCTGGCTGTGGTCGCGCCTGCCGGACAAAAACACGCAGGAGGTCCAGCGCGAGTATCAGCCCAAGAACCCGCTGGAAGTTCGCGCCGCGTCGTTGTTCGCTTTGCTCTACCTAGGGATGCTGATCGCCACGAACCTGGCGGTGGTTTACCTGGGAACGGTCGGGGTCTACTCGCTCGCCGCCGTACTGGGCGCGGCCGACGTGGATCCGTTCATCATGGGCATGACCCACTCGGCGGGACGGACGACGTCGTTGGCCGTGGCGGCATCGGCGATTGCGATCGCCGCGGCGAGCAACAATGTGGTCAAAGGAGTGTATGCCTACAGCCTCTCCGATCGCCAGACCGGGGTGCAGAGTGTGAGCCTGTTGCTCGGCTTGGCGGCCCTGGGTTTAGTGCCCTTGTTGTGGCTGGCGGCTTGATTGAGCCCCCCGCTATTCCCAGCGCCGGGCACCAAGGGATCGACCCGACCCAACTCAAGGATGACTCCACACAAGTCGCCTAGTGTTTACTGAAACAGCCCACCGGCGATGAACCCGATCACTAAACACTGCGGCGTTAAGCAGGATCTATCCCCCAGTATCCCTTCCTGTACCCGAAGCTGCGTTGACTTGGGAACGAGCGGGGCGTACCATCTCTGGCAATGGGGGTCCCTCCATGGTTGGCAAGACCATCTCGCACTACCGGTCCTCGAAAAGCTGGGCGAGGGCGGCATGGGGGTGGTGTACAAAGCCAAGGACACACACCTCGATCGGTTTGTCGCCCTCAAGCTCCTGCCTGCGGAACGAGTCGCGGACCCCGAGCGCAAGCGGCGGTTTATCCAGGAAGCCAAAGCCGCCTCGGCCCTGAATCACCCCAACATCATCGTCATCTACGCGATTGAGTCGGAGAATGGCTGCGACTTCATCGTCATGGAGTACGTGGCGGGCAGGACGCTCCACGAACTGATTGGGCGCAAGCCGATGCGGGCCAGCGAGGCTTTGAGGTCCGCCGTCCAGATCGCCGACGCGCTGGCCAAAGCGCACTCGGCCGGCATCGTGCACCGCGACCTGAAGCCCTCGAACGTCATGATCACCGACGACGGTTTGGTGAAAGTGCTCGATTTCGGTCTGGCCAAGCTGATGGAAGTCAGCCCATCAGGCGACGCCGAGGAAACGCTACCCGGCAGGCCCGACAGCCCTCCGCACACCGAGGAAGGCGCCATCGTCGGCACAGTTGGCTACATGTCCCCGGAACAGGCCGAGGGCAAGGCGGTGGACGCGCGCAGCGACATCTTCAGCTTCGGCTCGCTGCTGTACGAGATGGCGACGGGACAACCTGCCTTCCAGGGAACCACGAGGATGTCCACGCTGGCTGCCATAATCGGCCAGGACCCAAAACCGCCGAGCCAAGTGGCCGAGCGGGTGCCCGCCGAGTTGGAGCGCATCGTCACCCGCTGCTTGCGCAAGGAAGTTAGCCGGCGCGCGCAGCACATGGCCGACGTGAAGCTGGCGCTGGACGATCTGAAGGCCGATTACGATTCGGACAAGTTCATCGCTTGGGCTGGCGCGCCGGCCGTTTCGGTCGCGCCCCGCAAGGCCCGCTGGCCGCTGTACGCCGCTGGTGTGGCGGTAGCGGCGGCGCTGGCCGGCTTCGCCCTGGCGCGCTGGGTCATTCCAAAGGCGGCGCCGGCCGCCCCTGTCGTTCGCTTCCAAGTGCTGCCGCCTCCGGAACTCACCGACGTTCCTACTTTTGTCGCCCTCTCTCCGGATGGTATGGCGCTTGCCTCCGTCGGCCGCAATAAAGAGGGCAAGCTGGTGCTTTGGACCCGCCGCCTGGATGAGACCGTTTCCCGGACGATTCCCGGGAGCGACAACGGTTATGCTCCGTTCTGGTCGCCTGACGGCCGGGTGCTTGGCTTCTTTGCCGGAACGAAACTCATGACGGTCGATCTGGCAACAGGGTCGGTTCAAGCGCTGTGTGACGTGGTGAATGGATCCGCAGGCTTCTGGGCGGGCGATGGCTACATCTACTTTTCCCTGAGCTCCGGGGCGGGCATCAGGCGGCTGCCCGCGAACGGCGGAGTTCCGGAAGAGATCACACAAAAGGGCACCGACTCATACCACCTTTACCCGCAGGTTCTGCCGGACAAACGGAACCTGCTTTACACGGAAACGTCGGGGGGAGGCGTGCGCCGCGATGTTTACTTGCACCAGATTGGCAGCAAGCAAGGCCGGCAGATTTCGGGCGTTGCTGGCAAGGTCAGCTACATCTCGCCGGGCTTCCTGGCCTTTGGGCGAGGCGATGACCTCTACGTCCAGAGAATTGACGTGAAGAAAGCAGAGTTGCGAGGCGAGCCGCTCCTGCTCGCCAGGCAGGTGATGACGAACATCGCCGGCTGGACGCGCGCTATGTATTACTCGTTTTCCTCAACCGGCGCACTTGCTTACCGGGTCGGCTCCCTGGCGGAGCTGCGGCTGGTCAAGTACGATCGCAATGGCAAGGTCTTGGAAACCATCGGGGAATCGGGCGACTATTCGAACCCGGCGCTTTCGCCCGATGGCACACGCCTGGCGGTGGGGATTCGAGATTCGGCCAGCAAGAAGCGCGATATCTGGATCTTCGACCTGAAGCGGGGATCGCAGAGCCGTTTGACCTTTGACCCGGCCGACGATCTCAATCCGGTGTGGTCGCCCGACGGCTCGCGGATCGCCTTCAGCTCCGACCGCAAAGGGGTGCGTGATATCTATGTAAAAGCAGCGCACGGCGAGGCTGAAGAGCAGCTACTTCACGCCTCGCAGGTGTCGAAGAGCCTGGAAGACTGGTCACCGGATGGCAGCACGCTGCTGGCCAACGTCACGACAAGCCCTGGAGGGATCGGCGCACTGACGCTCTCGCCATCGCCTGAGTGGAAAATCGTTTTAGAAGGCAGGCCACGGCGCAATGATGGCGCCTTTTCGCCTGATGGCAAGTACATCGCCTACACTTCCAATGAGTCGGGCAAAGCCCAGGTGTCGGTTCAGACTTATCCGCCCGGCAAAGGGAAATGGGACGTCTCCGTCAACGGTGGCAGCCAACCGAAGTGGAGCCGAGACGGCAAGGAACTCTTCTACATTTCCGGCAGCAACCTGATACGCGTCAAAGTGGCCGCCAGCCGCGACAGGCTCGATTTCGGTCCCCCGGAGCAACTCTTTTCCGTGAAACTCGGCCCGGCGCTGCGCAACCACTACGTGGTCGCGCCCGATGGGAAGAGCTTCATTTTCGTCGCCCGGCAGGAAGCCTACTCGGAGGCCGGCGTCACCATCGTGCTCAACTGGCCCTCGCTGTTGCCAAAATGAGCCAAGCCGAATGATTGGCAGCACCATCTCGCACTACCGGATCCTCGAAAAGCTTGGGGGCGGGGGGATGGGTGTCGTTTACAAGGCCGAGGACACCAGGCTCGGCCGCCTGGTGGCCCTGAAGTTCCTGCCCGACGAACTATCCCGCGATAAACACGCGCTGGAACGATTCCAGCGCGAAGCGCGCGCCGCCTCCGCGCTGAACCATCCCAACATCTGTACCGTTTACGACATCGACGAGGCCGAGGGCCGGCACTTCATCGCCATGGAGTTGCTGGAGGGCAAGACGCTCAAGCACCGCATCGCCGGGCGACCATTGCCCACCGAGGAAGTGCTGGAACTGGGAATCCAGATTGCCGATGCTCTTGATGCCGCCCACAAAAAAGGAATCATCCACCGCGACATCAAGCCGGCCAACCTGTTCGTCACCGAGCGCGGGCAAGCCAAGATCCTGGATTTTGGCTTGGCCAAGCTGACGCCAGGGGAAGCGGTTAAAGCGGCCGGGGCATCCGAAGGCGCGACCGTCGATGTTATCGAGGAGCAGCTCACCAGCCCCGGAGCGACGGTCGGTACCGTCGCTTACATGTCACCGGAGCAAGTGCGCGGCCAGGAACTAGACACGCGCACGGACCTGTTTTCCTTCGGTGCCGTCCTCTATGAAATGGCGACCGGGCGCCAGGCATTCAGCGGCACGACCACCGGGGTGGTTCACGATGCCATTCTTAATCGGACGCCGCCTCCGCCCACGCGGGCAAACCCTGAGGTTCCGGAAGAACTGGAACGCATCATCAACAAAACGCTGGAGAAGGATCGCAAACTGCGTAGCCAGTCGGCTGCGGAACTCTGCGCCGACCTGCAGCGGCTCAAGCGCGACACCGATTCAGCGAGGACTGCGGCGGCATCCGCGGTTGCTGAGCAGGTTGCCGCTGCTGCGCCCATGCCTGCGCCGTCCCGGTGGCGGGGCTGGGGCGCGGTGGTGGCGGCGCTGAGCGGCGTGGCACTGCTGGCGGTGATTGGCTATCTGGCTTACACGCGCCTTGAGCTCAAGCGGGCGGCTCCCGCCCAGCGTACCCTGACTCGCCTCACATTCGATCCGGGCCTGCAGGCGGAGCCGACTTGGTCGTCCGACGGGCGCTTGATCGCCTACAGTTCCGACCGGGCCGGCAACTTCGACATCTGGGTGCAGCAGGCCGACGGCAGCAATCCGGTGCAGGTCACGAAGAACCCGGCGCACGACTGGCAGCCCGACTGGTCGCCCGACGGCCGGCAGATCGTGTTCCGCTCGGAACGCGGCCGGGGCGGGCTATTCGTGGTGCCGGCGCTGGGCGGCCCCGAACGGCAGATCGCTCCGTTCGGCCACCGGCCCCGCTGGTCGCCCGACGGTTCGCAGGTGCTGTTCTACTCCGCTCCCGTCCTTCCCACAGTGCCAGAGCCTCCGAAGCTGTTTGTGGTGGCACTCGATGGCAGCCAGCCCCGCGAGGTGCTCAAGGATTTCTTCATCCGCGCGGTCGGTTGGCATCCTGACGGCCGGAGAGTCTCGTTTTGGGGCCGGCAGATTGATTCGCCTTCGTCCACCTTGGGCTTTTGGACCGCGCCTCTGGATGGCGGAGGGGCGATCCGCTCCGAGCAATCCCCGGCTGTGGAGAGGCAATTCAAGGAAGCAGGACTGGCGCTATCGGACTTTATATGGGCGCCGGCCGGCGACTCACTGTACCTGGAGGCGGCCTCGAAGGGCGTGCAGAACCTGTGGCGGGTCGGCGTCGATCCAAGCGCCCTGCGCCTCATGTCGGGCCCCGAACGTTTGACAACCGGCCCCGGCGCTGATGCGGGCGTCGCGCTATCAGCCGACGGCAAGAAACTCGCCTTCACCGTGCGGACCGAGAACACGCGCGTCTGGGTGCTCCCGATGGATGCCCTCCGCGGGAAAGTGCAAGGAGAGGGACGGGCAGAAACCCCGGCGGGTGTGCAAGCGCCGGTCGGCGAGCTCTCGTCGGATGGCAAGAGGTTGGCTTTCATAGGCCAGCAGGGCACCAGGTTCGAGCTGCGGGTACGGTCGCTGGAAGATGGGCAGGAGACGTTGCTCGGAACCAGCCAGAACTACAATGCGTTCTTCGCACCGCGTTGGTCTCGGGACGGCGCGCGACTCGCCTATCAGCGATACCAGCCGGGACCGAAGCCGGATGTTCCCGGCACTCATTCCATTGTCCTGGTCGATACCGGCGGGAGCAATGAGCAGATCCTGGTGGCCCCGAGCACGTCTTCGTATCAGGTTCCCTATGACTGGTCGCCGGACGGCCAGGGGATTGTTGCTAGTGCGAGGGCGGCGGATTCGCCTACTGCCGCTCTCTGGCTCTACCCGCTGGCTGCCGCACCGCGGGCCGAGACCCAGCGCCGCCTGCTGACTTCCAGCCGCGAGCACGACCTCTGGCAGGGGAGATTCTCGCCAGACGGGCGCTGGATTGCCTTCAACGCGCTGCGCGCGCCCACCGGCGGCACCTCCCCCATTTACGTCATCTCTGTCAACGGCGGCGAGTGGCGACCGATCGTGCAGGACGGGTATTTCTATGACAAGCCGCGCTGGGCGCCGGACGGCAGAACTCTCTACTTCCTGTCCAACCGTGGCGGCTTCTTTAACGTCTGGGGCCTTCGCTTCGATTCAGAGCAGGGGCGACCGGTCGGCGAACCATTCCGTGTGACGGCATTCGAGAGCCCCGGGCGGATGATCAGCAGCCGTATAGCGGTTGCCGAGATCTCCGTCGTTCGCAACAAGCTGGCCGTTCCCATCACCGAAGTCTCGGGCAACATCTGGATGCTGGAAAACGTAGACAAATGAACTCCACGTATCCCGGCGGTTGTGAAATGATCGGCAGGACGCTGCCGCACTATCGCGTCCTCGAAAAGCTCGGGGGCGGGGGGATGGGTGTGGTTTACAAGGCCGAGGACACCAAGCTCGGCCGCTTCGTTGCCCTGAAGTTCCTGCCGGACGAACTGTCGCGCGACAGGCACGCACTCGAACGGTTCCGGCGCGAGGTGCGCGCTGGCTGCGCAATAGCGACAGCCCGCCGGGGCGGGCCGTCACTCCAAGAGGAGTTCGCTCATGAGACTGCGATTCGCTCTGTTCTCGTCGCTGGCGGTTTGCTGGCTGCTGCTGCCGGCGCACTCACAACAGCACCCGCTGAAGGTTGTGGTGCTCTACGACATGGAGGGCACTTCGGGCATTAGCGAGCCGAGAGCCACTTGGTTCGGCCATGAGGGATACGAGCAGGGGCGCACCTCACTGACCGCCGACGTGAACGCTGCAATTGCCGGGCTGAAGGCCGCAGGCGCCACCGAAATCGTGGTGGTGGACGGGCATGGCTCCGGCAATACCGCCGGTCCGGATGTTTTCGAAGAGCAACTGCTTGGCCCGGCAAAGATGATCGCGCGCAATTCTCCCTTCGACATTTACATGGACAGCTATGACCAATCGGTGGATGCCATTGTGGCCATCGCCATGCACGCCGGAGCAGGGAACCGGGCGGGGTTCATTTCCCACACCTACGCGATCGTGGATGTCGAGTACCGGGTGAACGGTGTACCGCTCAACGAGTCCATGGTTCTGGCGCTGGGGGCCGCGCGCCTGAAGATTCCGCTGATCATGGTCAGCGGCGACGACCAACTAGAAAAGGAAATGCGCCGCAATCTTCCGTGGGTCCGCTACGCCACGATCAAACGCGCGGTGGACCGCTCGAAGGCCGAGCTGCTTCCGCGCCAGGAGGCGAGCCGGCGGATTGAAACAGCCGCACGAGAAGCTTTGCAGAAGCTCGATGCCGCCCGCTTGCCCGAATTTCCGGGCCCGTACCGCTTCGCCCTGACGTTCCAGGACGAGGTCCAGGCGCAAAACGCGGCGCTGCTGCCGGGCGCGGAGCTGTTGCCCGGCGGCCTGTCTGTGCAGGTGCGCGCCAACGACTTCGAAGAAGGCTACCGCCAGACGCGGCGGCTGATCGGGCTGGCCGGAGCGGTGGCGAGGGAGACGGCGTTCGGCGCCGCCGTTGATGCGCGGCCGGATGCGGCCGCGATTCGGCGGGCCGTGGACGACTGGATGCTCGACCGCTGGATGAACCGGCTGCCCTCGCCGCCCGCCGCGCCCGCGCCGCCCGCCGTGAAGCGTCCGTATTGGGGCGCGCGCTAGCGCCCAGCGAGATTGCCCGTGATCGGCAGCACAATCTCGCATTGCCGAATCCTCGAAAAGGACGGGGGCGGCGGGATGGGTGTCGTTTACAAGGCCGAGGACACCAAGCTCGGCCGCTTCGTTGCCCTGAAGTTCCTGCCTGAAGAGCTTTCCCGCGATAAGCACGCGCTGGAACGCTTCCAGCGCGAGGCGCGCGCCACGATGCATAACCACACTCGGTCATGAGAATACTTGCGATCGCAGACGTGCACGGCAGACGGCCAATCTACGACTGGCTACTGGCTGCCGCCCGGGAAAATCGGGTCGAGGCCATGATTCTCGCCGGAGATCTCCTGGGGTGCCCCGACGGGTTCGACACCCCGGAGGAAGCGCAGCGCCACGATGCGGAGCAGTTAATCGGTCTGTTAGATGCCGCCGGGTTGCCGGTTCTTTACGTTATGGGGAACGATGACCTGGTTGAACTGGATTCAGCATCGGAACGGGTCC
>Ga0315279_10011635_pt1 | contig 10146 bp, 6 predicted proteins | sample YL17G06_20_MG_FD_203694 | JGI IMG/M metagenome (GOLD analysis project Ga0315279, IMG submission 203694) | Sediment microbial communities from Yellowstone Lake, YNP, Wyoming, USA - YL17G06_20 | ecosystem: Environmental > Aquatic > Freshwater > Lake > Sediment | place: USA: Wyoming | collected...
CCACATTCGCGCCGGGACGGGTCGTTGCCATCGGGCTCGTCGTCCTGGTCGTGATCTACGGCGCGATCCTGCGCTTCGACGCACTCACCCTGAGGTTTGGCACGGTCGAGCGCCCGGCGTGGCTGCACGCGCTGCAGCAGTCGCGTGGTCCGACAAGCGTGATCCGGCCGGCCGCACTCACCTGGACTCCAGTCACTCCAATCAACGGGCGCCTGTACATCAGCGACCCGTACACCTACCTGAAGTACGCACGGGAGATGCGCTCCTTCTACGCCGCGCATCGTCGTGAACCCGTGTTTCCGTTCGCCACGAAGATCTTCCTCTGGCTCCTGGATCAGCAGGACATCGCGGTGAGCTTTGCCTCGGCGTTCTTCTCGGTGCTGGCGGTCATCGCGACCTTCCTGCTGGGCTCGTACGCATTTTCCTACGGCGTCGGCCTTGCCGCGGCAACCGCGATGGCGATCGAGCACGAGGTGATCTTCTGGGGAGTCGATGGCGGACGAGACGATGCGTTCACGTGCGCCGTGGTCTTGTGCGCCTATGTCATGTTTCGATATTTGCGTTCCGGGTCGAGAGGGAACGCCATCCTGATGGGAGCGGTGGCCGGCATCGCCTGCCTGGTTCGCATCACGTCCCTGTCGTTCATCCTGCCTGCGTTCGCCTGGCTGCTGTTCACGACGAAACGTCCATGGCGAGAGCGGCTGAACGGCGTCGGGCTGGGCGTGCTCACCATGACGACGATCGTCGCTCCGTTCGTGATCAATTGCTGGCTCGTGTTCGGCGACCCGCTTCACAGCATCAACGTCCACGCCGATGTCTACCGGGCGACAGAGCGACAGGCGGTGCAGCCCGGCCAGAGTGCCGCAACGTATGTCGAGGCGAAGGCCTACAGCCGCCCGATGCGGACACTGGACACCGTGGTCATGGGGCTGACGAGCTATCCGTTTCAGAACAAGTGGCGTGGCTTCGACCCATGGAGCCCGACGTTGGGCAAGTGGCTGTCGTGGGCCTGCCTGCTCGGGCTCGTCCTGTTCATCGGCTCAGGGCCCGGCCGCCTGGTGCTGATGGTGCTGGCGGCCTCGCTGATTCCGTACGCCGTGACATGGAAGCTCATCGCGGACTGGCGATTCACCGAACACGCGTATCCGTTGTTTCTCATCGCCTCCTGCTTCGCCATTGGCCGGGTTGTCGCGTGGACTGCGCCGTCGCGGATCGCAGGACTGTTGACTTACCGCAGACCTGGACTGAAGAGGGCGGCCTGCTGGGCATTGATCCTGTGTGGTGTGGGAATCGGTGTATGGACCGTGACGCGCGTGCTCCCTGTCCTGACGGTCCGTGAAGCACTGCTGGCTGGCGAGGCCGTTACAATCACGGCCGGTGGGCGCGACGGCTCGTTCTTCGGTGAGGGATGGTCCGAGCCTGTCGACATGAGCGTGCCGGTGCGCGTCTCGCAAGGCCCGTACTCCGTGGTGTGGGTCCCCTTGCCCCGCGTCCAGGATTACGATTTGATCCTGCGCGTGGATCCTTTCCCACGACCACTCGGCAACGGGACGGACGGTTTGCCGGTCGTGCGCGTCTTCGTGAACGGCCACGCTCTGTCGCGACTCGACCTGCATTGGACCCTGGGGCGGGTCGGCTCGTACGAAGTGCGGCTCCCGAGGAGCGTGGTGAAGGCAGGGTTCAATCGTCTCACCCTCGCGGCCGAAGTGTCACCCTCGGGCGCCACCGTCGGCACTCCGCCGGCCCGGGCGGCGACGCCTGGCGCCGGTTTCAGGCTGTGGTACGTCCGCGTCCGGCCGCCGGTGCAGATGGCGGGCGCGCGGATGAGGTGGGCGCTCGTGCTATCATCACCCGCCGCTTCGCGCGATCGCAGCCCGTCGAATGAACACCACGCCTCCTCGCTGTTGCGCCTCGTCCGCAAAGGCCGCACGCCTGGCCGGTTTCCTCGCGCTGTCGGTCTACGTCGCGACCGCCGGCGGTAGCTTGGCGACGACCGACGCGGTGGTGACCTTCGAGATCACGCGCAGCATCGTCGAACGTGGAGCGGTGGACGGTCCCCGCCAGCTGATGTGGGAACCGAACCGCGGCGTCGACGGCCGCTACTACTCGCAGTTCGGCCTCGGGCAGTCTCTCTACAACGTGCCGTTCTACGTGGCCGGCCGCACCGCCGAACGTGTCCTCGGCGTTCGCGTGGGCCGGCCCGACTCGCTCACGAAGGCCGCCGTGGCGGGCGGCAGCGCGATCGCGGCGGCCGCCTGCGTCTGGTTCACGTTTCTGCTCGCCTCGCGCATCGGCGCCGGTCCGGCGGGGGCCGCCTTCGCCGCGCTGTCGCTCGCCTTCGGGACGCTGCTCTGGCCGTACTCGAAGTTCGGCTTCAATGCGCCGCTCGCCACCGCCTGCCTGCTCGGGGCCACCGATGCGCTCTGGCGCGGCACCCGTGCGGGCAGGACGCGCGTCCTCCTCCTCGGCGGGGTGTTGCTTGGTGCCGGCGTCTTCGTGAGGCACGAGTTCATGCTGGCCGCGCTCCCGGTCGCCGCCTGGCTGGTCATGGAATCGGGCGGCCGGCCGGCCCTGCTGCGCCGGCGCACCCTTGTCGTTGGAGTCCCGTTTGCGAGCGGCGTGCTCGGCTGGATGTGGTTCAACGCGTCACGTTTCGGCAGGCCGTTCTTCACGGGGTACGTCCCGGCGTTCGAGAACCCGCTGAATGGACTGTACGGCCTGCTGCTCTCGCCGGGCGCCTCCGTGTTCCTCTACTGCCCGCTCACGATCGCGGCCGTTGTCGCGCTTGTCCGGCTGGGGCGTTGCGACCGCGCCACCGCCGTGCTGTTCGGCGGGTTCGTGCTCGTGTTCCTGCTCTTCTACGCGACGCTCCACGACTGGGAGGGCGGCCGATCATACGGTTCGCGCTACCTCGTTCCGACGCTCCCGTACTTCTGCATCGCGCTCGGCCGGTGGTTCGGTGACGCGTCCCGGCGTTCGGCCAGGCTGCTGCTCGCGGTTGTGATGCTCAGCGTCCTCGTACAGCTGCCGGGGGTCGTGGTCGACTTCTCGAAAGTCGCCGAGCAGGAGGCGCAACGAACCGGCCAGTCGCACGTCGTGCGGCACGCGTCGTGGCGTTCCTCGTCGATTGGGTTGAACACCGCGGCGGCGGTCGCGGCCGTTCCCCGCAACCTGGGCTTTCTGTTGGGATGGGAGACGCGGCCTCCGTTGGCTCCGGCGGGGGAGGACCGGCGCGATTTCTCGCGACAGTTCGCGTTCAGCCTCGATTTCTGGTGGATGTATGCATTCTACCTGGGCGCCATCCGCGCGCCGGCGGCCATCGCCTGCGGCGTGGCGCCGTTGCTGCTGGCCGGCTTCCTAGGCCTCAGGCTTCGCGCCGCGCTCGCCCGTGCTGCCGCTGGAGCGACGCCGGGCCCGATCGGCATCGCCCCGGAGAACTGCCGATGACAGGTCGCGCTGCCGTTCGCCATTGGCCTCGGGCGGGCGGCCGCCGATAGAGCAACCGGACGTCCTTGGTCCATCGGATGCAGCTGTCCGGGAGTTTCCCGCTCAGGAAGACCCGGGGCTCGTCCACCATCACCCCGCCCGGCTCCACGTCGCCGTTCGGCCAGCTGCGGGCGTCCCACCACTCGGCGATGGCCCGGACGTATTCCCGAGGCCACTCCCGCAGCGGCCGGAATTCCGACGGCCACACCACTTGCTTGAGGAAGTTGCTGTTGCCGTATGAGGTCACCTTCATCGGTTCCGCTCGGCGCGTTCCCTGGCCGTCCTTTCTGCGTGGTAGCCGCAGGGAGGGGCCCCGGCGGCGTGTGCGCTTGTGCACACCGGCCCCCCCACGGTGGGGGAGAAGGGAGCAGGGATCGGGGTCAGGGATCGGGGATCAGGAGCCTGGAGCCCGGAGCCTGGAGCCTGGACGGTGTCTGCCGCGTCTGGTGTGCCGAAGCGCACAGACTGGGGACCCCCGGCGCCCCTATCATTCGAGACGTAGAGACTATACAGCGACCATGCGTGGCCGGTCATGCACAGTGAGGCAACCATGTCGGAACTGAACGGTGACAAGGCGAGGTTCCAGCGGCTGCGAAAGGCGGGGCTGCAGCGGCGCGATCGGGCGCGAGCGGCCTATGCCGTGATGAAGCGCCAGGCGGCCGCGAGTCACGCCGCATCGGACAGTGAGCAGTCCGGCGGCGTTCGAGGGCGAGTCGCGACACTCCACCAGGAGAAACGCGAGCTCGTCGCCGAATAGCATGCGCAGGTCTCTGCAGACTGCAGAGGGCGAACGAGACCTGTTCGACTCGATGTAGAGCAGGCGCGTGTTCGAGTCGATCGCGCGTTCGAACGCCTGCGGTTCGGAGGACTCGACGAAGCGCGCCTCGATGGCGAGTCGCCCGAGCGTGTGGCGGAAGAGGTCGTACGTTCCGCCGTACGCGGAATTCGAAGCAGCCCTGTCACCTCCCGACCCCATTTGCCGCACGTGGCGACCTCATTGGATCTGGATGCGCAACGCCGAGACGGTGCCGTCCGCCTACTTCTTCAAGTCGGGAAGCGTCGCATTGAGGCTTCCGCACTCGGACATGGACTGCCCGTAGAACGGATTCTGGATCTTCGCGCCTTTCTGCAACCAGTATTTCTTCACCATCGGGCAGTAGGCGATCTTCACGTCGTCGCCCAGCCTCGCGTTCGACGCCTTCGCGTAGATCATGATCGCGTCGCCCAATTTGCCGAACGCTGCGCGCGCCGCCTTCAGGTCGGCCGCCTGCTGGAGCTCGCCGGCAGCCAACCGGATGGACTCGCCGCTCGACCCGAGCTTTGCGGCCTCCGAGGCGACGGCGCGTGCGTCGTCCTTGATGCCCTCCAGCCGGTCGGCATTCAACGCCTGCTGGATTCGCACGTAGGGATCCACGATCGGCTTGAGGTCCGCGACAGCCGCGATGGCGGCAGCCGCCCACAGCAACGCACCGCCCACCACGATCACTCGACGCATACAATGCACTCCATTTCGGCCCGGCCTCGGGTTCAAGGCCCCGAGCCATTTCTCACCGCGTGGGGTTCCAAGCGCCGCGCTTGGGGTACCCAATCATTCTACGTCAGCCGCCCAGGACGTTCTTGATCGATTCCACCAGCGTCAGCGCCTTCATCGCGTCGGATTCCCCGATGCGGGGTGCGTACTGGTGGATTCGGGGTTCCTTCCCCAGTGCGCGGGGCGCAATGCGGCGCAGACCACAGCGCGAGCCATAGACGCGGGACAAGCGGCCAGGCACGGAAATCCGCGGCTGAGGCGAACCGGTCTATGCCGTGGGTTGGGGGCCACACGCCCGGCGTGTGCCCCGCGGCGTTCTTGAGACGATAAGGGCACCCCAAGGCGGCTGCCGCCTTGGGGACCCCGCCGCCGAAGCTGCGGATTTGCCGAGGACTGGGCTCGAGCGTGGTCTGCGCCACGTTGCGCACTGCGAGGTCGAGCGTTTTCCGAATCGCGCTGCTCTATCTAGATTTCGATGCTCACCACGCTCGTGATCTCCTCGACCGTGGTCAGCCCCTCGGTCAGGAGCATCGCGGCGTAGCGCTTGAGTTCGATCATGCCGCCGGCAACGGCCGCCGCGTGGATCTGCTCGCCGCGGGCGCCGCTGCCGACCATCTGGCGCAGCGGCGCGTTCATCCTCATCACCTCGAACACGCCGATGCGTCCCTTCAGCCCCTTTCCGCCGCATTCCGCGCAGCCGCGCGCCCGGAAGAACGTCGTGCCCTGCGGCACGCCGAAGAAGGCGCACGCCGTCTGATCGGGCGTGTAGGGTTCGCGGCACGCCGGGCACAGGCGGCGGGCCAATCGCTGGGCGATGACGCCGACGGTGGACGAGGACACCAGGAACGGCTCGATGCCCATCTCGGCCAGCCGCGTGAACGCGGCCGCCGCGTTGTTGGTGTGCAGCGTCGTGAACACCAGGTGGCCCGTCAGCGCCGCTTCCACCGCCGTGTGCGCGGTCTCCTTGTCGCGCGTCTCGCCGACCAGCAGCACGTCGGGATCCTGGCGCAGGAACGCGCGCAGGACCGCGGCGAAATTCAGGCCGATGTCCGGCTTCACCTGGATCTGCGTGACGCCCGGCAGGTCGTACTCGATCGGATCCTCGACCGTCGAGATGTTCAGCCCGGGGTCGTTGATCTCGGCGAGCGCCGAGTAGAGCGTCGTCGTCTTGCCCGAGCCGGTCGGGCCGGTCACGTAGATGATCCCGCAGGGCTGCGCGATCATCTCGCGCACGAGCGCCAGCGAGGGAGCGTGGGTGATCAGCTTGTCGAGGCCGAGACGGGTGCTCGCCCGATCGAGGATCCGCATGACGACCTTCTCGCCCCACTTGCCCGGCACGGTGGACACGCGAAAATCGATTGCCCGCGCGTCCATCGTGACGCTGATCCGGCCGTCCTGCGGCAGCCGCTTCTCGGCGATGTCGAGGCGGCTCAGGATCTTGATGCGTGAGATGAGGCCCGGCTGCACCTTCCGGGGCAGCCGCTGCACGACCTGCAGCACGCCGTCGATGCGGTAGCGGACCGTCACGTCCTGCTCGCGCGGCTCGACATGGATGTCGCTCGCCCCCTGCCTGATCCCGAGCCCGAGGATCGAGTTGACCAGGCGGATGATCGGCGCGTCCTCGGACGCGCTCATCAGGTCCTGCTTGGTTTCCTCGTCGGCCGACTCGATGTCCTCGGCGAGCTGGAGCTCGCGGATGATATCGGACTGCAGCAGATCGAGCGAGGCGGCCGCAGGCGCCTCCGGCCTCTGCGCCGCCCCCGTCGTGTCGGGCCTGGCCGTCAGCTGTGCATAGGTGGTGCTCATGAACCGACTGAAGTCCTCGGCGGTCACGATGGCCGGTTCGATCATCACGCCCCTGATCACCCGGCGGACGTCGTCGAAGGCGACGATGTCGTTCGGGTTCGTCATGGCGAGCGTCAGGCGGTTGTTGCAGTACGCGATCGGGACCACCTTGTGCTCGGTGACGATCGAGGCCGGCAGCAGCGACAGGACGCGCGGATCCACGCGCACGCGTGAGAGGTTGACGAATTCGATGCCCATCCGCTGGTCGGCGCGGTCGAGCCGCTCGGCCAGCGCGGCCGTCATCGCCAGCGCGAACTCCGGCTGCTCGCGCATCACGCGCTCGAACTCGGCCCGCGTGAGCAGCGCGCAGGTCGTCGCCTCCATCGCGACCACCGAAGCCGTGCGCGGCTTGTTGGTGAGCAGCGCCATCTCGCCAAACGTCTGCCCGGGACCCAGCTCCGACAGCAGGAAGTCGACACCCGACTGGGGGTCCTTGCGGCGGACGGCGACCTGGCCGGCCAGGATCACGAAGGCCGCGTCGCCGGCGCTGCCTTCCCGGACGATGACCGATTGCGGCAGGAACTCGCGGCGCTGCATGCGCCGTTCGAGCTCGGCGCGGGCCGAGGCGGACAGGCCGGAGAAGATGCGCAGGTCGCCCAGCGAGACAACCATCGTGCTCCACCGCCCTCACTTGTCCGCGGGCGGCAGCCCCGCCGCGAGCTTTGCGCGCGCCGCTTCGACCTTCTTGTGGAAGACGAACAGCGCGTCCGCGTTCGCGGTGTGGTCCGTGAAGTTGAACGTCTTCCCGTCGCGGCGTGTCACCCGCAGGTTCCTCTTCAGGTAGTCCACCTCGAACGACTGCAGCTGCGCGAAGGTGATCGCGAAGGCATGGTCGTTGTTCGGCGTCTCGTAGCGGAGGCCGCGCAGGTCGGCCGCGAGGCGGCCTTCGCACGATCCGATCGTGTGCTTGTGGACGACCGGGATGGCTTCGTTCAGGCGCACGACCTTGAAACGCACCATGACGTCGGTGGTGCCGCCGGTCAGTTCGATCGTGCTCGCCTGCGCCTCGTACCCTTCGGCCGAGACGTCCAACACGTGGGATCCCCGCGTGACATCGCTCGTCGTGAGCGGAGTCCTGCCGACGTACACCCGATCGACGAACACCGACGCCCCCGGCACGTCGCTGTCCACCTTGAGGGCGAGCGCCGACGCGGGGGGTTCGGGCGGAGGCGCCGGCGAGGCTTTCGCCTTCGGGCCGACGCGCCGCGAAGAGACCTCCGCAGGTGGGGAGGGTGCGGGCGAGGTGACGACCGGAGGCGCAGTGGCGGCCGCCGGGGCAGGGGCAGGGGTCAGGTTCCGCGCCCCTGGCGGGGCGGGCGCCGGGCGAGCAAGCAGCAGCCACGCGGCAGCGAGGGCCACAACGACGAGCAACAACCCTCCGGCGGCGACGAGCCGGCGGCTGGAATGCGCGAGCGACCGCGGGTCTTCGTGATTGTTCACGTGCCGGATGGTACTACCAAACCGGGCGCGCGGCCTCCCGGAAGATCGCACTCGGGAGCATGGCGCCGTTGGGGCAAAGACGTCCTTTCGAACTGGCCGGACCGGAGAATCGCTTGACACTGGAAGAGAGTGCGTGCCGTGTTGCGGTGACCCGGCACCCTGGTCCCTGGAAGTGGTTTCAAAACCTGGGCGGCCAGGACCCGGACGGGTTTTGAAACTCGTCCGGGTCCTTGGTCCCTGGTCCACGGAACCTACTGCTCGGCCGTCGTCCTTGTCGCGGCCTGCGCCGTGCCCGCATCCAGGTGGTTCCAGTTCAGGATCGCGTTGAACGCCAGGTTGAAACTGCCGTGCGTCTCCCAGCGCCAGAACGGCCGATTGGCGAACGAGACGACGTGGCCCTTGCCGAGCGCGCTGTCGACGACAACGGCGCGCCCCACGAGCGCCTGCTGACCGACCAGCCCACCGCTGAGCAGCATGTCGTTCGTGTCGGTCGGGAAGCGCAGGATCACGCGCGGCCGGCTCAGCACGACGCCGTTCAACATCACCTGCGGCGGCATCTGCATCGGGCCGGGGCCGGGCGCCGGCTGGGACACCGCGGCCGGCGCATCGACCGTTGCCAGCGTTTGCGGGATCGCATTCGGCGTCAGGTTCATCCCCACGCCCGGGATCTGCAGGCCGCCGCGGCCACCGCCGCGGCCACCGCCGGCGAAGCCCGCGGTCATCACCGGTCCCTGGCTGAAGTACACCGGCAGGATGTCGCTGTCGTAGCCGTACGCGATCGGGCTCTTCCTGTCGGCGAACACGCTCTTCAACACCACGCCGCGCGCGAACAGCCCCGGGGGTTCCTCCACTGTGATGCCATCCACCAGGTGGTACTCGGGAAAGATCGTGGAGGTCGAGCCCTCAGTGATGAGCAGCCCGCCTTCCTGCACGAACTTCATCAGGTTCAGCAGCCCTTCGAAGCCCATGCCGCCGCGGATGTCGTCGGCCGAATCCTGGACGCCGAGATTGGGCGTCAGCTCCGTCTTCTTGTACGCGATCGGGTCCGGCCCCTGCACGCCGTTCACCTGTGACTGCGCGGTGCCGCCGACGTGCGGGAAGACGATGACGTCGTACTTCTGGCGCAGGCTGCCCTCGCGCAGCTTCGTGTCGCCGAAGTACGTGTAGGGGATCTTCAGCTTGTCGAACGCCATCCGCACCCAGCCCTCGTCCTGCGTGCGCGACCAGGAGTGTACGTAGCCGATGCGCGGCGCGGTCATCTCGTGCGTCTTCACCGTGGGCACCGATGCCACCGCGTACGCGGCAAGACCGAACTCCTTGATCGAAGGCTCCAGCCGCGCGCGGTCCGCATTCGGGATGATGAACGCGCCCGCGGTGAACTTCTGCCCGGCCGCCTCGAAGGGCTCTTCGGCCGCCAGCATCTTCACGTCCTTGTTCGCGAAACGGAACGGCGCGATGCTGGTGTCGCCGTTGTGATCGACGATGATCACGCTGCCCGAGCCGGTGACGGTGCCCGGCACCCGCGCGTCCGCGCTCATCATCCTCATCGGGTGCGTCTTCTGGTCGAGGATCGAGGCGTCGTCCACTTTCTGCAGTTTTACGTTGCGCAGCAGCGGCAGCGACCAGCCGGTGTCATCGTACGGATTCGGGTTGCCCGGCGCGAAGAACTGCGTCCCGAGATACATGTTGACCAGGTTGCTGTAGGGCTGGTCCATCCGGACGACGTAGTCGCCGGCGGCCACCTGCACCGTGCCGGCCGCGAACGCGCTGTCGGCCGTGTGCACTTCGACGCCTTCCAGGCGCAGCAGGTTCACGAGATTGGCCGCCTCGCCTCGCCGCCGCTG
>Ga0315279_10011638_pt1 | contig 10144 bp, 8 predicted proteins | sample YL17G06_20_MG_FD_203694 | JGI IMG/M metagenome (GOLD analysis project Ga0315279, IMG submission 203694) | Sediment microbial communities from Yellowstone Lake, YNP, Wyoming, USA - YL17G06_20 | ecosystem: Environmental > Aquatic > Freshwater > Lake > Sediment | place: USA: Wyoming | collected...
CCAGCAGGACGCAAACGGTTAATATGGCTTTTTTGTGGGCACTTATCCAGTTGCCAAAGCAAAGCAGCACAGTAAGTATTGCTGCGGCAAACAGCGCACCAATAATTGCGCCTTTACTTCGCGTAAGAGCGAGGCCGAAGATAACGGCTGCGACTGCAATGCCGCAAAGAGCAATGTGCAAAATGGATTCCCGCTTTCGCGGGAATGACAGAACCTTTAGTTTTTCGATAAACAGGGCGATAGCTGCAAAAGTTGCCATCAATGAAAAGGAGCCGGCGGAGTTACTGGTCGTGAAGAAGCCGTGAACCCCTTTTGTATAAAGCCGGTGTTCAAAAAGGAACTGCTGTAAAGTGCCTTGTTCTATGCCAAGCGGTTCGAGGAAGGTTTGCGGTGAGCGCTCGTATTGCTCGATAGTGGCCTGATTGCTGGCGAAAAATTGCTCGGCACATTGATAGGTTGAAACGACCCCCAGAGCTGCTATAACAGCCAGAACGATTTTTATCTTTGAGAGCGAGTCCAATATCTGCACCAGAAGGATAGCCGCCAGAGGCGGTGCGAGAAATACAGCGATAGCGGTAATTGCCAATCGCTTGTCAGATGCTGCAAAGCCGGCGACGATAGAAGCCACACAGAACAGGCCCAGGCCGATTTCGATGCCGGTAGTGCGGTAAAAAAATCTTTTACTGCAAAAGCTCAGTATAAGCCAGAGTATAAAAGAGAATATCAATACAGCCGATACGGACAAACTGTAGAGATTGTCGCCGAGGTTGTCCGGTGCGGTTGAAGGCCGCATAGTTGGACCTTCTGTGAGAGTTGCCCGAATAGCAATTACGCAAAGCCAGAGCGCAAGGAGGATATACTCGAGCAGCACAAGAGTTTTGCTTTTGGAGAAGGTTGAGTTAATCGGCGGTTTTGTCATTTTTAGCGGTGGTTTCAAAAATGGCGATAATAGCCAGTATCATAAAAGTCTGGGTGAAAATTAGTATTGCGCCGGCGAGATTGACCTGGTAAAGAAAGGTGGCGCTGAGGCCGGTGCAAAGTGTGGCTAAATATAACGTCAGGACTGTCTGGGTGTCGGTCAGGCCGTGTTTTTTTAACCGATGGGAAAAGTGCTGGGTGTCCCCGACAAAGGGACTTTTGCCCTGGCTTATTCTAAGCAAGGTTACGCTGATAAAATCATAGAGTGGCACGGCCATAACGACCAGCGGCAAAAGAACGGGATACCATCGGCCACTCTGGGCCTGGTGATAATAAGTTGTGCGCAAGGTAAGCATCGCGACGAAAAAGCCGACCACGAGCGAGCCGGCGTCACCCATAAAGATTTTAGCGGGCGGAAAGTTGAATACGAGAAACCCCAGCAATGTCCCTATAAAGACCAGCGCCAGACCGCCGACAAAGACCTGGCCGCTTATCGCAGCGGCGGTGAAAAGAATAGAGCCGGCAATGGCAGCGATGCCGGCGGAAAGCCCATCCATATTATCGAGAAAGTTGAAGGCGTTAATAATCAGGACTATCCAGACGGCTGAGAGTGCAGAGGTGATAATTTTATTTTCGATGAAAAACTCGACGCGGATTTCGGCAAAGGCGGCAGCAGTCATTGCAATCGCGAACTGAACAGCGAGTTTGAAAAACGGGCCGAGATGTTTTATGTCATCCCATAGGCCGAGCACAAACAAAATAAATATGCCAAGCAGCATAATTGTGAGCTGATTGATTTTGCCAAGAAAATCGGCGGGGTTAATGTTTGCAGACTTGCTAATCCAGGCGAGTCGGCTGGAGACAAGCAGGAATTTTATTGCCAGAGCGCCGGCGATTATAATGGTTGTTATGGCGGCAAAGATTGCGATGCCGCCGCCGAGGGGAACGGTTCTGGCGGAGAATCGGTCCTTGACGGGCCGGGATACGAAGCCGAGTTGCCCGGCGAGTTTTTTTGTCAGAGCGGTCAGAATCAGCGACAGAAGGAAAGAGCCGGCCAGAAGAGCGATTGCTGATATGGTTAGTGTTTGAATTGTGATTACTCCTTTTGTGTCTCGAAATAGTTTCTTATTGTTTGATTTTTTTTAGCTGCTCGACCAGCTGGGTTCTAACCTTGTCGAAAAAGTCAAAGTAGCACTGCTGTCTGTAGTCGGCGTAGGTGTAGTCGAACGGTTTCCAGCGGCCCTTGTCAAAGAGCAAAGTTACTTCAGCATACATTTTTTTGCCGATATATATACGGTGCGAATAGTTTTTTGTTGTCGCTAGGACCAGCTTCGATGGCTCGATTATTCCCGGGTCCAGATTTACCGGCCTCGGCAGAGGCAGTGCCAGTTTTTTGGCTAACTTTTGTTCAAGTTTGTTTGTTATGTGTTTTATTTTGGCTAATTTCCCCGGGTCAATCAGTCGCTCAATACTGATAAACTGCCGCAAGATTCGTGAGCCGGTCTGGTCTTTGTAATAGTCGGTTTTGTCGAACGGCCACACCTCGCTTACAAAATCGGTCCTGCCGAACTTATCTGTTAATGCCTCCGTTGCAGCGCATAGGCACTGGTGGTTGGCGGCCAGTATGCCGACTATCAATTTTACGGGGTTAGGCTCGGTTAGCTCCCACATCAGCAGTTTTGAGTTTTTAGTTTTAAGTTTTTTTGTCAGACATCACATATACGGACGGCGTAGGTCAGGGCTGCGAGTGGGTCGCCCTTTGGGCTAAATTCATGGGCGACGTAGCCCTTGAAGCCGGTCTCGGCGATGGCCCGCATAATGGCGGGGTAGTAAAGCTCCTGCGTTTCGTCGATTTCGTTTCTGCCCGGGTTGCCGCCTGTATGGTAGTGGCCCATATAGTCCTTATAAGTCTGAATGGTGCGAATGATGTCACCTTCCATAATCTGAGCGTGATATATGTCATAAAGAATCTTTACGCGCTCGGAGCCGATGCGTTTGCAGACTTCGACGCCCCACTTTATATTGTCGAACATATAATCCTTGTGGTTGACCTTGCTGTTGAGGTATTCGAGGTTTATGGTGACTTTTTTCTGCTCTGCGTAGCCGACGATTTGTTTAAGCCCTTCGACGGTATTTTCTATTCCAACGTCGTCCGAGGTGCCGGCACGATTTCCGGGGAAGGTGATGACGTTGGGGTAGCCGTATTCGGCAGCGGCGTCAATGGCGGAGCGGATTTTGGCGATGCAGCCGGCGTGGTTTTTCTTGTTGTTCAGACCTTCCGAGAGACTATGGGTGCTTATCATCGAGCAGGCCAGGCCGTGCTTTTTGAGGGTTGGAAAATCGGAAGGGCCGAGCAGGTCAATGGCTTTTATGCCGAGCTTTACGGAGACGGCACAGAGCTCATCGAGGGACCATTTGCCGTAGCACCATCGGCTGACAGATTGGTTGATGCGGTCGGCTTTAACGACCCGTTCGATTTTGTCAATTTCGACGGCAGCAGTCTTTTGTGCCATAATGGCAGCCAGTGTCCCTGCGGCTGCGAGGGATGTATTGCGGATAAAGGTTCGGCGTGAAAGTTTGTTGTTGTTCATAGTTTTGCTCCTTTAATTTAGTTCATAGTTCGTTGTTCTTTGTTCGTAGTTAGTTGTTTGTTGCTTTTCCACCTTTGGAGGACATATTTTGCGATTCACGACTACGGTTTTACCTGCCAGGCCTATGGCGGGTAAAGTTTTTCTTTTAGAGAATTGACAAGCTCGGTTACCTTTTCTGCTGCTTTTTCTATAACAATTTTTTTGCTCTGCAATTCTGAGCGGAGTTTTATTTCGACTGACTTTTCGGCGATGGACTTTTTGCCGACGGTAACACGGACGGGTATGCCGATAAGGTCGGCATCTTTGAATTTTATTCCGCCGCGTTCGAGGCGGTCATCCAGCAGCACATCTATGCCTTTATCAAGCAACTGCCGATAGATTTTCTCGGCAACCCCGGCCACCTGGGGGTCTTCCTGATTTACGCAGGTTACAAGGACTTCAAAAGGTGCGATGCTGATGGGCCATAGGATGCCATTTTTATCATTGCCGAGTTCAATGGCGGAGGCGAGGATTCGGTTTATGCCGATGCCGTAGCAGCCCATAAGGCAGGGTTTTTCAGTGCCGTTTTCATCGAGGAATTTTGCGCCGAGTTTTTCGCTGTATTTGGTGCCGAGTTTGAAGACCTGGCCGACTTCGATACCCTTTTTGAAGAGCAGCTTTTTGCCGTTGTGCGTATCGCCTTCGCTGGCATAGCGAATATCTGTAATGATTATGTTGTCGCCTTCGAGTGGGAAATCCCTGCCGGGGACAACGTTTTTGATATGGTAATCGGTCTTATTTGCGCCAGTTACGCCAACCGCCATAGCGGCGACGGCGTAGTCGATAACCATTTTGGAGACCTTGTTGGCGATTCCTATCGGGCCGGCAAAGCCCACCTTAGCGCCGGTAACTTTTTCGATAGTGGTCAGGTCGGCCAATTCTGTGTGTTTGCCGCCGAGGGTTTGCGTAAGTTTTTCCGGATTGACATCGTGGTCGCCGCGAACTAATGCGGCGACAGTGCCGTCTGGTGCGCTGAAGATTAGCGTTTTTATCATATCTTTCGGCTGGGTTTTGAGAAATGCGCAGACGGCTTCGATGGAGCCGATGTTGGGGGTATGGACAAGCTCAGGTGGTGGGATTTTCGGGCTGTGTGTGGAGGAGAGATTCTTCGCTTCGCTCAGAATGACAGATGGCGGGTTAACGGCGGCTCTTTCGAGGTTGGCGGCGTAGGAGCCATCTTCGGTATAGACGATTGTGTCTTCGCCGGATTCGCAGGGAACGGTAAACTGGTGCGAGCCGGAGCCGCCCATTTCGCCGGACTCGGCTTCGACGATGACATACTCCAGACCGCAGCGTTTGAAAATCCGGCAGTAGGCGTTATACATTGCCATATATGATTTGTGCAGACTTTCGGGGTCGGCATCGAAACTGTAGGCATCCTTCATTATGAATTCGCGGGAGCGCACGGGGCCGAATCGCGGTCGGAACTCATCACGGAACTTTTGGCTTATTTGATAGAGGTTGATGGGCAACTGTTTATAAGATTTTATTTCATTGGCTGCGAGGTAGGTTACGACTTCTTCAGCAGTGGGGCCGAGGACATTTTTTCTGCCATGGCGGTCTTCGAGGCGGAAAATTGTCGGGCCGTAGTCAACGTCGCGGCCGGTCTGCTGCCACAGTTCGATGGGCTGAAGGCAAGGCACGAGGATTTCCTGTGCGCCGACCCGGTTCATTTCTTCACGGACGATTGCGATGACCTTCAGCAAACTGCGCCAGCCGAGCGGCAGATATGTGTATGTGCCGGAGGCGACTTTTCGCATCAGGCCCGCTCGAATCATCAGCTTATGGCTGGCTGTCTCGGCATCGCCAGGGTCTTCCTTAACGGTCGGTATTAACATTCGACTGTATCGCATTTCTCGTGCCTCGTGGTTCGTGACTCGTTAAACTGAAATCAAGCATTATGCCGCGTTTATAGCAAAAATTGGGGTGATTGCAAGGATAATTCATGGCTTGGGGTTGGTGATTGGTTAATTGGTGATTAGTTAATTTAGGAAATCACTTCTTGCAGAAAGGCAGGGCAGCGAATATGATTTCTAATGAGAACAAAATATCGAATAAAGAATATCGAATAACGAATATTGAATGAGGAGATGGCAATGGCACATAAATTTATCAATGAGATAGGGCCGGGAGAGACAGTCGATGATATTTATTTAGTCCGGGAGCCGATTTTGCGAAGCACAAGCAAGGGTGATTTATACATAGCGATGTTCCTTTGCGACAAAACGGGACAATTGAGCGGGCGGATGTGGCAGGCAACCGAAACGGTCTATAAGGCGCTGCCGAAGCCGGGTTTTGTCCGTGTGCAGGGAAGAAGCGAGCTTTATCAAAATAACCTGCAAATCGTTGTAAATAATATCAGCGTCATCGACCCAAGCAAAATCCGCATTGAAGATTTCCTCGCACGGACAACCAAAGATGTGGACCAGATGTTCGAGGAGATAAAAAAGCTTGTAGCCCGAATAAAAAATCCGCAGTTGAAGGCGCTGGTAGATGAATTTCTGGCAGATAAGGAGCTGATGAATAATTTCTGCACTGCGCCGGGTGGCGTGAAGCTGCATCACGATTATATCGGCGGCCTGTTAGAGCATACGCACAATATGTTGCGGGTGGCTGTTGTGATACTGCCGTTGTATCCGGATGTGCAGGCGGATTTGGTTCTGGCAGGGGTCTTCCTTCACGACATCGGCAAAACCGAAGAGCTTTCATACGATATGGCCTTTTCATATACCGACTCAGGGCAGTTAATCGGCCATATTGTAAAAAGTCTCCTTATGGTGAACCAAAAAGCCCAGCAGATTCTGACCAGGGGAATGCAGGTTGAGCAAACGGTTCTGGATGCTCTCAGTCATATTATTCTGTCGCACCACGGCGAATATGAATTTGGCTCGCCGAAGCTGCCGGCAACCGCTGAGGCGTTTATGGTCTATTACATTGATGATTTGGATGCCAAGATTAACCAGGTGACATCGGCGATTGATAAAGAGCCGGGCGATTCGGACTGGACCGGCTGGCAGAACGCCCTCGGGACCAAGCTTTACAGGAAAAGGGTTCTGGAAGAGTAAATGTGCTCGTCATGCGTGGTGCGTATCGCGTATTGAGTTGCCGTGCCGGCGACGGCTAAACACGAGATTGCTTCGCTTCCGCCTTCGCAAAGCTACGGCGGACAGGTCGCTCGCAATGACAACCATCAGTTGAACTATCACGGAGGACTATGTTCTTGTGTAAATGTTCTGGGTGCGATGGTTGCGAGGTTCTTTTTGCAGGCCGTTGAGCAGATAATTGTTGACCACCACGTCCCAGCTCATATCTTTTGCAAGGCGGTAGCCGGTCTGGAGCATACCTTCCATTTCGGATTCGCTTTTTGCCAGGCGTGAGCAGATTTGCATCGCGACCTTTTCGCTCTCGCTCGCTTCTATCTGGTTGCGGATGGAGCGGTCAATCTGAAGCATATCTTCAATGTCGGCGTAGTTTTGCGTCCCCAGATTTGTATAGTCGGCGACGATAACGTTCTTAACACCTTCTCCATTTGTTATGTCCCTCAGGAAACCCGAACAGCCGCAGACACTGCTTATCACGCATATCCCGCCGAAAGTCAGGGGTTCGAGCTGTGCGATACCGAACGGTTCGTAGATGCTCTGGCCAAATTCGACGTCGGCGCCTTTGCGAATATCGATGAATTCCATATCTTCCGGCATTCTTGCGCCGCAATGTTTCCGGCTGAACCCGAACTGGTTGAGAAAGACGATTTTTATATTGCGGCTCTTGGCGTTGAATTCCTGCACCTGCGTATAGAAATTTGCCTCGCCGCCGGACAGGTCCGGCCAGCCCTCGCGGTGAGCCACGGGCCAGTTATATGCCAGCTCCATATTGTGAACGTCGCTGGTGCGACGCTGTGAGACTTCGGTTGACAGGACGAACAGCACGCCGGTTTTGCCCTGCGTTCTGAACTCTTTTTCCATTGTGTAGAGCACCCGTAAATCTCGCCACAGGCCCTTGCTTCGCACTAATCTGGCAACGTGCGTGAATACGAAATCCGGCTTATAACCGAGCAGATTCTCACAATAAAGCTGGAGTTTTCGTTTTGACGCAAGCTTGTCGGCAACGGTGATTTGATATGCAGGAACGCCGTTATAGACTATATCGATGCCGGCGGTTTCAAAATCCGGCGCGAGAAACCGCAGTTCATCCACTACATAATCGCCCACGGCGTATATGTGGTCGCAGTATTTCGAGGCCTCCACGAGGGCGTGTTTGAAATAGGAACTCTGCTCGCCGAAGACTTCGCTGACGTAGAGCTTATCGTTGTGGGCCTGCCTCATAGCATTATAGAACATCGTGTCGTGACCTGGGTGCTCCTCTATGATTCGCCGCATCGTGGCTACCTCGTGCGCATAGAAGACCGTTCTGAAATTGCAACCGGGCTCGAGAATGGCTGCCAGCGCTGTCGGCAACCCCATAAACTCGTGGGCAATAAGAACTGTGGAATCGCCATCTGCGCCGATTGCTTTTAGCGCAGCGATTGCCACCGGCGCTAATCTGATATATTGTTCATACTCCCACAAATCCTCGTATAAGTTACTTCGGATGCCGAATTCTTCAAAGAGGCGTCCTTTGAACTGGTTTATTACACCCTTATCCATATGCCTTACATCAATCAGCAGCACTTCCGGCGAGCTTTTTACGCCTGTCTGCTCGTCAATGAATGTTCTTCTGCCATACACAATACCGGCGTTGTAGTAACTTTCGATTTTATGAAAGGCGGGGGCGTAGCCCGGATTTACAAGGCCGTCAACGGAAGAATAGAGCACCTCGCCGTTTTCGCCGAGCCGGTCCTGGACTGAGCCTTCGGTTGTGAACAACGGGCCGACAAGGATTGAGCGGTCAAACGCCTCGAGGTATGATTTGCAGGTAAAAATACCCTGCAGGACAGCACCTATGCCGCCGATTTTACCCACCGTTTCGTGGGTGACATGCACTACTGTGGTCTGATTAGCCATAATAAGTTTCCCTCCAAGTTCCATAAGGAGTTTTGTTACGTAGTCCTCTACTATTCTCTACGTAAAGTATAAGAAACAGTTTGGCTGCGGCCAAACTTGGAGGGTTAGTATGGCCTGTTAAGCATTATGGACCGAAAAAATAGTGATAAATTTGAGGATTCGGAGTATTTTTTAGGACCGTTTAGTACTACTACGATACTTTATTTCTTGTAAATGCTATAAGTTTTTGTCGTAAATATGGTTAAATCCAAAATTCGAATATCTAAATCCGAAAAAATCCTAATGACCAAGATTCAAATGTTCAAAACAGGCTCTTTTTTTCGTTTTGGTCATTGGTATTTTGAATTTGTCCTTCGACTCTGCTCATGATGGTGAGCGTGTCGGACCATTTCGAGTTTCGGATTTCGTGCTTCGTAATTTCTCACATTAAGAGTAAGCTGACAAATAGCGTTATAGTATCAGGTACTCTTAGAAATTTTTCGATGTCATCCTATTTTGTTTCGCAAGGTTCTTATTAGCCCTGAGAGCACTTGTTGTGGGATGTCGGCCAGCTCCGGTTCCGGTATTTCGCTAAGAGCTATTCTGTCGAGAATATCCACTGCACGAGGGCCGTGAGGAGCTATCAGATTAACAAGTTTTTCTCCTTCGTCCAGTTCGCCGTCGGCCATCAGCCGCAGGTGCATAATTATATTTTTCGTGAGCTCCTTTTCGCTCATTTCGATAGCAGCCCACCTTGACCGGCTTGCCAGTTGGTTCGTCAGGTCTTTTTCGTTCAGTTCGGTTGTCGGCTCAGATGTTTCAGGTGGAATATCTCTTTCCTGCAGTATATCCTGCGTGAGCTTATAAGTTTCTGCCATTAGCCGCTTTCTTTTCTCTTCTTCAGTTTCATCTATTGGTGCAAGTTTAAGCTCTTCATCGAGCTCCGGCTGTGGGACATATAGCTTGTTATGGCACGCCGGACATTTGCCCCATTTGCCGCCGGCACTGTCGGCGGCTTCTATCTTTTTGCCGCAATGATTGCAATGAAAAGTTATTGCCATTTTGTCACCTCTGATAGGACATCGGCTATTTGTCCGTTTTGTATTCAGCAACTACATCGGTAGTTATTCCGCCGCGAGGCCTGAACCGGGATGTAACCTTCATCCATCGCGGCCTGCACACACTAACCAGGTCATCCAGTATATCATTTGTCAACGCTTCGTAAAAGATACCTTTATTGCGGTAGCTTTGCATATAGAATTTTAAGCTCTTTAGCTCAATACAGGATTTGTCGGGACAGTATTCGATGACAATCTTGCCGACGTCCTGCTGAACGGTTACCTGGGTATTGTCCTGATATGCGAAAACGATAAATAATTGATGACCATAGTATTCAGGATAAGAAGCAGGAACGTATGTATAGAGTTCCTTACACGTCCCCAGGCCGTTGGCATCCATAGCATAATAGCCGCTAACTCCGTTCGTTGCAGGGTCGCCCGTCAAAACGGCAAATTTCTTCGAGCCACAGACTTTATAGACTTGATTAGTATTATCAAATCCCGCCATAGCATGTTGACCTTTAGCCAAGATAACATCAGGGCCATTGGGCCAAAGAAG
>Ga0315279_10011639_pt1 | contig 10143 bp, 8 predicted proteins | sample YL17G06_20_MG_FD_203694 | JGI IMG/M metagenome (GOLD analysis project Ga0315279, IMG submission 203694) | Sediment microbial communities from Yellowstone Lake, YNP, Wyoming, USA - YL17G06_20 | ecosystem: Environmental > Aquatic > Freshwater > Lake > Sediment | place: USA: Wyoming | collected...
AAAGCCCGGGATCTTGATGATCAACGGAACCCTGATCAGTTCCTCGTACAAAGGATAGATATGGCCCCATTTGCCGCGTTCTCTCAGCATTTCCCCGTGATCGGACGTTATGATGAGGATCGTCTTCTCCGATAATCCACTTTCATCGAGCAGCTCGAACAGCTGGCCCAAGTAATGATCGGCGCGGCGGATCCCGGCATCATACTGTGAGACGATGTACTCGTATTCGGGGCTCTCCAGGCTTTCGATCGTATCAAAGGTGATTTCTTCCGCCTTGGATGGACCTCTGTATTGGAAAAAAATATTGAATTCAGGCGAAGCATTGAACGGGGGATGGACATCGTAAGCATGGAGAAAAAGAAAAAATTTCTTGTCCGGATTGGCCTTGATCCAACCGATGGACTTGGGGACATTGTCTTTAAAATAGCGGCCGCCCCACCTGTATAGATCAAAACCCTGTCTGAGCCCAAAGGCAGGATCAACCCAAGCCCCTCCGTTGTAGCTGATGCTTGTGTATGCAAAAGTCTTGAGGATTTCTGCCAGGGTTGTGATATTCCTATCCAAAGTCCCGAATTCCCTCTTGTTGTTCAAGCCCTCATTATCATAGAAGATCAGTCCATGCTCGGACGGGAGCAGTCCGGTCATCATCGAGGCATGAGCGGGAAGCGTCCAAGCGGATTGGCTGACAGCATTCTCGAACACGATGGATTCTGAAGCGACACGATCGATGTTGGGTGAGGTGTCACGCTCATAGCCGTAACAGTGGAGGTGGTCCGCCCTCAGAGTATCGATGGAGATGAGGATAATGTTATAGTCCTTCAAATCGGATTCAGGAGATCTTCCCGATCTGCAGGCAGTGAATATCGATAGCGTTAGGAAGAAAAGGAGCAATCCGCGGTTGACGAATCTTTTCATTTCTGTTGTTTCTCTGCCTAGTCTGTCACCACTATTATAAAATAATCATTGAGAAAGTTCGAGAGAAACGTTAGCCGTTTTATCACGAGCAGCTCATACTACCATATTTGTCAATACGATAAATCACAGGAATTTTCCCAAAAATTTATGAATCGAAGAGTGTGTGCTGAGCAGGGAGGGGGTTTTGTAGGTCCAAGAGGTTCTTCAGTCCCTTGGTTTGGCTGTAGAGAAACTGTCTGATCCCATCGGCCAGGGCATAGAGGCGGAAGTCGGGGATGCCGAACACGCGCTTCGAGGCGCGAAGAACATGCCCAGCCAGCAGGCGGAGCTTCATCCGGAGGCCCAGGTACACGGCGGCAAAATAGGCGGCGGCCGTCACCAGCACCATTAGGGCTTGAAGCCGCCGATAGGTCAGGCAGCGGATATCTTCCAGCCGATAACTCTGTTTGACGAACCGGATGACATCCTCGATGCGCCAGCGAGTGATGTAGGAGGCGATCACATGCCAGAGCGACTTGCGGCTGCGGCGCACGGGGAGGTTGGTCAGGATCATCATCGGCTCTTCCCCAAATCCTTTGACCACGATAAGGGTCAGCTCTTCCCCTCGTTCTGGGAGACGCACCTTGCGCATCCCGCAGGATAAACGCAGCAACCGCTCCTGCCCCATCTCCTCCTTCACCACCGTCTCGTAAAAAAGGGTCGGACAGCTGCGGGCTAAATCCAAAGCCGACTCGAGTCCGTGGGCCGTCCGCGGCCCTCGATCCCAACGAACACAGACCAGGAACCTGAGCTTGCTATGCAGCAGATAATTAAAGATATAGTTCCTGTCTCCGCCCCGGTCCATGACCCAGATGCCCCGCTTCCTCACCCCTTCCGACACCTCCCGGATCGCTTCTCGGATCTCCTCGTTCTCGCTGTGATGGCCCTCGACCGCATGGGAAAACAGCCGCCCGTAGAGGGGAACGATCTTCGTCCCTTTCGTGTTCGCGCCGACGATGTTTAACGTCCAATACCCCCAGCCCAGCTCCTTCTCGCTGCCATCCCGGACCCTAGCCAAGTGTTTCATTTTCTCCGCATACTTTTTCGTTACGTCCGAAAGGTCCAGAACCAGAAGTGTGTCGTCTTCGATGCGCGGCGCGGCGTGTTCGATCAGCCGGCGCTGGATCTCGCGGTCCAGGCGCTTGCGCCCCAACTGACGCGACAGCCTCTCCTCGGTCTTCTTCAGCGAGATCCTCTCGTCCAGGGCCCGCCCTACTTCCGTTAACCGAACAGAGCCCCGGGCTTGGATCCCAAAGATCATCTCGGCCACGAAACGACGCATCACTTTTGGCAGCCCCGTGGAAAGTTCCCCCGAAAATCTGACCATATGCTCTCGCAATTTTTGGGCGGTTTTGACAAAATACATATGGGGTCTCCTCCGACATACGTAAGTATGCAAGCGGCAAGGCTTGGCATCGAGAGAGACCCCATTTTACTTGAAAGTTCCCCCAATTTTGCAATTCCAGATGGAATCGCATACATCTGATAGCAAAAAAAGAAGTTAGCCGAAATCCACCCTATTTATTGGGGGAACTCCTGGAATAAGGACACGGTCGATGACGATTATCTTGACCGTGTAAGGCTAAAATAACAAGAACCCCCCTCATGACCAGCAAAAGAGCCATCTGCGGCTTGATATCTAATTTCTTTATGAGTTAGTATGAGCATGGTGGAAAGAAAATTGATTTCTTTATCGGGGGGCGGATGTCCCTTATGGCGTTCTTATAGCCTTTTTAAGGCTGCTTTCTCAGGATTCCTTTTGTTTTTTGGACTCACAGGCTGTCAATCCCATCCCCCCAGGAATCTGTTGTGGATCGTGGTCGATGCCCTCAGGTATGATTATCTTTCCTGCTACGGCCAGAAAGGAATTTCGACTCCCGCCATTGATTCTCTGGCCAAAAAAGGAGCCCTTTTTTCGAGGGCCTATTGCTCTTATCCCGCCACGTTGCCTTCGATAGCCAGCATGTTCGCGTCCACGTACCCGATCTATCACGGAATAAAGACGAATGCCCAGGTATTGCCCGATTCATTGCTGACCATAGCCGAAATTCTTCGCGGCCGCGGCTATCAGACGGCGGCTGTCGTGAGCAATCCAGTTCTGAAGAAAAAAACGAACATAGGAAAGGGTTTTGAATTCTACGATGATCAATTGCCGCAGAAAGAAATCAACCGGGACATGAGGGAGAGGGATGCGAATCTGACGGCCCAGGCGGCCATTCAGTGGTTGGTCCAGAGTGGAAAGAAAGAGAAGTTCTTCCTCTTTGTCCATTTTCAGGATACCCATGGACCTTATTATCCCCACCCGGAACTCATGAACCTTCTGCCCAAGAATCGGAAAGGAATCCAGCTCGAAATCGGCGATAAAGATCAGCCGGATATGATCCCTTCTTACCAGGCTTTGGAGAATCGCAAGGATGTCGATTATTATCTGTCCAATTATGCCGGGGAGGTCATATATACAGATCGGCAAATTCAGCGTCTTCTGGCGGCACTCCAAAAAATCGGCGCCGAGGAGGAGACGGCCGTCATCTTCACGGCCAACCATGGAGAAGCCCTTGGGGAACACCACCTGTATTTCAAACACGGCGACTTCCTTCACGAGCCTCAAATCCGAGTCCCTCTCATCATTAAGATCCCCGGCGCTTCTCCCATCAAAATTCCGAGGATTGTCGAACACATCGATTTAGGGCCCACGGTCCTTGATCTCTTCGGCCTGAAGAAGCCCAAGCAATTTCATGGGAAGAGCCTGCTTCCTTTCATCGATTCCAAATCGCAGGAATGGGAAGATCTCGCCTTTTCCCAGGTTGGCAAGGACAGCAATCTGGCCCTGGTTGACGGACCGATGAAACTCGTCCATTTCAGCGGGCAAAAAATGCTTTATGACCTCCGTCAAGATCCCGGAGAAAGGAAGAATATTTATACGAAAGAGCCGGAACAGACCATACGGCGCTTAGAACAGAAAATGGAACTTTATCGGAATTATGCGATAAAAACTCCCATCGTGCCGAAAACGCTCTTAGACAAAAAACAACAGAGACTCTCAAAACGTTGGGATACATTAAATAGAAGGTCCGCGCTTCATCCTATCAGGAGGGGGAGACTTTCCTTGTTCAAACAGAGGCCCGCTTTCGAACCTCGTAAATTCTGATCACGGGGCCGGAAACCATTCTATTGTCGGGAATGATGATTTTTCTAAGCGGATGGGTAGACATAATACTCCGATATATCCGGACTTCATCGGGGAAGCTCTCGGGATCTGCGAAAAAGCGGTTATAACTACCACTGCTCAGAATAATGTAGTCGAATTCTTCCAAATTATATCGGATTCTTTTCTTGGCAAAGCCGGCGACTCCCAGATCTACGACCTTGCATTTTTTTATGATACTTGGCGTGTAGGATTCCTTAATGATTCGGGCTCCTGCAGGAATATGTCGTTTGATCCAGATTTCGGCCAGCCAGCGGGTATTTGGCAACGTCATCACCCGGACATGGTGATAGTCCTTCAGTCCCTGGCTGTATAACCCCCATCCGGTTCCGATGACGACGGCGACCGAGAGAACCCAGCCCAATTTTCGGCGGAATGCTTCCGGCGGGCTCCCCCATCTCCAGAGATATCGGGTCAGCTGGAAAGCACCGAATGCCCCGAGGAGACTCAAGAAGGGCACGATGGCAACCATGTTCCGCATGAAAACGCGCGGATAGGCGCCCATGAATAAATAGAAAGGCAGGGGAAAAGATATCAGGAGAACGGCCGACGGGAGGCTTTTCCGTAATATAAAAAAGAGGCCGAACCCCGCGAGGATCATCTGAATAATCCCGCACCCTCCCAGCAAACCGTGAAAATAGCCGCCGTAACTCACGGCGTTTCGTTCTATACCGAACGGGAACGCTTGATAAGCCCGATTTTGAAACTTCAGAAAATCCCAGAACAGAGGAAAATCCAGAACAGCATAGGGCGTCGTGAGCACAAAGACGACAGGAACTAAAAACAAGGCCAAGAGAAGCTTTTTATCGAATAATTTCTTTAAAGAAAAGGATGTCTTGAAGAGATGGGCCGCGATCAGGGGGAGCAGAATAAAAACCGCATTGTATTTCGTGCCTATAGCCAGTCCGATAAACAGGCCGTTGAGCAGATAATGCCTGAGTTTTGGCTCCCCGGTGAGGATAAAAGCGGACATGAGGAATGAGAGCAAAACCCAGAATCCCATGGGAGAATCCGTTGTTATCAAGAAAGAATTCTTCAAATGAAGAAAAGTAAGAGAAACGAAAAGAGCGGATAGGAGGGCTGCTGTTTGATTTAATAAACGACGCCCGAGGAGATACGTCAGGAATATGGTCCCCGTGGACATGACCACGGTTAAGAACCGCCCCCAAAAATAGAGCGTGAGATAGCTCACATCTGAGAAGTTCTGGAATATCCCCCTGAGCTTTCCAATAAAAAACACGGCTTTATAGAGCAGGGCCTGAAGATAGATATAAAATGAAGGATAGAGGAAAGTCTTAGGATGGAGATTCCGGGTCTTGATCATATTGACGGCCGACCCATAGATAACCGGCTCATCGGGGTGGGTGATAATGGGAAAGCCGAACTTGATCGCCTTGTATCTGAGGATAAAAGCGGCGATTAAGATGAAGCCGAGAGCGATAAGGAACAGGAGGTTCCGTTGATTTTTCGTCTGGAGCCGGATGGAAGACATGCTCATAAGAATTCGACAGCAAATTAGCATAAGAAAAAAATGAAGTCAATCTTTCAAACTCAATCGGCTGCGCGGCCCTTGAATGATGAAACCCCTCAATTGACATCGCCGCGCAGCTGGCGATACATTATTGACACGGTTATGAGGGGGGGTTCATCGCCAAGAGTGGGAATTCAGCTATTGACGCCTGCATAACTAATATCCTAGTGTAAGCGCAAAAAAAGAGGGCTATGTTTCAAGCAGGAACGAAGCAGCGATTGGCGGCGCTGAAGAGAGCGGCCATGACGGCGAGCCGCCCTCGTCAGGGACTCCAGGTCATAAAGAGCTTCGTTAGCCAGCGAGTTCGTTTTCAGGTAACACCAGACATATTCGACCGGATTCAACTCCGGTGCATAAGGCGGGAGGAAGTCCGATCGCCATGTTTTCTTTCCGGCGATGTAGGACTGAACGATCCGCGCCCGATGAGCCTGGAGCCGATCCCAAATCAGGATCATGGGCCCGCGGATATGGCGGCGCAGCTGCCGGAGAAACGATAAGGCCGATGCGGCGTTTATGTTGGCGTTGGGATGGAGCCGGAAGAGCAGGCGCACCCGGTCTCTTCGGGGAGAGACCACCAAGACCGCTATCGCGGACACTTTTCGATAGGCGTTTGTGCGTTGTCGGAGGCAGGGCGTCTGACCCCGGGGCGCCCAGGTGCGGCGCACGAGCGGCATCATCAACAGGCCGCTCTCGTCGAGGAAAACCAGCGAGGCCCCTAGCCGCGTGGCGTTTTTTTTACATTGGGCCAAGTGGTCTTGACCAAGCGTTGGATGGCGGCCTCGTCGCGCTCGATGGCCCGACGTTGAGGTTTCTGCGGGCTCCAGCCCAGGCTGCGCAAAAGGCGACCGATATGGTCGACGTGATACCGGACGCCGAAGGTCTTATGGATAACCTGGACGATCCGGGGACAGGTCCAGAAGTCGGTGGCATAGCCCGCTTGGCGGGCGCCCCGCAGAAGAGCGTCTTCCAGCGCCTTCTTGGCCTGGGGATCCAGTTTGGTCGGCCGGCCCGACGCAGGTTTAGCCCGGATAGCTCCCCGGCCCTCCTTCAAAAACGAGGCTTTCCAGCGGCGGACGCTGCGCCGGTCCACTCCGACTTTCCGAGCAATCTCGGCCGGCTGAAGTCCGTCTTCAAGAAAAGAGATGGCGCGCAGGCGCCGTTGTTCGAGGAAATCTGGGCTTCCGGATGGTCTCATTTGCACCCTCCGGATCACAGTATAGGACATTTATTATACAGGAGTCAATAGTTCGGAAAAAGCAAATTCTTTCAATGGAGGCTCGACCCGGCGGACCGAGAGGCTGGCGCAGGCCCTGGGGATCGAACAGAAGCAAAAAAAACCTTCCACAATGGGAATTTCATCTATGGCATCCCAATATTATATCCGCCTTCCTGACTGATTAGCCAACTTAGTCAAAGTATCATAACCTTTGATCATTATGTATACCCTTAAAATAACCCTTATGTCTTTTGCAAATTTTCCCAAACGGAAAAACATTTAAGTATCCAAAAATGATAACCAAATCTTTTATTATTTGACGTGTATATCTTCCGCAGCTTATTAATATATTCGATATTAAATAAATTTTTATTATAACTTATGTCTCCATGATCTTTTGCCAGCCAGCTGTTTACCGGAACATTGAATCCCTGTTTTCTGCTGCAAAGTATATCCTCAGGCACCAGCCCCTTTATAAGTTTCTTAAATATTTTTTTGCCGTTATTATGAGAATATTTAAATTCAATCGGTATCTTCATGGCGCATTCTGCGAATTTTCTGTCAAGGAACGGGACCCTGCCTTCAATGCTAACCATAGAAGTGCACCTGTCCATCTTAGTTAACATTTCGTCGCTAAGGCTCGTCTTAATATCATAATACAGGCGCTTATTGAGCTTATTTAATTTAAAATCATTCCATGCATTAAAATAATAATCGTTAATCATGTCTTTATCAATTTCATTTAAAAAATCTCTGTTAAATATGGTCATTTTAGACTCTAATGAATAAATACCGAGCATACAAATATATCTTTCAACATCGGTCATTGATGAAAATTCTAAAAAATATCTCATTTTCCTCAAAGATGAATTTTTAGAGGCCTCTATAGGTATTAACTGCGACATATGCTTCAATGCCTTCTTTGCGTTAGCCGGAAGCAACCTACTCCAGTCAAATAACCTGTCACGATCATAGCGAGTTACATAACCGGCAAATAACTCATCTCCGCCGTCTCCACTTAAGACAACCTTTACCTCTTTAGAGGCCAATTTAGAGACAAAGTAGAGCCCTACGGCAGACGGCACTGCAAAAGGCTCATCGCATTCCTTGATCAATAAATCTACCGCGTTAAGCATATCCGGTTTCACCCTTATTTCATGATGGTCTGTCTTAAATCTATCCGCTATAATTTTTTGCATAGGGGATTCATCAAATTCTTCGCCGTCATCTATAAAACTAATTGAATACGTTTTTACAGGCTCCTGTTTTATTCTGGTTGCAAAGGCAACAATGGCGCTCGAATCAACTCCGCCGCTTAAAAAACACCCTATAGGAACATCTGCTACAAGCTGGCTTTTTATCGAGTTTTCGAATAATATATTCAGTTCCTCAATCCATTCATGCTCTTTCTTAGAATTATCTTCCCCTATTTTAATATCCCAATACTGCCATTCTCTATGAGAGCCATTTTCTTTAATTACCATTGCCTGAGACGGAAGAAATTTTCTGATATCTTTATATATAGTCTGCGGCGCAGGCACCTGCATCAGCGAAAAATAATTCCACAATGCCTGGTTATCCATATCTTTTGAAACATGAGGAATAGTTAAAATTGCCTTTATTTCAGAACCAAAAGCAAAGATTCCGTTTTTATGGTAATAGTGCAACGGTTTTATCCCAAACCTGTCGCGCGCCAAAAATAATTGCCTTTTTCTTGAATCCCAAATAGCGAAACTAAACATCCCATCTATATGTTCAAGGCAATCTGTGCCGTACTCTTCATATGCATGAAGAATAACTTCTATATCTGTTTTGCTTTTAAATATATGGCCTTTATCTTCAAGCTTAGGCCGAAGCTCATGAAAATTATATATCTCTCCGTTACAGATAATATAGACTGTCCTATCCTCGTTAAACATCGGCTGATGGCCTGCCTGCGAGAGATCGATAATGCTCAAACGGCAAAACCCGAGGCCGACATTTCCGTCAATAAATGTGCCTCGATCATCAGGCCCGCGATGAGCAAGAGAACCTGTCATCCTGTCAAGCAAAGCCTGTTCAACTCCCGATTTATTATCAAAATAAAGTATCCCTGCTATCCCGCACATTCGTATTATCCTCTCTCTGCGCTGCTCACGCCTCTGTACAATTTCATATAGCCGTCTGCAATAATAGATATTGAATATTCACTCTCAATTGTTTTCCTTGCATTGACACCCATAAGTACGAATTTCTCAGGATTGTTCAGCATAAACGCGACCGAACTTACCAGCGCCATCGGATCCTCTGACGGAACAAGCCTCCCGTTTATATTATCTATGATTAGATCTTGATTGCGTGAAATATCCGCAGCAATGCACAGGAGGCCCAAACTCATAGCCTCTAATAGCGCATTTGATAAACCTTCTTCGCGTGAAGGCAAAATAAAGAAGAACCTAACAGGTACTGTTTAACATTTTCTTTAAAACCGGGGAAAGAAACGAGTCTGTCAACGCCAAGCCTCAAATGCTGATTCTTTATAAAAAGCATAGAAGGATTTCCCTTTTTCCGCGGCGTGGCCAAACACCGCTCCGGACATGGAATCCCTCCTTTCGACCACGACGGTAATATATCGCCGGACGCTTAACGCTGTCAATAGCCTGTGGGGCTGGGACAAGATCGTTGACACAGAAAGCCCGGCGTTCTCCAGAAACCTTTCATAAGGGGCCTTTTCGGTCAGGGAGGGAGCCCCAGCGTCGTTTTTTGTGTTTTCGATCTGGAGCGCGCTCCGGACTTTGACGCCTATCTACTCATCGACAAGGCTGCGGGAACGATCTTCGGAGATGCGGACTGGATAAAAGATTTACCAGGCTGAATAATGGCATCGATGTCCCACTTGGGCGGGATCAGGAAGCTGACGATGCCGGCGTCGAGGGCCAAGAGGCCGGGATCAGGTCTTGACATTGGACATTTTTTCCAATGTCAAGACCTGATTCCCTCTCACGCCTCGGGCATGTCGCTCGCTTGAGCGTGGACCATCCGCGCATATAACCCGTTTCGTTCCATCAATTCGCTATGTGTCCCCCCTTCGGCGATCCCTCCGTCCGCCATCACATAGATCCGGTCCGCCATCCTCACCGTGGCAAAGCGGTGGCTGATCAGGATCGCGCTGCGACCTCCGATGAGCCGGCGGAAATGATGGAAGAGTTCCGCTTCCGCCAGCGCGTCCAGGGCGCTCGTCGGCTCGTCCAGGATAAC
>Ga0315279_10011640_pt1 | contig 10143 bp, 5 predicted proteins | sample YL17G06_20_MG_FD_203694 | JGI IMG/M metagenome (GOLD analysis project Ga0315279, IMG submission 203694) | Sediment microbial communities from Yellowstone Lake, YNP, Wyoming, USA - YL17G06_20 | ecosystem: Environmental > Aquatic > Freshwater > Lake > Sediment | place: USA: Wyoming | collected...
CCGCTGGCCGCCCGGCAACAGAACGCCGCGAAGGCGAAACCGAAACCGCTGCAGATTTACTTCGTGGACGTGGAAGGCGGGGCGGCCACGCTGATTGTGACGCCGGCGGGCGAATCGCTGCTGGTGGATTGCGGCTGGCCGCGCGACGATGCCCGCGACGCCAGGCGCATCCAGGCGGCCGCCAGGCTGGCCGGCATCAAGCAGATCGACCACATGCTGATCACCCACTACCACGTCGATCACTGGGGCGGGCTGGGCGAGCTGGCCAAGCGCATCCCCATCCGCAAGTTCTACGATCACGGTCGGACCACCGAGCTGTCCGAGGACAAGACTTGGTTCCCGAAGCTCAACGAGACCTACTCCCACGTCACGAAGAACCAGACCCACGCGCTGCGGCCGGGCGACGAGATCCACCTGGAGCGCGCGCCCGGCTCACCGCGGCTGTTCCTGGAAGTGCTGACTTCGAACGGTGAAGCGCTGAAGCACTCCGGCACGGACAACCCGCTGTGCGTCAAGGCCCAGTTGCAGAAGGACGATCCCAGCGACAATGCCCGTAGCGTGGGCTTCGCGCTGACCTTCGGCAAATTCCGCTTCCTCGACCTGGGCGACGTCACCTGGAATGTGGAGCACAAGCTGGTGTGCCCGGTGAACGGCGCCGGCCAAATCACGCTGTACCAGGTGGGCCACCACGGCATGAACATCAGCAACAGCCCGGTGCTGCTGGCCAGCATCAAGCCGCAGGTCGCGGTGATGAACAACGGGGCGAAGAAGGGCGGGCATCCGGACGTGGTGAAGTGGCTGCGCGAAGTCCCCAGCGTCGAGGACATCTACCAGTTGCACCGCAACATCGCCGCCAAGGACGAGGAGAACGCGCCGGCCGGCTTCCTGGCCAACCTGGGCGGCGAAGAGGAATGCCAGGGCAATTGGGTGAAGGTGGTGGTGGCGCCGGACGGCAGCAGCTACACGGTCACCAACGGCCGCACCGGCCAGGCCAAGACGTACGCAGTGAAGCAGTAAAGAGCCGCAGCCGCAGATTGCGCCGATTGCACAGATGAGGTCCCATCGGTGTAATCGGCGAAATCTGCGGCTCAGGGCATGTGGGCTAGGACGGCGTCGGTGACCTCGCCGGTCGAGGCCGAGCCGCCCAGGTCGCGGGTCAGCACGCGGCCTTCGCGCAACACCGCGCGGACGGCGTTTTCCACCAGTTCGGCGGCCCGCTGCTGCCCGAGAAACTCCAGCATCATCCGGCCTGAAAGGATCTGCGCCAGGGGGTTGGCGAGGCCGCGGCCGGCGATGTCCGGGGCCGAGCCGTGCACCGGCTCGAACATGGAGGGCGCGGTGCGGGCCGGGTTCAGGTTGGCGCTGGGCGCCAGCCCCAGGCTGCCGGTCACGGCCGCCGCCAGGTCGGTGAGGATATCGCCGAACAGGTTCGAGCCCACCATCACATCGAAAGCCTCCGGCCGCCGCACCAGGTCCATGCAGGCGGCATCCACCAGCAACGATTCGGTGGCGATGTCCGGGTAGTCGCCCGACACCTCCTTGAACACCCGGTCCCAGAACACCATGCCATAACCCTGGGCGTTGGACTTGGTGACCGAGGTCAGCTTGCGTTTGCCGCCGCGCTTGCGGGCCAGCTCGAAGGCGAAGCGGATAACACGCTCCGTGCCGTGGCGGGTGAAGACCGCGGTCTGCACGGCCACCTCCTGCGCGCCGCCTTCATAAACGTGCCCGCCTACCTGCGCATACTCGCCCTCGGTATTCTCGCGGACCACGACAAAATCGATCTCCCCCGGGCGCTTGCCCGCCAGCGGAGAGCGCGTGCCCTCGTAGAACACGGCCGGGCGCATGCAGGCATACTGATCGAACGCCCGCCGGATGGGCAGCAGCAGGCCGTTCAGCGTGACGTGGTCGGGCACCCGGGGATCCCCGACCGCCCCCAGGTAGATGGCGTCGAAGGGGCGCAGGCGCTCCAGGGCGTCGGCCGGCATCATGCGCCCGCACTCCAGGTAATACTCCGAGCCCCATGGGAATTCTTCGAACGAGAAGCAGGTTCCGGTGAGCTGACCGGCCCGCTCGATCACGCGGCGGCCTTCCGGCACCACTTCCTTGCCGATGCCGTCGCCGGGTATTAGTGCGAGGCGATAGGTCATGACCGTTATTTCACCACAAAGACACGGAGAACGCAGAGATAGAACGAAATGGGACAAAGACAAGACCGCATCCCGAAGGGATGCGGGGATAGTAGCCGGGGGTAGAGGCCGCGTTTCTTGCGGCCGCCACCCCCGGGCGCAGCCGGAGGTGCTCGCCAGGCGGCACATGGAATCGGAATTCCTCTCAGCCGGGCCACAGCGCGCTTCAACTGCTCGCTATCGCCAAACACTGCTTTTGGATACAACAAACCGTCAACTATGGTTTAAAATCTGGAGTATCGAGAAAACGGCGAGACGTCGGCATGGGCACTTCCGTCATGACCCGGAGCGATTGATGTTTGTGGCCAAATCCAGCCGAAGGGCCCCTACACACCCCCGGCCGAAGGCCGCGAAGGTGACGGCCTCTCTGCCCCGGCCGCACCATATCCTGGAAGACATCCTCTCCGACAGAAGGGTGAGACAGGCGCTGTTGTGGATGACCCGGCGCGGGCCGGACGGCACCTGCTTTTTCCAGCGGCTGTGCCAGAACTACGACAACCCGGCGCTGAGCGGATGGGACCGGGTGCGCTGGACGCTGCCGACCTGGATGATTCACCTGGGGTTGAAGAAGGCCGGTTTGAACCGCGAGGTCATGAAGCGCCACCTGTTCCATCATCCGCCGACCGTCAAGGCGCTCACGCTGACGGCCAAAAGCATCGGCGTCCACGGGCTGACCGTGCCGCAGCGCTATACGGCGCCGCTGTTCGTGGTTTGGAACATCACCCAGGCCTGCAACCTCCGCTGCCGACATTGCTACCAGGGGGCCACGCCGAAGCCGCTGCCCACCGAGTTGACCACCGCGGAAAAGCTGAACCTGATCGACCAGTTCGGCGAAGAGTACGTACCCTTCCTCGCCCTTGCGGGCGGCGAACCCCTGGTCGCGCGCGACCTCTGGCCGGTGCTGGAGCGCTGCCAGAAGCGCGGCGTCCACGTGACCCTGGCCACCAACGGCACCCTGCTGAAGCCGGAAACCTGCGCCCGGCTGAAGGAAGCCGGAGTCAAGTACATCGAGGTCAGCGTCGATAGCCTGGACCCGGAGATCCACGACCGGTTCCGCGGCACGCCGGGGGCCTGGGCACGCTCCATTGAGGGCATCCGCAATTCGGCGGCGCTGGGCATCCGCACCGGCATGGCCACCTGCTTCACGCGGCACACCGCTCATACCGTGGACGATGTCATCCGCTTCGCCCTGGACCTGGGTTGCAGGACCTTCTCCCATTTCAATTTCATCCCCGTGGGACGGGGCCGCGACATCGTCGAGGAAGACATGACGCCGGCCCAGCGCGAGATGGTGCTGCGCAAGCTGCAGCGGCACCTGGAGGAAGGCAAGATCGGCGTGGTTTCCACGGCGCCGCAGTTCGGCCGCGCCTGCATCGTGTACGGCTCGGCGGAGGGCGTCTTCGCCACCGGCCACGCCGGCAAAGGCGAGGGCCGCAAGACCATGGTGCTCTCGCGCTACATCGGCGGCTGCGGGTCGGGCCGCTGCTATTGCTGCGTGCAGCCCGACGGCGCCATCACTCCCTGCGTCTACATCCCCTCGAAGCCGGTCGGCAATGTACGGGAGAAGCCGTTCGCCGAAATCTGGAACAACCCGCTGTTCGAGACGCTATCGGACCGCGAGGACCGCGGCGACCACTGTGGGGTTTGTGACTACCGCTATTACTGCGGCGGCTGCCGGGCCCGTTCGCTGGCTTACACCGACGACATCCAGGCCGGCGATCCCGGCTGCATCTACAACGCCCCGCTCTGGGACGAGGTCAACCGCGAGATTGACCGCATGGAAGTCATCTCGGCGGGCAGCCGCCTGGTCCAGATCGACACGGCGCTGGCCGCCTCCTGCCGGGCGGCGATGGGTGACTAGAATAGTGCTAAGTGCTGAGTGCTAAGTGCTGAGTGCTGGCGCTGCCTACTCAGCACTTAGCACTGAGCACTAAGCACTTCCCAACCGACATGGAGAACACCGCTGCCACCCATTCCCCCGAAGACCGGGAGCGCTCCCAACGCACCATTTCCATCATCGGCGACGTGTCGCTGGCCGCCTCCGATGCCCTGGACCGCGCCGGCACGGCTCAGGCGCGGGCTTCCTGGGCCGCCTTGTCCCTCTTTGTCGCCGGTGTTTATGCGGGCAGCATAGCCGCGGCCAGGTTCCTCGTCCCCACGCTGACGCCCAGGCAGCTTCTCCTGATTCCGTTACTGCCGTCGTTGTGCGCCGCCTTCGCCTTCCGGCTGCGCCAGCACTGGAAGTTGCGCGCCGGGAACAGGGAACGGAAGATCAAGATATGGCAGGAAGCGCTGGACTCGCTGGGGCACGAAGCGGCCAACGGCGTCAACGCCGTACGCGCCAACCTGATGGCGTTCCTACAGGTGCACGGCGATGTGGCGCCGTCCGAGCACCTAAAGCAGATTGACGATGCCACGCGGCGCATTGAGTTGGCCGTGCGCAGCTCGCGCGATCCGGTTGCCTGGCACGTGAGACGCCGGAAGAGGAAAGAGGAAGCGCAGGCCGTCACGGTCGCCGCGCAGCAAGCGGCGTCCTCCGCGCCCTCTCAGCCGCCCCCAAGCCATTAGCCCGACTTTCGCAGTTGGGGGTATCGGCGTCAGCTAAATGCTTTGTTTTCAGGGCTAATGGAAATCGCTGAACATAACCACGTCTCTCATGCTGCGGCCGCGGGAAAGGGCCAACCGGCGGCCATCGCGCGACCAGTCGAAGCTGATGATCCGGTCAGCCGGGAAATCGGTCAGCGGGCGAACCGGGCCGCCGTCGAGCGGCAGGAAAACCAGATTGGAGACGCCCTGCTCGGTGCCTATGCCGGCCAAGCCGCGGCTGTCCGGAGTCCATCGCGTCCAGAAGGCGAAACGATCGGTGACTTCAAGGGTCTTCACCGGGGCTCCGTCTTGGAAACGAACCACCACGATGCGGTCCCGTCGCGGCTCACTTTCGATCGGCGTGGTCTGAAAGGCCAGATATTTGCCGTCGGGCGACAGCGCCAGCGGCGAGCGCCTCGTCTGCTTCATCCCCCTATCTTCGACGACCCGCTCGGGCGTTCCGCCCGCCAGAGGCATCTTGAAGATCGGGAATTTGCCCCCTTCCTGCGAGGCGTAGACGACCCAGCGGCCGTCCGCGGAACAGTCGCAGTCCTGTTCGAGGCTCCGGTGCGTGAGCTGGCTCAGGTTCCCGCCGTTGAGGTCCGCCTTCCAAAGATGATCGTCCTTCTCGAAGACCACTTCCCGCTCGCCGCAGACCCGGGGCCCCCAACCGTCGGTGGCAAGCGGCGCGCGACTGCTTCGGTCCGCAGATAACACTCCAAGGCTCCATTCCATATCCATAGTCACCAGGCGGCCGTCCGGCGCCCAGGAGATGCAGAAAGCCTCGTTATTGTTGGTCGTGACCTGATGGATCTGCGCCAGCGTCATTGGGGGCGTGCCGGGGGTGAAGGCGCGCGGCGCATTGCCCTCCCAGATGTTCATCATCCGTTGACATTGCACGCTTACCAGTTTTTTTGCGTCCGCGGTAACGCTCGCGCCATCCCATTCGTTCAGACCAGTTGTGATGCGAACGGGCGGACCGGCCGGCGGGTAAGAAAGCCGCACGAGTTGGGTGCCCGCCTCCAGCACCAACTCCTTGCCGCCCGGCAGCCAGGCGATGGAACCCGCCCATTCTCCTCTATCGGACTTCCAGAAGCGCTGAGACCGGCCTGTATCGACATCCACAGCATAGAGTTCGATGACACCGACAGTGCCTACAGCAATGGTCTTCCCGTCCGGCGACCAGCGCGGCGCCGCTCGAAAGCCCTCTTCCCACTTGTGAACCAGAAGGCGCCGCTCCGCGGTGCCGTCGGCATTGGCCACGATAAGTGCGCTGTCCTTCGCGGTCTGGCTATTGCGAATGAAAACCATCCGCTTGCCGTCAGGCGAGAGGTCGGGGGCGCTGTACACGTCGGCGATCAATTCCTTCGGCGTGCCGCCCAGTACGGAAACCCGGTAGAGCCAGCGGAACGATGTCCGGGCCGCCGTGGACCGGACCACATAGATGTAATCGCTATCGGGGCTGAAGCTGAGGCCGTGATAAACGAAGTCGCCGGGCGGAACCACCTGCACGTTACCGCGGGTGGGTACATGGTACACCCACACACTCTGTTGTTTGTCCACGAGGACATGGGCGATGTATTTCCCGTCCGGCGAGATGACCGCCTGCCCGGCCTTCCCGCTGGTGGTGACGCGGGTGATGGTCATGTCTGCCGGGACGCCCAGGGAACGACGGGCCTGCATCCACCAATACAGAACGATGCTCCCGGCGGCGGCAACCAGCAAGGCGAACGTGACTGCAATCGCGGCGAGCGACCACCGGGGCAGCCTCCGCGCAGCCGCTGAAGGCGCCTCTGTTGCGGACGGTGGCTGGGACGCGGGCGCCGATAGCGGTGTTTTGCCGGACGCCATGGAGCGCTTCAGGCGTTTCAGATCGGCTCGGATTTCGGCGGCCGACTGGCAGCGAATGTCGCGGTCCTTTTCCAGCGCCTTCTCGATGATGCGCTCCAGTTCGCCTGAAACTTGCGAGTTGAGGCTGGACGGCGAAGCGGGCGCCTCGCCCAAGATGGCGTGCGAAGTGGCCAGCGACGTGGCGCCCGCAAATGGCGGCCTGCCAGTCGCCATTTCGTACAGCACCGCGCCGAAGGAAAAAAGATCGGTGCGCGTATCCAGTTCTTCTCCCCGTGCCTGCTCCGGCGACATGTAAGCGACGGTACCGACAGCCGCCCCCGGGCTGGTTAGTTGCTCCTCGACAACATCCACGGTCGCGCCTTCGGCCCCTCCCGCAGCTTTCAGCGCTTCGCCGAGCGTCAGCTTCGCCAAGCCAAAGTCGAGTATTTTGGCCTGCCCGCGCTCGGTTGCGAAGATGTTCGCCGGCTTGATGTCGCGATGGATGATGCCCTTCTTGTGCGCGGCATCGAGGGCGTCGGCAACCTGGATGCCCAGCTCCAGCACTTCATCGCTCGGCAGCGGCTTACCGGCGATCCGGTGCCGCAGCGTCTTGCCTTCCAGCAGCTCCATGGCGATGAAGTGCCGGCCATCGGCTTCGTCAATGTCGTGGATAGTGCAGATGTTCGGGTGGTTCAGCGCCGAAGCCGCCCGCGCCTCGCGCTGGAACCGTTCGAGCGCGTGCTTATCGCGGGACAGCTCTTCGGGCAGGAACTTCAGTGCCACCTGTCGGCCGAGCTTGGTGTCCTCGGCCTTGTACACCACGCCCATGCCGCCCTCGCCCAGCTTCTCGAGAACGCGGTAGTGCGAGATCGTTTTGCCGATCACGGAAGGAACCTGCCTCGGGAAGAGATGTTAGGCCCCGCTGGCGGGCAAGTCAACGGAGAAGGGGGCCAAGGAACGTCGCCGGGGAATGCACCCGCTGCGCCTCCGCCACATAGACGCCGGCGCCGCTACGCAAACTGAGCCGGGCAGCATCGCGGAGCAGCCGGCCGGCAATGAAGTCACCGGCAGTCTTGGGGTCGGGCAGCGGAAAATTCGCCTGCTTCACATCGCGCCCTTCGATGCCAAGGTGAATCCCGCAGGTTTCCGCCTCGCTGCCGTGGTCGGAGGCCATCTCAGGTCTGCGGGAAGAGCTAAGTACGTCATTTCATAAATCCGCTAACGTATTCCGCGCAGCATGCGTGAGTTCCTTTTTCTCTAGCCCAGGCGTTTACGCCTGGGTTCCGAGCAAACCGATCTCCGGTTTCAGCCCCTTTCAACCTATATCCGGCGTGAAATCATGGCGCATCGCAAGAAACGGGCCGAGTTCGCATTCTCCGTGTGTCAAGCCCTGCAGCAGTCCGTTCGGCCGCGATCAGCCTGCACGCGAACGTGCGGCGGCCGAGCAGGAGAACATGCGGGAAATCGAGGAAAAACCCAGCACCCGGCTGTCGATGTTCGCGCCTGCTGCAGCAGTCGATCAAATTCGTAGAACAGCTGCGTACCGCAAGTGTGCTCGAAACCAGCATGGTTACGGGGGATTTCAGCATTTCGTGGCCGACGGCGCATTGCGGCTTAAGCTAACCAAATGTGGCTCCTCTCCCAAAAGTGTAAGGCATTGACCGATAAGGGAAAACGCAGCAACAAGGACTGGGGGCGCAACGTCGCGAAGCGACGGAACGAACTATAGGGGTAGGGAGAGCCGATTGCTCGGCCCCCCCTCCCTCCGAACCGGACTGGCGGATCTCCCGCATCCGGCTCTCCGGTCGGTGGTTACCGTAGTTCCCCAAAAGGGGAGGAATGGACCGATGCACTGTGCTGCGGGTAAAGAGAACAGCACCAATGTCGGGATGCGGACCGTTTCCAGTCGGCTTCCCTCGCGATCGAGGGCCATCCCCACGTGGGCTTTTCGTTGCGAGTTGTGACTGTCATGCATTCACAGTCAGTCTCCAGCTTGCTTAGCCGTTGCCGGCACTCGCGCTGGTGTGGTTCTCACTTCGAATCGACTCCGACGTCCACCTTCCTGCGCTCCCTTCGCTCCAGGCCCGTTACGGCCCTTCTTCGCTACTACGGGCGCTCTGACTCCTGCCCAGCTCTCTCTGCCACTCGGCAGGTCTCCCTGATTCACGCGCGCGGCCTTCGGCCCGGCCAGCAGGTTCCTGAGCGCTGGGCTGCTCCCGGCCAGGCGGGCCGGGAGCAGCACCGCCCCGCTCGGGTCATCGCGCGGGAGTCCGCGCAAGCGCCGGCAGGAAGTTCTCCAGCACCCACACCTCGTACTTCGACCCCCCATTGACGCTGAACGCAAAGCGGCGGTTGTCCGGGTTAACCACGAAGTAATCCAGGTTTGGAACGGAGAGGTCCAGCTTCAGCGGCGTCCCGCCCTGCGCTGGAACCCGCCAGATTCTACTCCTCGCGGCGCCGGTTATACCGACTCCCTCACGCTGCTCTGCCGCCTGGGCGATGATGTAACGGCCGTCCCTCGTCCACCTCAGCCTGTAATACTGCGCCAAACCGCGAAATAGCTCCCGCGGCTCCCCTCCGTTGAGGGACACGGTCTTTACAGCGCCGTCCACCTGGAACACCACTTCCCGGCCGTCCGGCGAGAGGTCGTAGGGGCCAGATGTTTTGACAACCTCCGACTCCTCACCGGTGTCGAGGTTGCGTTTTTTAATGATGATCGGCCCCGCCGTCCCCCCCGCCACGACGAACACCAGGGTCTTCCCATCCGGGCAGAGAAGGGGCCCAAACCGGCCCTCATCTGCCAGCTCAGTGATCTTGATTGTTTCAGCGTCAATTCGGATGATCCCATTTTTCCCCGACGTTCTGTTCAGCGCGATGACGGAACGGCCGTCCGGCGCCCAGGAGATCTGGTCAACGCGACCAGCAGCCCACAGGAGGCGCTCTTCCCCGGTTGCGGCGGACCGGATCGTGAGGATGTAGTTTCCGGGACCGGTGCCCGGACGTGAAAGGTAGGCCAAGTTCCTGCCGTCGGGTGACCATGTTAGCCGGGCCGGTATGCCGGTATGCCGCGTCGTGACCGGCGCGGGTGGCACAACTACCTTACCGGTTTCAAGGTCGACCGCACCGTTGCAGAGGCCACCTAAATCAGGGGTGCGAGCCTCGTAATAAAGGGAGCCGTCGGGTGCAAAGCCAATAACCACCGACGGGTGATAGCCGAAGTCCTTTTTCAGCAGTTCTGGTTCTCCTTGCTGCTTCCCCCCGGTGATGTGGACGCTCCAGATGTCCCACGTCCCCGAGCGGTCGCTGAGGAAGACAAGGCTTCTCCCGTCCGGTGTCCATTCAAGGAAATAATCCTCCGCGGGATGCCCGGCAACAACCACCTCATTGCGGCCATCGGCGGTCATCAGGAAGACGTCGATATTGGGTGGGCTGCCCTCCAGGGAAGAGAACGCAACAAATCGCCCATCGGGCGAGAAACTGGCCTCCCTTGACCAGTTGAAAGGAAGAGTCTTCAGGACGCGCACCGAGCCGTCCGCTG
>Ga0315279_10011641_pt1 | contig 10142 bp, 6 predicted proteins | sample YL17G06_20_MG_FD_203694 | JGI IMG/M metagenome (GOLD analysis project Ga0315279, IMG submission 203694) | Sediment microbial communities from Yellowstone Lake, YNP, Wyoming, USA - YL17G06_20 | ecosystem: Environmental > Aquatic > Freshwater > Lake > Sediment | place: USA: Wyoming | collected...
TAAGCCCTAAGTATTTTACTATCCAGGTGTTTTCTGCATTGTTCAGATTAATCATGGCATCATTTAATTCTTGATTTTCTATCATTTTTTCTGATTCTTGTAGTAAGCGATTGACTTTTGAATAATTCCTCTCAAATGCAACGCTTACTCCAGTTAATCCAATAACGCCCAATATAATTATTAGGCCGATTGCTTGAATAAATCCTCGCTGTTTTTTATAAAGTAGAATCATATTTTAAAAAATGCCTTAAAATAAGGCATCTTGAGTCTTTAAAGTGAATTTTAAGCCCTTAGAATTAATAAGCATATAATTTTAACTCCTTTAAGCTTAGCATCATTATATCATATTTTACCCCACCCTGTTACTCACCATTTCTCATTTTACTTATTACTTCGTTTAATAGTTGTTCAAACTCATTTCTTGGCACTTGGCTACTATGTGATATATTTTTATCAATAGAGCTTTGCATTTTTTGAGAAGGTAATCTTTCTAGTATCTCTTTCCTCATTTTATTGCGTTCTTTAATTTCGGCTTTAATCTTGGGCAATTCATTAGCTAATAACAAACCAGGATCCATAGCGCTGTTGAAAATTTTTGCTACTATCTTTATTAATGTTAACGGAATAGTAATAATTGCATGTAAGATTAGTTGGAGAGAAAGAGGCCATTTTTCCCAAAGAAGATCATGATTTTTTCCATTACTTTGTTCAAAAGATTTTGCAAGCAGTCTTATCTTTGCTTGTTTTTCAATCAATTGTGTAAGTAGGTTTTCATCCATAAATTTACATTCCCATTCTCCATAATATCCTATTCTTCTATATATTGATTCTATTCTAGCATCATACATCGGTACTTCATGTTGATACTGTTCTAGGTTTATAGATATCTCTTGTATTTTTTTGCGTTCTTGCCCTTCTTCTTTGTAGCGACCCTCAAGATGTAACCTACCCGCTAGACTTTGATGCGCTTCAATTAGGTTTGGATTTATCTCTATTGCTTTCCTGATCTCCCTCATTCCTTCTTCTTCTTTGCCATACCATAGTAATAAGTTTCCCAAATCATTGTATGCTTCAGCATAATTTGGATTTATGTCTATCATTACTCTTAATATTATCTCCCAATAGTCCTTAATGGTTAATTTTAAATTATCATTTCTCATTTCAGTACTATGCAATTAAGATCTGCCGTTGGCAAACAAAAAGCTCGCCGCCAGCGATGGTCTTGCGACCACCCATAACCCTTTCGAGCTATGACCCGGTAAGAGTGCTCTGACGACGAGCTTGTTGCCTCTTACCGGGATTTTTATGCCATGCCTTATAGCTTAACTATAAGGTTTAGGCTATTACATTTTTATAGTTATCTCACAATATTTTAATTATACTACAAGTTTGAATATTATTTCACTATAATTAAAAAATCTCATTAATAAAGGCTTTTTTAAGTCCGTTCCCTAGTTCAAAGATTAAACGAACTTTAGAGAATTTTGGGCATATGGTGATGATAAAAGAAAAACTGACGGAAATTAAAGGAGTCTATACAGGTTTAAAATTAAATCCCATAACTGGATATTAACTTAGCTCCGATTCGTGGATGATATTAAGATAAACCTCCAACTGCCTAATCTTCTCTTTTTGAAATTAAACCAGAATAGCGGGTTTTCCGAAGGTCAACAATGAAAACATGTTGTGTGTGGGCGACGAGGTCAGGAATTAGAAGTGGCTTCGGGGTGTATTTGAGTAAAAAATTCTCATTGAATTCCTTTCTTCCTTTTGCAACCGCCTCGTCGAAACTCGCTCGACCTATTAATGTGGTTTCGAGTATAAGTAATTCATCTGGATTAGTTGTGTTTCCCCAGCCAATAAACGCGTGATTTGGTGTAATAAAAATTAATGAGTAAATCCCGAACCCTTCAAGGATACTTGCAAATAAAACAACTAAATCTATGCAATTACCAGCTTTATTCTTCAAAACAACTTCTGGCAGCACAACTCTTTGACTATTCGCGGATGTTTTTGATGAGAATGGCTGATTTAGATAATTAACTCCATACTCTGCCAGATAGTCGTACACAGCTTTTACATGTCCACGTATATCTTCCAGTGATTCGATTTTGTGCCCAAGGGTATTATCTGGATGAAATCGCCGTGCCTCGCTTCTTACTTTATCGAATAGCCCCTCCCTATCAGTTGGATTAACCCAAGCACAAATAAAATCCCGGAGATTATAAGTTTGATTGCTTCTTAAATCGTTAAGCTCCCAAATAATTTCATCTTGGGTAAGCAAATCTATATTGTAAGTTTCCTCGAAGAGAACTGATTTGCTGTCTTCGTCTGTAATTTTACACCGTATCACTGCTTTTTCTGGCTTTGTTAATTGTTCTAATATCCCTCGTTTTAATCTTGGACATTGCGTAAGAATTTTGCGCGCTTTTTGTTGCTTTTTATTATTAAAAGCGTGGATGAAAATAACCTTAGTTTCTTTCTCTGTATAATCTGGAATTTCTGTCTCAACTCGTAGGCGGAGCTTTTTATAGGATAGATTGAAGATATCATATTCAACCAAAGCATCACGATAATTTGGTAATCTTTGCATTTGTTCGTAGATTCTCGGGGGAAGAGGACGCCCCATAGTTCTTACGATTACGTCTATATCCTTATCTGGTGGTATAAGAACAACGAAACCAAACCGAATTGTTTGATAATTAGTGAATGAAACTGTATTTCTAATATCAATCATTTTTTCGTTAGCTAAACGGACGAAATCCTCCTTCGTGCGAATAGATGTAAGATTTGTACCTTCGGTTAAATCAAACAATGGCATTGTTCCCCGATAAGGAAGCGCGGGACGAAAATGTGGCATCACTAATTCTGTAGATGTAAGTTTGTCTAATTGGTATTGAAACCATTCTGGAAATTCACGACCGATGGTTGGTTCTACTCTCCACGCCCCTGGCTCTATCCCATATTCGCCAGAACTTATACATTCGATATGCTTATAAATTGTTTTCCCGAACGGAAATAGAGGAGCAAATTCGAATGTAGCGGCATTTGCTTCCAATGATATCTTAATTTCATAATCAACATTTAAGCGAATATCACCATAAATAACAGCAGCTTTTTTATCGTAATAAATATAATGCTCATTCGAGGGTAATTCGATTAGAGGTGGATAACTCGTTGGAAGCATTACAATATCAGTATTAGGGTCGAAAATTAGTGTTATTTTTTGTCTTTCGCAAAAACCAGATACCTCAACTACTTGAAGATATTTATTAAGCATTAAACTCAATAGTGGCGCAGGGGTTAAAAAACTTTTTGCTTCCTCTGGAAATTGCTCAAGTAAATAGCGCGTCCGCATAAACTTCCAGCCCTCATCTTCATAAAGCGTTTCTGTTATTTTTGGATCGCCATTTATACAAAACTTGATTATAACTTCCATTTGACGAAAGTTTTTAATCTCGATATTAAAAGAACTCACCTCACATTCAAGGTTCTCGTATTTAAGAGGAAAATAATGTTCGGTGACGCCTCTTATTTCAGTAAAATCACCCCCACTAAATGCTTGCGTAAATGGAAATGTTTTTGGTTTTGGTCTTGGCATAATTACTTATGAAATCTTTTTCTAAAGTTGATTTAAAATAAAAATTGTCCAGTGATTGGTTTTCCGGACCCTGCCATTAGTTAATTAATTACCAATTACTGGAGCACTTTATTTAATTTTTTTAGATTACACTGGATACAAGCCCATTGACCATTTTCTATGGTTGTCATTCCTCCTTTACTGTGTGGTATCTTATGATCCACTGTTCCTTCTTTAAATGGTATCTTTTTTCCACACCATAATTGACAGACGCCTTTATCTCGCCAATAGACAGCAAGCTTCTGCCAATAATCAAAATCTCTATCAGGATCTTTGGGTTGTAGTTTAGAGTTAAATTCTAGGAACTTAGGAAGGATAATATTAAATCTCCTTTCCATAGAATTTCTTGAGTCGGCTGATGCCCTCCTATAGGTTTTGTAATCATAGTAAGGAGCATTTTCTTCTATCTCGCTGGATTCTACTTCACCTACTTTTATAGCAAATTCAATGAAGAAATTTCTTAGCCCTGCTTTAGAAGAATTGATAGCATAATTATCAAGAATGTGTTTAGCGAGCAAATATAAACTAATAAAATCAGCATTATATTCTATAACTTTAGCATCTTCTCCAAATTCCTCATCTAGAAAATTAAGTGTCTTCTTAACAGTATTGGTAATTATTTGCGATGTTTTATCGTTTTTATAACTACTATAAACTTCCCGCAAATTCCTAAATTTTACATCGGCTATTTGGTTTCTTAAAGTTAGAAGATAGACCTGTGCTAGTATATACCTGTGTGCAAATCTATAATCTTTAATGCCCAGTTTTCTCATAAAAGGATGTTTGGCCAATTCAACAATCTCATTTCTAAGAAATCCTATCATAGCATTTAGTTTTTCTGCCGAATTTAATGGTAAGCCTTCCTGTAACCTTAGAAATATTTTGCATGTTTCATCATCCTTATCTGTGTAGAAAATAATAGTATAGATGGGATAATTTTTTATTTTACTTTTTAAAGATTCTGGGAGTTCACTGAAATAGGTTTTTCTATTGAATTCTAGTGTAATTTTAGGGTTTATTGGGAACTTATCATTTAGAAATTCTTTTAAAAGAGTTTTTAATCGCTGTTGTCCGTCTAAACATTCAAATCTTCCATCGGGTAGCTGACGAAAAAAGATAGTATTGATGTTATACCCTCGTAATACAGAATCGATAAGTTTTTGTTTTCTTGGAAGATCCCAAACTTCTCCTCTCTGAAATTCGGTATTGTATATTATTTTATTTTCGCTGTTTAGTTTCTGTAAATTGCGAGTGTCTCCCATTGCTACAAAAAAGGGTTGTGGTTCCGAACACGCCAATGATTGAAAGAAATTTCCAACCTGTTCTTCTCCTATAGCTATTATCTTTTCTTCCTTTTTAAATTCTGCTCTTTCAGTCCGGCGCTCTTTCTTCTTCTTTCCAGATTCAAATAAGCCATCAGTTAACTGTTGAGTTTGATATTGTTTCCATAAAACGTGTTCTATAAACCAAGCAGGATGTTCCTTATTTATAAAACCTTCTTCTTCATATAATTTCTTAACTGCATTTATTACTTCCACAAATTCTAGATAGTTTTTTCCATGAGAATCTGACGTACTAAAATCGAATCCTATATTAGATAACACTTTTTTCGAGGCATCATAATATACTGGCCACTTTTCAGGAATTTGGATTTCCCAAAAATATGTCAACATAAAAATTTGAGAAGGCCAAGGGAAACCCTTTGGATAATTAAGTTTCTTCCTCAACTCTGTTATATAGTCAAAAAGACTATTTATTTTCTTTACTACTTCATGTTCGTTTCCCGGAACAATAAGGGCTTCTCTTAGCACATTTTCTTTTTGTTCGTCATCAATATTCTTCACATATTGATTTAGCTGCATTTGTCCGCTAAATCCCTTAAAACCCCAATAGGGGAATTTCCTGCACGCCAGTCCACTCCTTTTTTTAAATTCCTCTAGCGTAATTTTTTTATAAATAAAATCTTCTATTAAAGATTTTAATTCTTTAATAGAATAAGCCCTTTTTTCGTCAAATTCCTTGTAATCCTCTTGAAAGTCTTTTACATAAGAAAGAAGGGTCTGTTTTTGTTTGTCTCCAATAATCATATTTCTGAAGTATTTAATTTAAGAATAAGTTTTCCGACTTTTTGTTTTGTTCTTTAGTTGAAACTCTGACTAAAATTATGGCTTTCATAGTTTCCGAGTATTTACCAATTTATAATGGGAATTTTTAGAGCATTTCTCTTTTATTTTATCGGCTTTCTTTAGTCCTAAACTTTCTAAGCCAATATTAAAGTATAAAGCAAACACTAAATCATCAATATAATCCTTTAATTTTTGTTGTTTATCATAATCAATTATGGGTAAATCTTTTAAGTCTGATAAACTAATTTTTTGTTTTTCTAATTCTATTACCTGTTTACCGAATCTTTCATTAAGAGATTTTTTAACTAAATTCTGATTTTCTTTAATAGCAAGTTTAATTTTCTCGTCATCTTTTTCTAAAATTAAATTATTACTTTCTACCGAAACTTTATCAAATTTTTGGAGTATTACTTTTGAAAAATCCACAAAATCTGTTAACTTTTTTTCTTCTAAGGTTAGCAGTTCCTCGGTGTGTTTTATAATTTCGTCTTTGATAAATTGGTTATTTGCAGTGATTTTTGGGACACGAACAAATGATTTAATAGATTTTATTGGAACTAAAAGTTCTTTTTCTTGTTCGATTTTGAGCTGTGCTTCTAAAACGCATTTCATAAAAGGAGAATTTAAAATAGAAAACAGGTATAAAATTTCATTTTTATTATTTGAGCAGATGATAGAAGCATATCCCATATGAAAGATAATAGAATGATTAGTAAAGTAGAACCTATTTGGATTTTTAATGCTCCAGATAATTTTATACTTCTGTTCTAAAGTAATATAACCTTGACTATTTTGTGTTAATTTAATTTTATTTTTATTCTTTGGGTAATATATTGTAGGTACAAAACGAGAGTAATTATAAAAAGTCTTGAAATCCAAATGTTCATAAAAATTGTTTTCATCTCCAGTCTTTGAATTTTCTTTTGGGTTTAAAATAAAACCAATATCAAAATAAAAATTACTCCCAAAATTTTGCTGTGCCAAAATGTGGTTATAATAAATAGAAATATCTGCAGTATTTTTTTGATAATCTTTGTAGAAATCTAGAAACTCTGTAGTTTGTTTGATGAAATTCCAATTAGTAACATTTTGAAGTAACTCGTCTTGCAAAATGTTTTTTTTACTAATTTTTTTGTTATCTAAAATATTTTGTAAAGTTTCTTCTATAGAATCATTGGGATATTCATAGTTTATTACTTCAACCTGATGAGATTTTGATGATTTTTCTCTATTAATAACAAAGATTAAACTTGAAGTAGCTACAGGTGTATTCTGTTTTAAGCCTCTACCGATAAACATTTTACCGCTAAAAGTGATAATTTTTTCAATTGTAGTAAATTTAGCTAAATGATAACGGATTGTATCAAGGTCTGAATTGACTAAAACAGTTTGAGGAATAATATAACAAAGCTTACCTCCATTTTTGAGTAGATGAATACCCAATGCGACGAAAAAGGCATAAAGATTTGGTTTAGGAGCATATTTTTTCTGATTATTTGGTATGCTATGAAGATTTACATCGTAAATATTATTAAGTTTTATATTACTATTACTTCGTTTCATTAACTCAAAAACCAAAACTTTTTGCTTTGAGCATTCGTTATAACTCACATAAGGGGGATTGCCAATAACATAATCAAAACGACGACGAGGAATTTCATCATGGCTTTTTAAACTCTTTTTCATTTCTTCTAAATCATTTTCATCTCTAACATAGCTTTTAGGTTTGAAAGTTAACAAATCAGATTGTTTGGGCAAAAATTCCGCTATACTATCATGTGTTTTAAAAACTTTTATTTTTTTATCAATCGGGTTGTTGTATTTTTCAGTAATTATTAAAGGTAACATTCTCATTATAATGTTCATTTCTGCAAGGTAAAGAGGAAATTCTTCTATATCTAACCCCAAAATATTATTATTTACTATTTCTTCAATTTGTTTAGATTTTTCTTCATTGTGATTACCGAATGCTTTAATAATTTTATTAACCGCACTATAAAGAAAAGTTCCGCTACCGCAAGCAGGGTCTATTAAAGAGATGCTATTTTTATCGATTTTATATCTTTTTTCTATTTCTTCTGGCGTAAAGCCCATTTGTTGCAACATAAAATTAACTACAGTTGGGTCTGTAAAATACTGTCCTTTCTTTTCTTCTGTATAAAGTTCTTTTAAGTAATTTTCGTAGATATAACCGAATATTTCATTTTCAATGTTAGCAAAGTTATATTTTTTTATAAAAACGAAGATATCTAACCATGGCGAAACATCAGAAAGTTCATTTTCTACGCTTCGGTAGAGTTGCAAAAGTTTTTGGTTAATAAACTCTTGTTCTTTTGCAAATGGTCGGTAAATATTCTTAGAAATTTGAGCAGAAATTCCATCAATAATTCCTAAAATTTCTTTATATCGTTTTTCTTTTAGAGATTTATGTATTGTCTCAACTATATTTTCAAATTCTTTTCTAAATTTTCCGAAATCGTTATCAACCAGAGTTTTGTATAAAATAAACTGTATTATATAAGCATAGGTTATTTCTACTGCCATCTTTGTTTTCGTTTTTTTGTCTAAGCTATTGAAATATCCTTCAACTTGCAGTTTATTCTTGAATCCTCTTATCAATTTCGTAATATCCCCAAAGAACATCTGCCGATTTTGCTCTACGGGTAGCTTTTCTTGTTTAATAATTTGTAATTGTCCAAATGGTTCAAAGAATAAGAGATAATAAAATTCGGGTTTAATATATTCTTTCCAAAATTCTAAGAAAAGCTCGGTTTCATCTAAAATTTGATTTAAGTTAAACTCATGAAAGATGTTGTTATTATAAAAATGCCAAGTAAATCCATCTGTAAGAATGCCGTATTTTTTGTCTAAATCAGTTTGATAATTCAAAAGTTGTTTTGTGCCCGCCTCAATATTCTGATATTTTTCTATTTCAACTGGAATTATAATGTCTGAAGAAATATAAATTACAATATCAGCTTTTCTTTGCTCTTTCGTCTTTTCTTCTTCTAAAAACTCATTCTTTCGTTTTTCAAGAGGCGTAGATTTTAACCCTTTTCTTAAAGCAAATATTTCTTCTAATTGTAAAATATCTTTCACGAAAATCTGAACCCCAGAGCCAATCTCTTGGATTTTATAAGCCTCTTTTTCTTTATTCCATTTAGCTTTTAGATCTCTTGTATTCATAAATCTATTTAGTTTTAGCCTTATTTAAAAGCTTTTGAAATTCTTCTTTTTCTATTCTAAACTCTTTGCCTATTTTGTAGGCTTTTAATTTACCCGCTTTAATATAGCGGTAAATAGTCATTATATTTACTCTCAGGATATCGGCAAGCTCTTGGACAGAATAGAACTCTTCGTTGGTAACTGGCGGTAAATGATGAACAGTTCTTTTCCAAGCTGAAAATCTCGAAAATCTTGCTCTTTCCGTAGCATTGCCATATTTAGACATACCCATTGTTTTCCCTTGATTTCATATATTTATTATACTTTACAATAGTTTACAAGACAAGTAGATAACTTCGCTACTTCACATTAAGCCTAAATGCTTCAAAATTATCAAAGTGTTCCTCAATATCCTTTATAAATCCGTGTGTAGGTAAAGAAATACCCTCATTTCCCTACAATTTATGCTCCAAACTCTTGGGTTTCCGCCATAAAAAGCCTTTGCTTCATAGAATAATAGTATAGTTTAGGTATAGTTTAGGTATGGTTTAGGTATAGTTTAACTTAAGTCTAACCTGTCTATAGGAAATCTAGTGCCTTAGAGAATGTCTATTTTAAAGGCTTCTGAGCGTTCTAGAAGGCAATTTGAAGGCCATTTTACATCTTATGGGTCTCTAATAGAGGCCTGCTTTTTTTATTGAGGATATTGCAAGGATCAAACCATTATTTTTTTATTATTATTTTAGAACCTTGGGGGAAGCCCTAATTAATTTTTAATTACTGGTTAGCTGAGCGAACTACCGAGCAAAAATTTCGGCCGAAACGGTAAATAAGCGAAGGATTATAAATTTTATGAAATCTTATTCTTCTCCCATTTCAAGATAGTCGTATTGAGATAGGAGTGCGGTCGAAGGGATAAGGTTGAAAACTTAAAACATCTTAAAGCTATGTATAAAATCTTACTTCCTCGAAAGATGATGAAAGACTTATGGCTGCTTCGTGAGTACTACGGCGAGCCCGCCATTATTGTTCAAATTCGATCTGCAATTAGCAATTACCTAGAGCAAAAAGAAACGGAAATCGGTGCTCCTATTGAGGATGTGGCAGAAACAATTGAAAAGCATGATTGGAAAAAAGCGAGACAAAAAGAGATAAAAGAAATTGAGGAATCAGAGAAAAGTGCTTTTGCTTATGAGTGATTAGGGTTGTGT
>Ga0315279_10011642_pt1 | contig 10141 bp, 5 predicted proteins | sample YL17G06_20_MG_FD_203694 | JGI IMG/M metagenome (GOLD analysis project Ga0315279, IMG submission 203694) | Sediment microbial communities from Yellowstone Lake, YNP, Wyoming, USA - YL17G06_20 | ecosystem: Environmental > Aquatic > Freshwater > Lake > Sediment | place: USA: Wyoming | collected...
GAACTTGCTCTAATACTTAAAGAATTTACTGTTCCGTATAAAACAACAAAATCTTTAACTAATGCAATAAAACTTGGGTTAGCCTCGCAAGAGGGTAAAACCCCATTAGTAATTACCGGTTCGTTTTATGTTGCAAGCGAAGCACTAATCGTTCTAAAAACGTTAGGATTTTAGTTCACCTCGCCCTATGCATAGGGCGAGGTTCATATTGTAAAACTGTTTAGATAGGTAATAGCCCCACCAAAAAAATTTATCTGCAGATAGAAGAAAAATCGAGTAGATTTTTCCTTTAACATTCTGAATTCCAAATTCTAAATTCAAAATTCTTTTATGATAGGGAAAGGTATCCCTCCATGGGGCAGGTTTTGGAAAGTTGGGGTGTTAGGGGTTCGGAATTGGCTCTGAAATTTGGTTCATAAGTAGATTTAAAATTCAGTTTATAATTATCTGCTCAAACGATTGTCTAATTGATTCTGGGATAGAAGATATACTTGGAATTAAAAGAGGGATAGGAAAAGGAACTAGGAGACGAGGTGCAACTGAAGATTACGCAGACATTCGAGCAGGTTATAAAGCAGGGGTTTTAGTAATTGCATTAGAAAGATGCGCTAGGCTTTATGCTTAATACGTCTTTAGGATACTATTGTGTAATAACTAATTTTTCAGTGACAGGCGAGGACTTACGCCCCACTTCGCTAACATTATTTAGTTGCACAAAATATAAACCCGGACTTATTCCTTTAGTCGATACCCTGAATTCCTGGACGCCTAAACTATTTAACTCTTCAACTCTGGCTAATTTTCCTGAAACGTCGAATATTTTAAGCGTTGAGTGCTTAGCAGATTGCGGCAAGTGAATTGTGAAAAATGATTTTGCGGGGTTGGGATAAATATGCATTTTTAGATTCTCGATATTCGAAATGGAATTTTCTTCGACACCGGCTGGTCCAATAATTACCGATACCGTAGAAGACCAAAGATTGGCGACATAAGTTCTAGGATATGTAATTGAAATTAATGTTATTGGGTAGTTTATATTATTAACAGTTCCGTACATGTATAGGCTGTAACTCGAAAATGCATGTACATTGTAACTACCAATATTAGCACAATAAAGATAGTAATTCGTGGTAGATAGAGCATATGGTCGGGTTCCAACCGGAAACTGATATGTTGCGATAATTGTATCTGATGTTCCGTCGATTAATTTAATATTATCTCCAACAAAATTAACATAACCAATTCTATTGTATGATAGATAAATTAATGATTGCGGACCGGAATTTCCATAAATAATACTATCAACTTTTTGATTGGTCGCGCCGTTAATCATATGGATTCTTCCATTTGCCCAACTCGCACAATACACTTCATTATTTTCAGGGTTATAAGCCAACGAAACCGGATGTACGCCAACTTGAACAGTTGCAATCACCTGATTGGTTACACCATCAATAATGGTTACACATTCATTATCCATATTGGCACAATATATTCTATTATTAGTTGGATTATAAACTAAAGTGGATGGGAAATACCCAACAACTACGTTTGTAATTAGATTATCAACTACACCATCGATTACACTCACATTATTGCTACTTGCATTTGCACAATATATTTTATTGCCAACCGAATTGTATACCAAAGCACTTGGTCGGGACCCGACTGAGATTGTATTAAGGACTTCATTGGTTGCACCGTTAATTATTGAAACATCATTGCTCTGTTGGTTAGCACAATAGATTTTATTATTGATATTATTATAAGCTAAAGCACAAGGCTCGCTACCAACACGGATTGTAGTGATTACTTGGTTGTTTGTAGCGTTAATTACAGTTGCGGTATTACTTCCCATATTGGCGCAGTACACTTTTTGGTTAGTTGAATTATATACTAAAGCACGCGGATACGAACCAACCGGAATTATAGTCTCAAGATACTGGCAATATAAAACACTTGGAAGGGAAAGAGTGAATATAAAAGATAACAGAACAATTTTTTTCATTATCGGATTTGAGTGTATTTTACTATTGTATATTTTTTATTGGAATTTACCGGTTGGGTTTTAGCTAATAGATATATGTTGCGCTTAACATCAGTGGCGATTTGACAAACATCATTATTGCCGGATTGGCTACCATATTGGATCGCCCAAATCGAATCTCCAAAAGCGTTATACTTTATAGTAGCAAAATTTTGATAGGGCGGTTTCTGACTAATCGGCGTCGTGTTGTTAATTGTGCCAGTAACGTAAATATTGCCCGAACTATCAAGGGCAATCGCTTTTGCAATAGCGTTGCCATTTTCATTGCCAGCATAATTTCTAAGCCAGACCATTTTACCAAGGGGCTCTCGTATCGAGGAAGTGTTATATTTGATTGTTGTATAATCCGTCTTAGACGAACCAGTTCGTAAATTAGTTGAATAACCGGCAAGATAGATATATTTTGAATCGTAAATCACCATCGCTAAAGACTCATCATCACCGCCACCATCACCAGAATATCTTCTTATCCAATCCTCTTTTCCGTTTACGTCATATTTTATAGTTATATAATCTTTGGTAATAAAACTTTTACTGTAACCCGTAACGTATACATTACTCTTATTATCAAGAGCAATCGCGGTTGGTTTATCTTCAACATCAATAATATCTTTTAGACCGTTATACCGCGAAACCCATTTTTTCACTCCACTTGCATCATACTTTATGGTTGCAAAATCATAACCGCTATTTAAACCAATACTGTATCCGGTTACAAATACATTCCCTCTATTGTCGACCGCAATTGCGACTGACTGATCATCGCTATTACCTGGACCATTATAGGTTGTCACCCATTGTTCGAATCCAGACGCATCGTATTTTATGGTCAGATAATCATTATCAGAATAAGGGATACGGATTTTTCCAGCAATATAAACATTACCGGAATCATCAACTGCAATTGCATTAGGAACACATAAATAATCTTCGAATTTGGATTTGTAATATCTGGCACTCCAGAGCATATTCCCGGATTGAGTATATTTTATGGTTGTGATTTCTGAGTTTTGAGACGAAAGATAACTTACGCCCGTCACATAAACATATCCGAATTTATCAATAGTAACCCGAGTTGCAGAATCATCAAGGTTAGTTAAACTGTTATATTTATTTATCCATTGAATCGTACCGGAAGGACTATATTTAATTGTCATATAGTCAAGACTATTATCTGAATTATAATAGGTACCGACAACATAAATATTGCCTTTAGCATCAAGTGCAAATGAAGCGGCGACACTTGGCTTACTCGCCCCCGCCGTATCCTCAAAAATTCTTACCCAAGCAGTGTCGACTTGAGAAAATAATGTTTTGGTAAAGACTAAAGAAAAAATAGCTATTAATAGTAGCGATTTAATGACACGCATATTACACCTTATTAGAATATAAGCCTTAATATATGAATATGTCAAGTAAAATAAATTACAGTCCGACGAACTGAATTGCTAAGATGCGATATGCTTTATGCTTAACGCGATATGCGTCATTTTCCTTTCTAACGGGGTTGACTATTAGTAATACGTAAGTATTATTCTTAATATGGAATATTTGGTAAAGATCAGAAATATCGGCATTGCGGCACATATTGATGCCGGTAAAACGACCACCACCGAACGGATTTTGTATTACACCGGTAAAATCCATCGAATCGGCGAGGTTGACGAAGGTTCAACGACAATGGACTGGATGCAGCAGGAACGTGAACGCGGTATTACGATTACCGCGGCCGCGATAACATGCTATTGGCGAGGATATCGGATAAATATTATCGATACACCTGGTCATGTTGATTTTACGATGGAAGTAGAGCGGTCGTTAAAAGTTTTAGATGGGGCAGTGGTTGTTTTCTGCGGAGTGGGCGGGGTTGAGCCGCAATCAGAAACGGTTTGGCATCAGGCCGACCGATATCATGTGCCAAGAATTGCTTTTATTAATAAGTTAGACCGGGTCGGCTCGGATTTCTTTAGAGTAATTAAGATAATGCAGGAAAAATTCACTTTAATTCCTTTGCCGATTCAATTACCAATCGGTAGCGAGGATGAATTTAAAGGTGTAATTGATTTAATCGAAGAGAAAGCATTGATTTGGCGTGAAGAGACTTTAGGGGCAGAATATGAAACGTTAGATGTGCCGGCAGATGCTAAGAAATCAGTCAAAGAGCATCGGGAAAAGATGATTGACATTCTTAGTCATTATGATGAAAATATTTTGGAGAAATATTATTCAGGTGAAACGATAACAAGTCAAGATATGATACAAGCGATTCGTAAAGCGACTGTGCAGTTAAAGATTGTGCCGGTTTTATGCGGTTCCGCATTTAAGAATAAAGGGGTTCAGAAGTTGATTGATGCGGCGGTTGATTTCCTGCCATCACCGGCTGACGTTCCTGCAATCAAAGGTATAAATCCTAAAACAAATCAAGAAGAAACACGCCCGTCAGACCCAAAAACACCATTTTCCGCCTTGATATTTAAAATTGCCAATGACCCGCATCAGGGATTTTTATCTTATATTCGTGTTTATTCAGGTAAAGTAGAAAAAGGGAGTACCGTCTTAGTTGTCCCAACGATGGAGAAAATCAGGGCGATGAAACTGCTCTTGATGCATGCTAATCAGAAAGAAGAAGTGGAAAAGCTCTCCGCCGGTGAAATTGGTGTTATGGTTGGTTTAAAAAATGTTAAAACTGGTTATACCTTAACAAATTTCCTGCACCCTATCGCATTTGAGCCGATGAAATTTCCCGACCCGGTTGTTTTTATGGCAGTAGAGCCCAAGACAAAAGCGGATGAAGCAAAATTAAATAGTGCGCTAAATGCGCTTCAGGTTGAAGACCCGACTTTTAAAGTAAGAACGAATCAGGAAACCGGCGAGATGATTATATCGGGAATGGGTGAATTGCATCTAGATATTATCATTGACCGGTTAAGACGAGAATATGGTGTCGATTCCCATGTCGGTAAGCCGCAAGTATCTTACCGCGAAACGATAACAAAGGAATACACCGCAGAAGGTAGATTTATCCGGCAGAGTGGCGGTAAAGGTCAGTACGGAGTTGTAACATTGAAAATGCAGCCCGCCACTTCTGGTATTTTTTTTGTGAATAATATCAAAGAAGGCAGAGTGCCGAAAGAGTTTTACCCGGCAATTGAAAAAGGAGTCAATGAAAGCATCGAGACTGGTGTGTTGGCTGGTTATCCTATAACAAATATCGAAGTCGAGGTCGTGGATGGTTCTTATCATGAGGTTGATTCTACCGAATTAGCATTTAAGATCGCGACAACAATTGCGTTCCGCACAGCATTTGTAAAAGCGGAGCCGACTTTTTTAGAGCCGATTATGGATTTGGAGGTGGTGACTCCGGATGCTTACGTTGGTAATATTATCGCCGATCTGAGCGCACGACGGGGAAGAGTTGTTAAGATGGAATCAGTCAAAGGACACAAAATTATCCACGGACTGGTGCCGCTCGCCGAAACATTCGGTTATGCAACTACGGTCCGTTCTCTGACTCAGGGACGGGTATCGCATTCAATGCAGTTTGCCCAATACGAAAGAATCCCGGATGAACTAAAGACAAAACTATTTCCTTATTTAACCCAAATTTTAAATCCAACGTAATTAGTAAGAAGTAATAAGTAGCGAGGCTCGTTAGAAACTGTAATAGACAAAGATAGTTACCAAATCTCACAATATTTCTAACGGGTCGAGTAGTGAGGAAAATTATCCAATATGCGAACTTTTCGCTACCCGCAATATTTTATTATTGGTCGTCGAGCGGACTTCGACATTTGTGGGGCGTGTAGTAAAGAATCCACCGGCTCACATACATAAGAGGCGTATCAATAATTGCGACCAACCATTTTAGAACAATCTGACCGACAATTAATGGCCAAAGCGGCGCTACTTTATAAAATGCTAAAGTTATAAAGATAAAACTGTCTACCGCTAAGCTTGGGATATCGCTGAAGACATTCCGTACCCATAAAAATTTACCTTTGGTTAGTTCTCTCAATCTTGTATATAAAAGAGCATCGAGGTTTTCAGAGATTAGAAATGCGATCCAGCTTGCCAGAGTTATCCTTGGTACCAGACCGACAATATGATGCCAGGCTTCCTGATGTATCCAGAATGAAGCTGGCGTTATAACATCACCCAGCCACAAAAAAAATGTCATGATTACTTGGGTAACAAAAGCAATAAAAATCATTCGGTGAACTTCAAATCGGCCGAACGCTTCGTTGACAATGTCATTGATTTGGAAAGTGAACGGGAAAATTAAAACTGCGGCGGGCGCATAGAATGTCTTAAAACCTAAATCAAATGCAGCAATTTTAGTGGCAATAATCTGCGACATTGCTAAATAAATAACATAAATAGCAATCGCAAGATCCGGTCGGCGATAACGTCTTATATACCACGGGATCGAAACACTAGCTAAAATTAAGGTAACTAGCCAAATAAGTATTATTATCATATGCTTATATCTAAGTCAAAAAAATAAAAATGTCAAGTTTAATCTTAGCGCGACAAATGACGGGTGAGTGTTTTTTGTAGCGTGTCGAGATTACCGCTGAAAGTAGTGGTCTTCTGTTCTCTTACGATTGTGATGATGTTATTTTTTAACGAGACCTTTAAAAGGTATAGTTCTCGGGCTTTAAGCCGAATTGAAGCAATCGAAAAGAGACTTTCCATCACTGCGGGATATTTGCCAAATCGGTCGCGAAGTTCTTCGGAAATTGATTTCAACTCGAGTTCTGATTCTAAAGAAAGCAAACGTTTATAAATCGCTATTCGCTCATAAGAATCAACAATATAATCTTCAGGAATATAAGCAGGAATATCAATAGACAAAATCGGTTCTGGCTTAATCACCTCGCCTCGTAACCGCGCGATCGCATCTTTTAACATCTGTTGATAAAACGAGAGCCCGATCTGATTCACATAACCATGCTGGTCGGTCCCCAAAATATTACCAACGCCACGCAGTTCCATGTCACGCATTGCCAGGCGAAAACCGGCACCTAAGCGAGAATAGGCAAGAATCGTCGAGAGGCGCTTTCGATATAATTCAGAACGGTCTTTTGTCTCGGCACCTCGTCTCGACAAATCTTTATCTTCGGGCAGAATAAAAATTGCATTCGCTTGTTTATCGGACCGTCCGACCCGACCGCGAAGTTGATGCAGGTCAGAAAGTCCAAACTGGTCCGCGCGATTGACAATAATCGTATTGACATTAGGCATATCCAGACCGGATTCGATGATTGCGGTTGAAACCAAGATATCATATTTCTTATCTAAGTAATCTAAATAGATTTCCGCTAAAAATTTTTCCGGCAGTTTACTGTGGACAACTGCGATTTTCCAATTACGGTTAAGGTTTAAGAGTTTCTTAGCAATATTCTTGATTGAGTTAATACGATTATGAATAAATAAAACCTGACCACTGCGGCTTAACTCGTCACTTATCTTTTGAAAGATAACCTCGTCATCCCAGTAAATAACATTAGTGATAATATCACGTCTTCCGGGTGGCGGGGTGTGAATCGGTGAAATGTCAGAAATACCAACTAAAGAGCGATACAAAGTTCTCGGAATCGGTGTTGCGGTTAAAGTTAGAACATCAATCGATGACTTGAACTTTTTAATTTTCTCCTTCTGTCGGACACCGAATTTTTGTTCTTCATCAATTACTAATAATCCTAAATCTTTAAACTCGATGTGTGGACCAATAAGAGAATGCGTGCCAATAACAACATCAACCTTGCCAGTTTTTAAATCAGCGATAATCTTTTGCCGTTTGCTTTTTAGAGTGAATCGTGATAGCATTTCGACTCGGATCGGAAAATTTTCGAATCGTCTCATGAAAGTGTGATAATGCTGGTAACATAAAATTGTGGTCGGCACTAAGACCGCAACTTGTTTTAACCCGGTTACAGATTTGAATGCGGCACGCAAGGCGATTTCAGTTTTGCCAAAACCAGTATCGCCGCAGATTAATCGATCCATTGGCTTGGTATTTTCCAAATCACGCTTCACATCCACCAAAGCTTTTAACTGGTCCGGGGTCTCTTCATATGGAAAGGCGGCTTCGAATTGTTCCTGCCAGTCAGTGTCTTTCGGGATAGGCTTTTTCTTGGCGATGCTACGCTCAGCATATATTTTCAATAGTTCCTGCGCATATTGTTCGGTGGCTCGGGCAATTTTTACTTTCGCCAACAACCACCGTTGAGAGCCGAGAGTACTTAATGTCGGTGGCTCGTCACCGTCACCGATATAGCGTTCGATAAGTCCTAAATTTTCTACTGGCACATACAATTTCTGCTGATTGGCATAACGAATTAAAAGAAAATCTTTTTCGATATTATCAACTTTAAGACGGACGACATCATCGAATTGTCCAATACCATAATCAATATGGACAACATAGTCGCCTTTATTTAAAGCGAGCAAGTCATCTAATGGTTGCCCTTTGAATTTTCTTTTCGGTAAACGTGTTATCGGTGCACCGTATAATTCTTTTTCGGTAATCACACAGAAACCATCATCCGGCGCAAAAATTCCTGAGTGTAAACTACCAAGAAGATAAGTCGGCTTGTTGCCAAAGATATGGGTTAACCGCTGATATTGATATTCGTGTAATGTCACGAATATGTAATCAATCGGTAACGATTCGATTTCCGATTTAAGTAAAGTAAAATTGCCAAGATATATTGGCGGTGAGTTAAGCCCGAAATTAAAATCAGCTTGTTCTTCCGTAATCAGCATTAAATTAGAAAAATTGTCATTGAGAACTTCGGATATGATAAAAGTTTCCCTGGGCAACAAATTGCCGATTGTATTTTTTTCTGCATCAGGACGGTTTTGCGCCTGAATTTCTACGGACGCGACGAAACCGATTGAGCGTTGCGTAATCGTATCGAAATAGCGTAACGAAACAATTTCGTTATCAAGAAACTCGATACGGATTGGATTTAAACTTTTCGGAGGAAAGATATCAACAATACTGCCGCGCACCGCATACTCGCCCGGTTCAGATACTAAATCAAGCCGCTCGTATTGAGCAGAACTGAGCCAGTCTATTAAATTTTCTATCGGCAGAACTCCACCTTTGTAAATATTTAATCGGTGTTTTGTCCACTGGTCTTTTTTAGGTAGCGAAACATTTAAATCTTCCGGCTCTAAAATAATTATAAACAGTTCTTTGGTATTAAATAATCTAAAACATTCAACTTCGGCTGACTCAGCATCACCGAACATAATAATATTCTCTTCGGGCAGGAATGACAATAAGTCAGAATGAATATGATTTTTGTTTTCTCTGTCTTTTGCCAGGTATATCAGGTTTTGATTTAACGTTCTGAATAATGCCAAAGCAAGCAGTGATTTTGCCCCAGCAAGCCCAGTGACCGAAATCAAAGGACCTTGCCCGCGCACTAACCGATATTTAGTTTTAACCGTTTCTAAAAATTGAGAAGTTTTTGGTAAATTAATAAATTTCTGGTAAATGCTTTCCATTGGTTATTTATCTTAAGTTTCTAATATTATTGTAAATTATAATAAATTTAAGACTTTTCACAAGATAATAAGATTAAATGCTAAATCCTAAACAATACAAATTTACAAAATACAAATGCTCAAAACAGTTTTGAACTTGGATATTAGGATTTTTCTGTATGTAAAAAAAATAAGGGGGCTACGCGCCCCCTTAAGGTTACTTCTTTTTCTTTTTGGCGACTTTTTTCGCCTTAGGCTTCGCCTTTTTCATACATGGCATAATGCCTCCTATCTTTACGATTTGAGTGTATATCTAAAAAAAAATTTGTCAAGAGAAACTTTTAAATTTATTTTTTTTCACGAAGACACAAGATTTAGAAAACACAAAAAAGAAATTGGCAAGGATGAATAAAGAAAAAGAAAATAAATTATCAGTGCATATCTCTGGCTTGCTATTTTTGAAAATCCCACCACGAAAATTTTTTCTAACATGATTACTAGAACGCCTGCCTTTTAACGCGTTCCATTACGTCTCCCACTGCGCGTTCGACCCTCAGTTCAATGACGTGATAAACTTCTTGATAAAACTCCAATCAG
>Ga0315279_10011643_pt1 | contig 10141 bp, 10 predicted proteins | sample YL17G06_20_MG_FD_203694 | JGI IMG/M metagenome (GOLD analysis project Ga0315279, IMG submission 203694) | Sediment microbial communities from Yellowstone Lake, YNP, Wyoming, USA - YL17G06_20 | ecosystem: Environmental > Aquatic > Freshwater > Lake > Sediment | place: USA: Wyoming | collected...
CCTGGCGAGCCATTCAGCACCTCCTTCGGTGGGTTCTTTCGATCAAACCATTCTAAGGAAATGCTGGCGGCTCGCCCCCCCCAAAAACCGAGCCGGCTATTTACAGAAGTTTACGGACTCAACCCCCGGTGAAGGACCTGAAATGCATTTTGTGACGTGGTTTGTGCCGTAACTCCTCGGATAAGCACATGTCCGCAGTAATCCGCACGCGTGGCGCGGTCAAGGAATAAACGGGGGTCGGCCAGTATTCATGCGGCTCTCGCGGTCATCTGCAATTTGCTGCTGTTATCCCGCATTTTCGTTTTCAAATTCCAGGGCTAACCTTATACTGACCTCCGACGTCAATATTCATGCCGGTTCGAGCGTCAATCCGGTCTTCAGGAGGTAGAAACCCAGTGGGTGAGAGCCAAAATCAGCCTTTTCAACTCTCGTTCAACAGGTTTTTGCGTGTCGATTTTCAGGGGTGCCGGGTGACTTCCGATGGTGGCCTGATCCTGGTGCGGGAACTGGACGAACGGATTGGTTTGAGCGGGCTGATCGAGAGCATCTGGCGGATTCTCGCACGGGACGCAACCGGCAGTTCCCGCTGGCCGATCTGCTCCGGCAATCGGTCTACAGCCGGCTGGCGGGCTACGAAGACCTGAACGATGCGGCCCGCTTGTCGGTGGACCCGACCTTCCGGCTGATGGGCTCGGAGAAGGTCTGGGAGCGGGGCGTAGCTTTGACCTCCACCTTGCAGTGGTTCGAAACGGACCTGCTAACCCGCGAAGAGAACTTGACAGGTCTGGCGAGGCTCAACCGGGAACTGGTGGCCCAGGCGGAAGGTGTCGGCTCACCCTACCGGGTGGTCCTGGACATGGATAGCAGTGAGAGCCCGGTCTATGGGGAGCAGGAACAGAGCGCCTACAACGGGTATTTCGGGTCGGTCTGCTATCATCCCCTATTTTTGTTCAACAGCCAGGGAGACTGCTTGGCGGCGAAATTGCGACCGGGCAATGTGTCCAGTGCGGAGGGCTGGGAAGAATTGTTGCTGCCGGAGATCGAGCGACAACAGCGGGATGGGAAAGAGGTGGTGTTTCGAGCCGACGCGGCCTTTGCCAAGCCAGAGATCTATGAGGCCTTGGAAGCATGCGGAGTGAAGTACACCATCCGCATCCCTGCCAATGAGAACCTGGAACGGGATGTTGCCGAACTCTTGCCACGTCCGGTGGGGAGACCCAGTGTCAAGCCGTTGGTGGAGTACAAGAGCTTTCTCTACCAAGCGGCCAGTTGGAAGACGGCCCGACGAGTGGTGGCCAAGGTGGAACATCATCTGGGGGAACTGTTCCCGCGAGTGGGTTTCATCGTGACGAATTTGACCCTGCCGAGTCGGGCGGTCGTACGGTTCTACAACAAGCGAGGGACGGCCGAGCAGTGGATCAAGGAAGGCAAGCTGGCGGTGAACTGGACGCGGCTGTCGTGCCATCGGTTCCGAGGGAATGAAGTGCGTCTGTGGCTGAGCGTAATCGCCTATAACTTGGGGAATCTCTGGCGACGGTTGGCGTTGCCGCGGAGGATTCAGAACTGGTCGCTGACCAGCTTGCAGCAGCGCTTGGTCAAGACCGGCGGACGGCTGGTGAAACATGCGCGGTACTATTGGCTGCTATTGGCCGAAGGGCACCTGAGTCGGAGGCTGTTTGCGAGTATGCTGAGGATGATTGCAGCGCTGCCGCTGCCGGACGGGTAGCGAGCCAGGAGAGACGCCCGAATCAAACGATCAGAACTCATCCAGTTGGGGCAAGTGTTAGCAGTGAGGCAGGTGGGAGGCGGGAAACAGACCAGACAAGTCAGCAGAACGGCCAAAACGAGCCGCGCTAGCCACCCAAAGAGGCCATGGCGTTTTGAGCTTGAACCGATAAGGCAGCCGGCGTATGATTTCGCGGGAAGGTAAAGTTGAAATCGGAAATTCCGGCTTGACCGCGTCAACCGCGCAGGATACATTCCACCCTTCACGCCCACCATAGGAGGGAGGGTTTCCATGAGCATCCTGGTCAAGAATCAGACACGACGCGAAGCATTGGCACGCATGGTGACGCTAGCGGGTGGCGCGTGGCTCGGCGAGGTGCTGCTGGCGAAGACGGCGCTGTCGGGCCCGGCGGGTTACGGCCCCCTGCTCTCGGTGCAAATCTACGTTTGGACGCAGCATTTCTTCTCGCAGAAGAAGACGCTGGAAGCCGGCGTAGAAGAAGCTCTCACTGCCATTCACCGTGCGGGCTATCGCCGGGTGGAATTGACCTCCGACTTCTTCCTGCCCAACGTGCGGGCGAAAACCTTGGCCGCGTTGAAAACCACCGGGCTGGAGATGCCGACCATTTATGTCAATGCAACCCTGTACGAAGCCCAGGCCGCCGAGAAGTCAATGGCTGACGCGCTCGAACTGGCCGACACGGTGAAGGGAATTGGGACGCAGTGGATCCTGACCAATCCCAGCCCGAAGCGGGAACGCAAGACCGACGACGAGCTGAATATCCAGGCGAACTACTTGAATAAGCTGGGCGCGGAACTCGAGAAGCGTGGGCTGCGCTTGATGGTCCATCACCACACGCCGGAACTGACGGAGAACGCCCGCGAGTGGCGTCATCAGTTGCAGCATACGGACGCGAAGCTCGTCTCCTGCTGCGTGGACGTGGAATGGGCTGTGCGGGGGAAAGAAGAACCGCTGGCGTTTCTGCGCGAAGTCGACAACCGACTCGCGAGCCTCCATGTGCGCAATTCCAAAGCCGGCGTCTGGATGGAGGACTTCAGCGACGGCGATATCGACTACACCAAGGTCGCTGCGTACCTGAAGGAGATTAGCTACGCCGGCTACTTGATTGTGGAGTTGGCTTACGAGAAGGGCACGCAAATCACCCGTTCGCTTGAAGAAGACCTCCGCTTGAGCCGCCTCTATGCCGAAAAGGTCTTTGGCCTCTGACCCGCGCCTGTAGCGGCGGCGTCCTCGCCGCCGACCTGTGTAGAGACGTTCCGCTGGAACGTCTCCTTGCCCAAGACGCCCCGCCGGGGCGTCTTTACCAGGGTTGGGATTGGCTGAGGAGTGAACCGATGCGGCTTGCCTGAGTGGGGTTCTGCTCTCTCTGGCGCAGGCCGCGGTAGAGTCGCCCGGCAATCTCGGCGGCGTGCGGGCCGTACACCAATCGCCCGCCGCGGAGCAGAACCACCACGACATACTTCGGCTCCTGCTCGTTGGCATAAGAGACGAACCAGCCCAAACGCGCGCCGTCTTCGCTACAGGTCCCAGTTTTCCCGTAAATCTGTTCTTCGGGATCGTAGGCCAGCTTGGCCGTGCCGTAAATGACCGCCGCCGCCAGCCCTTCCTTGATCTGCGGGAAGTGCTCGGCGAGGTCGTCCAAGCGCTGCCGGACCTTGGGCTCGAACTGGGCGGTTTCTTGCGGGGTGCGCGGATACTGCAAATGGTAGCTAGAGGGCGAGGCCGGGTGTCGCATACGGTTCGCATGTGAGGAAAAGACTCGTTAAGTGGTGCAGCTATGAATAGTGAGGTTCAAAGCTTGCGATCGAAACACAGTGGTCGCGGAGGTTGGGCATGTTGGTAATCGTGAGTTATAGGTTTTTGAACTACGAAGCAAGGGGACGGGTGTTCGAATCACCGCTTGTCCAGACACGAGCGCTGTTGCTGATAGGCGCCGGTGAAGCATCCAGGTGAGCCAGGCTAGAACCCCCATTCGAATCCTTTGCAGTTGCACCAGAATAGTGCAGAATTGCGGTGTCAATAGCGGTGTCAGTTTGGACCGTTTCTCGGTGCATGTCAGCGCACGTTGGCGCAAGGATGCCAACCTTGAGGATCCCCAGTGTTCATGTCGCAGCCTATTGAATCCACAGAGCACGCTATCTGATTCTCAACCTGAAAACCCGGGTTCGATTCCCCCTAGCGCTACCAACCAAAAATCAGATACTTGCCAGAGAGCACAAGACTTAGCGAAAATAGCCGCGAAAACCCCTTAGCGCTGGTTGGCGCTTGTTCGGTGCAAAAAGGGGCCACAAAAAGGGCCACGCACTACCCAGTAAACAGAGCCAATGGCATGTTTACACGGTAGTGGACAGTTTGGGGCGGATAGGCTCGCGACCGAAAGGCGGGCGCATCCCGGCCCGCCTGCCGCCCTACCTCAAACCGGGAAACCACGCGGGAGGTGGCATGAACAGCGCGCCAAGGGAGTACACGCTCCAGGAAGTCTTGGACCTCATCGAGAACGACCCTGCCGCAGAGAATTCATGGAGGCAAGTCACCCAGGACCTGCCCCGCGAGATGGTGGAGGCGCTGAAAGAAACCCTCGTTAGCATAGCCAACGCGCCGTGGTTTCTTGCAGAGTGCAAGAGGCGTAATCGGGCCTTAATACAGCCAAAGCGCCTTTCCCGTTTGGCCGCCAGTCTTGAGCGCCTGGCTCCCTCAGTGGAGGCGGCGGTTCGTAGTCCATATGTCCAGGGTCGTCTTTGGCGGGGCATGGCCAGACATCCCGAGGTCTCCGCAGACGCTTTAAGCGAAGCCCAGAAGTGGCTTGCTGAAATACCGGCTGGAATGCGGTGGATCGCCAAGGCGATTCGGATGTCGACCGATGAATCCAGGCACAAGAAATGGCGCGTGCGTGACCAAATGGCCATGGACACGCGCCTTTTCCTTTTGGGGCTTGAGGCAGCCGATCGCTTGGATTTCCAATGCGCTGTGGACATCCTGGGGCCCGTCTATAAGGCCGCGGGTGCGGAGGCTCCTGTCCCAAAAAAGAGGCTTCTTCCTTCCGAACCCCTCCCCACCATTGAATCCCTCCAGGCGCTTCGCAGGCGGAGACGCTTTCCGTTCTGATTGCGGACGCACTGAAGCCGGGAATCGTCCCCGGTGAGTTTTGGCACAAGCGTTACCTTGTGCGATAGTTCACTTATGCGCGAAAACAATACGGATTCCGATCTGCGACTGTTAAGCGAACGCGAAACCGCGCGGCGGTTGTGCGTTTCAGCAGCCTGCTTGCGGCGGTGGCGGCACATGCGCGGCGGCCCTCCGTGGTGTCGTGTGGGTGAGCGGCTCGTGCGTTATGACCTGGCCGAGCTACGCCGCTGGGTTAGCGAGCGTGCGGGGGGCCGCAATGTCAAGTGACGCGCCCCGAACGGCGAGGCTGACCGAACCGGAAGCGGCCAGCGATGCAGTGCGGACCGACCGCACGCGTCACGACGGCGGCAGCGAACCTGCGCCCGTTTCCGACCGTGGACCGTACCCGAGACTTGAGCCTGGAGTTTTTGAGGCTGAGTGCGTGAAAGCGGAAACATACCGAGATCGGCAGTTCGCGCGCTGGTCTTGCGCGCTGGAATTCTCATTGCTGGACGACGGAACACGGGTGTTTTGCTTCCTGAATCTCGGTCGCGCGGCCAAGCCACATGCGGGCCCAAGGTCTGAGTACCGGCGCGCCTGGATTATCGCGACCGGGGGACAACCCCGACGGCGGCAGGTTTTGAGCGACCGCGTGTTCGAGGGAAAGATTTTCGAGGTCCGCGTTGCAAACGTGGAGAAGCGCTTCGATGGCCGCGAGCATCCGAAGGGCGCTGTCTACAGCGTCGTGCGCGAAATCGTGCGGCGGACGTACCCGTAAGGAATGGGCGAACGGCCCGCAAGCAAACAAGCCTTTAAGCACGTAAGCACGATAGCAACCCAGCAACCTATCAAGTGAGGCATGGAGTAAGTGACTGCAGGAATGGAGGGTTAGATTGGCGGCGTGCAAAAAGGTTCGGCCCTGGCTGGGGTCGAGCTTGGAACGTCACGAAACCAACTCAAGGGCGGGGCAGGTTTCCTGACCGAAGCTTGCCCCTCAAAGGCATGCAGCGACGAGCAACGCGAAGTTTACCACGAACCGTGGCGTGTCCGATAATCGGACATGGACGTAGATTCACGATCTGTCCGTCAACAAACGGCGCAAACGGTGGAGGTGAATCATGAGCGCGAAAGGGCGAGGCCCCGCCGGGAAGTTTCGGGAAGTATGAGAGCGGTAGACGGTAGGCGGTAGTTGGAGACGAATTGGAATCCGAAGAGGTGACCGTGCCATGCAGAAAACCCTGAAGCGGCAGACGTTCACCGTCTCGCGCGAGTTGGAATACTTCTCGGAGGCCGAACTGACGACGCAGACGGGATACGCGCGGGAGTTGTGGTGGCCCGAGGTCGTGGCCAAAGAGCTCGTGGACAATGCGCTCGATGGCAGCGAGCAGGGTGGGACGGCGCCGGCGATCGTGATCGACCTCGAACGGCATCGGCTGGAAGTGCGAGACAACGGGCCGGGGATTCAACCTGCCGTCGTGAAGCGAATTCTCGATTACTCGACACGCACGGGGGACAAGCAGGCCTACGTCTCGCCCACCCGGGGCGCGCAGGGCAACGCGCTGAAGACGATTTTGGCGATTCCTTACGTCCTCGCCGGCGGCAGGGAGGTGATGGTCGAGATCGAGTCGCGGGGGCTCAAGCACCGGATTTTGGTCTCGACCGATGCCATAGCCCGGAGGCCGAAGATCCAGCACGAAGCGGTTGAAATTGTAAAAAGCGAGGGGACGCTGGTGCGAGTGCCGGGCGATTCAACTTGCTCAAACGGGCATGAAGAAAGCCTCCGAAATTTACAAAACCTCATTTTGGACTACTCGCTGTTCAACCCGCACGCCACCTTCACGGTGAACGGCTGGAGGTTTGGAGCGACGACGCCGGGCTGGCGAAAGTGGCTGCCGACGGACCCGACCTGCGCGCACTGGTACGACGTCGAGCGGTTCGAATATCTCGTGGCGTCGTATGTGGCGGCGGAGCGCGACCGGGATAAGAAGCCACGCACGGTCAGGGAATTCGTTTCGGAGTTCCGGGGTCTATCGTCTACGGCGAAACAGAGCAAGGTCACGGATCGATCGCGCCTGGGGCGCGCCTACCTCCACGAGCTGGTCAGCAACGGCAAACTCGACCGCGGCACTCTGGCCCGCTTGCTCGAGGTCATGAAGAAAGAGTCGCAGCCGGTCAGGCCCGAAGGACTGGGAGTGCTCGGCGAGGACCACTTCCGGCGTCGCATCGCCGCTGACCCGAAGGCCTCGGGTGAGACCTTCCGCTATTCGCGGCAGAAGGGATTCGACGCGCGAGGCCTGCCGTATTTGGTTGAGTGTGCCTTCGCGATGGTGGACGGGAAGAGCCCGCTGCGCGGTCTCCACACCGGGCTGAATTGGAGCGTCCCGCTGGGACAGGCACTCCAGCAGAGCGAGTTCAACGTCGATGATGAAAACGTGGTGGCAGGGCTGACGGCGCTGCTCGCCGGGAACCGCATCGACATCGAGCGGGACCCGGTTTGTCTGGCCGTCCACTTGGCCTGCCCGCGGTTCAATTTCCTGGACCGCGGCAAGGGGAGCGTGAGCCTGTGAGTTCTTTTGCCGATTCACTCGCCCGAGCGGTCTCGAAAGTCACCAAGCCGTGGGGCGAGATCAAAAAGCGCGAGGACCGTGAGCAGCGGCAGGCGGCGGTGGCCCGCCGGCGCCGGTATTGGATAGGGAGCGTTCCGATCAGCATCCGCAGCGTTGCCTTCAAGGTGATTCCCGAGGCCTACAAGAAGGCGAGCGGGGATGGACGCTATCCGGCGAACGCCCGGCAGATCATGTACGCGGCGCGGCCGGCGATTCAGGAAGAAACCGGACGGCGGCTTGACGACAAATACTTCACCCAGATCCTGCTGCCGGATTACATCCGCGGCCACGCGGAGGCGCGGGGCTGGGACGTGGTCTACGACGCGCGCGGCCACCTCGAAGAGCCGCACAACGGGCGAATCATCGGGATCGGGACATCCGAGGTCGAGGAGTACCTGGCCTCTCGAGGGCCGCTGTTCGCCGGCATCGGCCTGCCGGATTTCAAGTACAGCGTGAAGGATATCAGGGGTCCCGGATATCGCTACGGAGCCTTGCTGTACATTGAGAAAGAGGGATTCGTCCCGCTGCTCGAGAACTCTGGCATTCCGGAGCGCTACGACCTGGCCGTCGCGTCGAGCAAGGGCTTGTCCTCGACGGCGGCGCGCGGCCTCATCGCCGGCCTGTCCGGACAGGTCAAGATTCTGGTGCTTCACGATTTCGACAAGGCCGGCTTCTCGATTCTCGGGACGCTGCAACGCGACACGCGGCGATACACGTTCGACTTCGTCCCTGAGATCATCGACCTCGGCCTGCGGCTCAAGGACGTCGAGGGGTGGCACCTGCAGGCGGAAAAGGCTTACTACCGGGGCCGCGATCCGTGGCCGAACCTGCGGGAGAATGGCGCCACGAACGAAGAGGTGGAATTTCTGCTCAAGCAGCGGGTGGAGCTGAACGCCTTTACAAGCGAAGATTTCATTGCCTGGCTCGAGGGCAAGCTGCACGACCAAGGCGTCGAGAAGCTGATTCCAGATGACGCGCTACTCGAGAGAGTCTACCGGCGGGTGAAGTCTCTGGACCTGTGGCAGAAGTTTTTCGATGGCCATCGGGATGACATCGAGGCCAAGCTCGCAAAGCTGAAGATCCCGAAGGACCTGCGCAAAAGGGTTGCGAGGCACCTCGACAAGGATCCCGAAACGCCTTGGGACCTTGCTTTGGGGGAACTTAACGACGAAGCAGCCGCGGGGCCGAAAAGGCGGCGTGCGGCGGGAGGGGTGAGGTCGTCAATGGACGCTGAGGAGCGGGTCCGAACGAAGCGTGATCGGACAGCACCGCCAAGTGGTTGATGCTGCGAGGGCGGATGGAGTCAGAAATCGTGGCAAACAACCAACTCTTTCTGAGCAGATGAGTAGAAACTGAGATGGTGCGCTCAGACCTACAGCAACGGCAGGTGTCGATGCGGGAGCGGCAACCGGCGGCTGGTCCCTCGGCGGCGCCAGCCGTGTCTCCGCAGGGATTCGCCGAGCACCATTTTACCGTTGCAGAAATTTCCCAGATGTGGCAATTAAGCCCTGACTCCGTGCGAAGACTGTTTGAGCGCGAACCTGGCGTGCTGGCCTTTGGGGGTGACCACTCCACAGGCCACAAGCGCCGATATACGACGCTCCGTGTTCCTGGGTCGGTGTTGGCGCGGGTGCACAGACGCCTTTGCACGGTTGGAGGGTGAGGATGCTGACCATTTACCGGCGCCATCTCAAGAAATGCGAACACCGAAGCGAAGGCCGCAAGTATCGGCGCTGCCGTTGCCCCATATGGGCGGATGGGTTCATAGGAGACCGAGAAATCCGAGAGTCCTTGAGACTCCGCGATTGGGAGAAAGCGCAAAGTCTGATCCGGGATTGGGAAGCCGAAGGGCAACTGGCGCAGCGCGCGGCGAGTGAGCCTACGACTATCGAGCGTGCATGTGCTGAGTTTGAGCGCGATGCGGAGGCCCGAGGGCTGCGAGAGCCGACGCTTTACAAATACCGCCTCCTATTCCGCAGGCTCAAAGAATTTGCGCGAGAGCGCGGCCTGCGTTACCTCTCCGAGCTAGACCTGTCGCTCCTGAGGGACTTTCGGGCCTCATGGCCAAACAAGAATCTTGCTGCGGTAAAGAAGCTGGAGGCCCTGAAGACGTTCTTCCGTTTCTCGCACGACTCCAGTTGGGTTGCCGATAACCCGGCTCGCAAGTTGAAAAACCCGAAAGTGGAACACAATCCCACGCTGCCGTTTGAGCGTGATGAGGTTGTACGAATTCTTGCAGCCTGCGAAGGTTATGCCGAGGAGCGTGGGGGAGGAGACAATGAGTACGCCCGCAAGCTGCGAGCCTTGGTGTTGCTGTTGCGATACAGCGGGTTGCGGATTCGAGATGCGGTATTGCTTTCCCGCGAGCGCGTTCGGGAAGGGAAGTTGCTCTTGTACACGGCGAAGACAGGCACGCCGGTGTACTGCCCGCTTCCCGATGTCGTTGTGAACGCGCTGGACGCCGTGTTACGGCCCGGCTCGCCGTATTACTTCTGGTCCGGCGAATCAAAGCCCAAGAGCGCCGTGGGCGACTGGCAGAGGTCGCTTGCGAAACTCTTCAAACTCGCCAAGGCTCCCGGTGCGCACGCCCATCGCTTCAGAGACACCTTTGCGGTTGAGAACCTACTTGCGGGCATTCCAATTGAACAGGTGAGCGCGCTGCTGGGCCACCAGTCCTTGCGCG
>Ga0315279_10011644_pt1 | contig 10140 bp, 7 predicted proteins | sample YL17G06_20_MG_FD_203694 | JGI IMG/M metagenome (GOLD analysis project Ga0315279, IMG submission 203694) | Sediment microbial communities from Yellowstone Lake, YNP, Wyoming, USA - YL17G06_20 | ecosystem: Environmental > Aquatic > Freshwater > Lake > Sediment | place: USA: Wyoming | collected...
GGATGATAGCGGAATTAACAAAGGCAAAAATAGCCGTTTCCGAAGCGCCGGGCATCGGCGACCGCTCGTTCTACGCCAGCCCGGGCTACGGCATGACACAGCTCAACACCTTCAAGGGCCCTGTGTATATCATCATCACCCTTATGGTTCCGGGCGCAACCGAGCTAGCGCAAAAGGCCGCCGCGGAGAAACTGATGCGGAAAGTGCTGCCGAGGCTCTGAGGGAAAAATCAATCTTCATTAATTTCGGCATCTTTCAGCTCTTCCGGCCGGTCCAGTATTCGCAAACAAACCGCGGTTTTCTTGGCCGTCTGGGAGTCAGCCGGAGCGGCAATCATGAGTGCGGCTAAACCTGCGGCTGTCAGTCCAAAAACGACTCTTTTCCTCATCCATGCTCCTCTAGGGGGGAAGAAACCAAGAATAAGCGCGGACGATCAAATGTCAAGGAGGGCCATGAGAAGGAATCTTAAATCGAGTGAGACAAAATTGACATCCCCGTGAGTCCTATAATATATAATTCTAGAACTTGGAAGATGAGAAAGATTGATTTAGGAAGAGGGAGAGGTTTCCTCCCTTATGTGTTGATGGCCCATATCGCGTTGGCCTATGCCGGGTCTGCTTTTTCCGAGAAAAATCCCCTCCAGAACAATGAGCGGTACCTCGTTATCGTCCGGCAGGCTGAATCGGACTGGCAAAACGGGAATTTTGATAGTGCAATTGGCCGGTTCAAGGGAGTATTAGACATTTTGCGAGAGGCCGGAAATCCTGCGGCGGAAGCCGCTTGTCTGACGAAGCTCGGGCTCCTCCATTGGAATATCGGGCAGGTCCCGGAGGCGATAAGATACTATTCAGACGCTCAGCAGAAGGCCCGGGAATCGGGCCAAAACGATGTCCTGGACCGTTGCCAGGAGGTCCTGGAGGCGATCAGTTTCTACAACGCAGGCAAGGATTACCGCCAGTCGAACCTCCTCCAGCGGTCCGCGGAAAGTTTCGAGCGCGCACTGGGCATCTCCAAACGGATCAAGAACGAAGAGATCACTGCTAAATGCCTCCGACAGTTGAGCCTCACATATTGGCAGATGAACGATTTGAAGAGCTTTCTTTTGCGCAACGAGGAGGCTCTGAAATCTGCGAGAAAGATCAAGCATAAGAAGGAAGAAGGGCGGTGCCTGAACAACATCGGGCTCTATCATTGGAAATCGACAAATTATTCCAGTGCGCTGAACTATTTCCAAGAGGCGCTACAAATTTCCCGAGATATGAATGAGATTCAGCCCGAAGCGGAAAGTCTAAACAACATTGGAATCATCTATAAAGACTTGGGCGACTTCGAAAAAGCGATAAGTTATTTTTATGGTGCCTTAGACATTGATAAAAAAACCAAAAACAGAGCGGCAATATCCTATGACATGATAAATATCGGCTCCGCATATAAAGCCCAGGGCAATTCATACAATAATGTCGCTGAGCTATATCGAGCGCTGAATTGCTTTATTGATTGTTTGAACCTTCTGGATGCCGATAGTGAAATATTGGTAAGAATTTCGTTATTAAACAATATCGGAGCCACTTATTGCGATCTTGGGAATTATCGAAAAGCGTTTGATTACTATCATTTAGGAATAGATGAAACAAATAAAAGCAAACTATTCGAAGAAACGTCCTTCCTTCACAATAATATAGGCAATATTTATCTAAAGCTTAATAAGATTAATAGTGCGAGCAACTCTTTTATAAAAGCAATATCGCTTGCAGGTAAGTTTCAATTTAGGCGAGCCTTATGGGAGGCCTATTATGGACTCGGCCAGTGTTACGAAAAAAAGGGAGAGTTCCAAGCAGCCCTTTCCAATTATGAAAAATCGGTCGAAGTCATAGATGGCATAAGAAGTCGAATCCTGCTGGATACGTTCAAAGCCGGGTTTGCCAGGGATAAGTTCAAGGTCTACGAGCGCATTTTGAACCTCCTTTTCCAATTGAAAACGGCCAATCAGGAAGAATCCCTCGTCGAGAAGATGTTTTCGATTGTCGAGAAGGCAAAGGCCAGGGCTTTTCTCGAGAGTCTCGCGGATGCTAAGATCGACTTCAAGGAAGGCCTGAAACCGGCTTTCAAAAAAAAAGAGGGAGATATATCCAGGGAGATCTCCTCGATCGTTTTTCAGCTGTCCAGCCCGGCTCTCGGCGCCGAAGAGAGGAACGAGCGGATCTCAAGGCTTGGACGTGCCGAAGACGAATATATGAGGCTCATGTCCGAGATGAAGATGGAGCGGCCCGAGTTGGCGAACTTGGTCTCTCCCGAAACCTGTTCTCTCCGCCGGCTCAAGGAGGAGTTCTTGGGTGATAGTACGGCGCTCGCGGAGTACTTTCTCGGCGAATCCAAGTCCTTTTTGTTCTTTGTCACAAAAAAGGGGTCCAAACTCTTCGAGTTGCCTTCCCGCGAGGTCCTGGAGAAGTCCCTCAAGGGGTATCTCAAGGCGCTCGTGACCCCGGACCGAAAGGGATTTTCCGGTTCTCTTGCATCGGAACGGATAGCCGGGGAGCTCCTTTTCCCTCTGCGTCTCCCGGTTGCCGCTGGGATCGATCGGCTGATCATTATTCCGGACGGCGTCCTCTATTATCTCCCGTTCGAAACACTCGGCATTCCCGGAGACGGGCGGCGGCGCCCGGGTTACCTCATCGAAGACTACGAAGTGTCCTATGCCCCGTCGTCCTCCTCCCTCATCCTTTTATCGGAAAAAACGAGTGGACTCCGACCCAAATCATTCCTTGGCTTGGGGGACCCTGACTATGACTCAAGGGAGTCGCGCGGAAACGGCATGACTCAGGTTGAAGGCGAAATGCTTGGCGAAATTTATCTTGGCCAGGGATTTGATTTTTCTCCTCTGCCTTTCAGCAAGAAAGAAATCTTGGACGTCGCCGGGCATTTTCCGAGGAAATCGCGGGACCTTTATCTGGGCAGGGAAGCCCAAGAAAGGGTCTTGAAAGGGCTTCCGCTCGAGGACTATCAAATCGTTCATTTTGCCTGCCATGGATTGCTCGATGAGAAGGTCCCCTTCCGGTCGGCCCTAGTCCTTTCCAAGGATGAGCGAAAAGAGGAGGACGGATTCCTACAGGTCCGCGAGATCTATAACCTGAGAATGAACGCCGATCTGGTCGTTTTATCCGCCTGCCAGACAGGTAAAGGGAGCTTGGAGCGGGGGGAGGGCCTCCTGGGTCTTCCGAGGATCTTTTTTTACGCGGGTTCGAAGGCCGTTGTTTCCGCTCTTTGGCCGATCGGTGACCGATCCACGGCCGGTTTCATGGACAAGTTCTATAGTTTCCTCTCCGGCGGTTACAGCAAAACCGCGGCTCTTCGGTTGGCGAAGCTGCGAATGATCGGTTCCGAATTCTCCCACCCGTTCTATTGGGCGGCCTTTGTGTTGAATGGAAACCTCAGCCCGGTCTTTCTGGACCGATCCGTTCCTGCACTTCCATCCGCCGAATCTCAGTCGGTGAGGAAGAATGACCGGAGTCCCGACTCTCGTTTGTTGCCGTTCTGATCGTATGCCGTGACCGCCCAATAGTAGGTCTTATTCCGGGCGAGCTTCCCCAAGGCGGATGCCGGCAGGGCAAAGACGCTGACCGTTATCTTGGCGCCTTCCCAGATCTGGTTCAGGGCTTCATCGTAGAGCTCGACGACGTACGCGGCAGGCCCCTGAAGCGGCTCCCATTTAAAGATCAGCGACGAAGCTGCGGGCACTCGGCCTAACGGCTGTATGAGCTCCAGGGAAGGAGGCGTCTTCCCCCTGTCGTCGTTACGACCAAGCCCATGCCTGAGCATGAGAACTCCCGCTATCATGCCGATCACCAAAAGGAAAACGATCGCGTATCTCTTTTCGAAACGGGGGAAAACGGCAGATAGGGCCTTCCTCAGGATGAAGCGGCCTCCGTGCCGGCTTCCTCGAATGTCGTCGAGCTTTTCGGCCAGTTCCCATTCCCGGTCCGAGAGTTGCCGGAGAAAGTCGAACTCCTGAGCGCAGGAAGGGCACTGGGAGAGGTGATCAACGATGGCGTCCTTTTCATCTCGCGTTGAGGTGGGATCGAATGATCTCCGGAGGGAATCTGGGGAGGGACAAGATTCTCTGGATTCCCGGCCCTTTCCCGCGACGTAGGCTTGATAGATCCGTTGAAGGCCCTTGTTATCGATCTTCATGTTCGATGTCCGTTTTTTTAAGGGACTTCTTCAAGTCGGTAAGTCCGCGGTACAAAAGATTACGGGTCTTATGCCGGCTCCATCCGTAAAAGCGGGCGATCTCTTCGAGACTCATGTTGAGAAGATAGAGTTTGACCACATTCCTCCGGCTGTCGATGAGGGCGTCGGCGGCCCTGCCAACGACCTCCTTCAATGTTACGTTCCGCAAGGTTTCCGGCCTGTACATGTCCTCGCGTTCGGCGACCTGCTTTTTTCTTTCTTGGCGAAAGATCGCCTCTTCCCGCCTGAGCCTTCGGATCTGGTCGATCACCGAAGAATCCACGATCTTCTTAATATAAGACGCATGATTGACGATGTTTTTCTCACCTTCGAGGAGCTTCCATATCTTGATCCTGACCTCCTGAGCGACATCATCCGGGTCGATCCCGAATCTCTGGATATCGAATTTCTGGATGTGGGCCCGGACAAAACCCGAAAACCTGGCCAGGAGGGTTTCGAGCTCTTCCTCGCGGGCTTTTTTAGAGATCATCTGTCCTTTTCCTTGGGTCCTGACAAGAGTGCCTCATTCATGGAGTTTCATTATTATAGATGATTTTCGATACGATTTTTTCTCACCTTAACGAATAATGTGAGAAATTTTCTGGAGAACAGACGTTCCTCCTATAAGAGAAAGCACAAAAAGCCCGGGTAGGGCCGAAGAATATGGAGGTCCGATGAGCGTCAGGATCGGCGGAGAAGACATGGATCGCGGAGAGGGCATGGAGGTCATCGAGAAAGCCGCCGGATGTGATAAGAACGTGTTGATCCTTGGAGAGACGGGAACGGGTAAGGACGTCGCGGCGAGAAGGATCCATGAGTTGAGCCCGAGGCGCGCGTTTCCGTTCGTGGCCGTGAATTGCGCCAGCCTCCCTGATGAGCTTGTCGAGGCCGAACTCTTCGGATACGCCCGCGGTTCATTCACGGGGGCCGTCAAGGAAAAAGAAGGGCTCCTCGAAGCCGCGGGGAAAGGAACGGTTTTTTTGGACGAGATCGGGGAACTTTCCTTCCATCTTCAAGCCAAGGTCCTGCGTCTGATCGATAAAAAGGAGGCCCGGAGGATCGGAGAGACAGCGATGAGGCATGTCTCCGCACGGTTCATTTTCTCGACCAACAAGGACCTACAAGAGGAAGTGAAGATGGGGAGGTTCCGCAGCGACTTGTACTTCCGGGTCAACGTTGTCCGGATCCGGATGCCGCCCCTTCGGGAAAGGATGGACGAGATTCCTCTCCTTGCCCACCAGTTTCTCGAGCGTGAGAACGCACGCGGAAACACCAGGAAGGACCTTTCGCCCGATGCCCTGAAGAAATTGATGAACTACGATTTTCCGGGAAACATCCGCGAGTTGGAAAACATCATTGAAAGGGCCTACATCCTGTGCGAGGGTGAGATTATCCGGGATGGCGATCTCAGGCTTGAGGGAGAGGATTGGCTCCTGGAGAACACAGGTCAAGTTACCCCCGAATCTCTGAGGCGTGCTTTATCGAGCTGCCGTTGGAACAAGACGAGAACAGCGAGCGAGATCGGCAAGAGCCGGCGTCAACTCTACCGGCTGCTCGAAAAATACCGGATGGACGACTGCATCCGAAAGGGCTTTTTCTTCTGAGACCGCTCCTTAGGAGCATTCGGATCGGAACCTATCCTGAAGTGCCGAGCTCAAGACCTTTTTTCGGTTCCAGGTCCGAAACGCCAGGAGGATCATGATGCCCGCGCAAACGGAACTTACAAGCAGGATCCATCTCTTAAACGGGGAGGGAAAGATGATGCCGTCGGTCTTCCCGTTCAGGATGAATCCGGCCCAGTAATAAGGGTGGGATAGGATCTTGGAGCCGATCATCTCCAGTTTAGCCCGCCGGAGGGCGTTCATCGGATTTTCCGAGGACTTCAGGTGGCGGTAGAACCTCTCCATAAGCTGGTAGGTGGCCTGGTCGTTGACGGCCCAGAGGCTCATGAGGACGGATGAAGAACCCGCGTAAAAGAAGGCCCGGCTCAATCCTTCGATTCCCTCGCCCCGGATGAACTGTCCCAGCCCGGTCTGGCAAGCGGAGAGGACCACCAGGTCCGCGTTCATCTTCAGGTCGAAGACCTCACGCATTTGAAGGAAGCCGTCCTCGGCCGGGTCTTGGTCCAGGGAGAGAATGATGGAGGACCGGGCGGGTTTTTTATCGTCGATGAGGCCGTGCGTCGCGAAGTGGATGATCCTGTAGTCCGTAAGCGGATCGGATTTGAGGCGGTCCTCGGTGGCTTTCTCCCGCAGGAACGTGTCGGCCCGGGAGGCCTTGAAGAGGGATGCGATCCCCCGCGTTTCGAGCCCGCTGTATTTCAGCCTGAAGAAATTGAGCGAGGGATTGGAATAAAAATCCTGGAAGATGTCCGGGCCTTGCCCACGGATGTCCTCCTCGTTCGATCCGTAGTAAGGGTCGCCGAACGCCAGAAGGTCCTTATTCGGCCGCGCCGCCAGCCCTTTCTTCCGGATGTTCAATTCGCGGAGGGAGGAGAGGGACGGGACATAAGCGACGGCGTAATCCTGGACCAGCCACCGTTCTTTCCGGTCGTCAGAGATGAGGGTCTCGAAGGGCAGGATGTTCAGGATATCATCGGGAACGAAGACGATCCGCTTGGTGCCTTTGGTCAGGCCGGGAAGGACCAGTTCCTCGAACAGGACGCGGCCGAGCCTGAAATCGCGGTTGTCCTTGTCGGAAATGGCCTTGCGGTACTCCGCGACCTGGTCCTGGAGGACCTTGCGGGCCGGGGCTCGGAAGATCCGGAAGTCGTCCTTTCTCAGGACGAACCCATAGGATCGGTCCTTCCCCAGGGTGTAAGCGAAGAACGCTGTCTCGGCCTCGGCCATCCGCTTGGCTTCGTCGAGCGTGATGATCTCCGGGTATTTAAGGCCGGCATAAGCGGGGCTCGTCGTGCGGATCTCCCGCTTCAGTGTGTCCAGCTTTTCATCTGAAGTCTTGAGCTGCTCCGCGATCCTCGCCTTGTCCTCAGGCCTGAGGCCCGGCATGAGCAGCCTCGTGTATAATTGGGAGATCTCGTGCATGATCTCCTTTTCCTGGTTGGCCAGCTTGAAGTCGACCCCCTGCGATATGTTGACCTCGGAGACTTCGAGGCTGTCCAGGAACCCTCGCGCCTTGGCCTTTTCCAGGTAGTTGAAGGCCTCTATCCCGCGGTCTTTTTTATTTTGATCAATGTCCAGGGTCGCCAGGAGGTCGATGAGATTCTGGTAGGCGTCGATCCGTTTCTCCGATCCCAGGTAGCTGGCCTTCAATTCCTCCTGAACGCTGTTATACCGGATCTCCTCGATGACGCGGATGGAGTTCTCATAATTATTGATGGCTTCTTCATAGCGCTTCTGGTTCTTCAGGGAGTTGGCGATCTCAAGGTACGCCTCCCATAGGATATCACCTCCATTTATCCTCAGGGCGACATCGATTGCTTTTTGGTAATATCGGGTGGATTCTTCATAATATCCTAGCTTGGAATATACGATCCCGATATTATTAAGCAACATGCCTAACGAATTATTGTCTTTCACTTCTTGAGCTTGACCTAGGGCGAGTTCAAAATATTCAAGTGCTTCAGAATATAATCGTAGGTGAGATTTTACTGATCCAATGTTATTTAGAATTTGGATAATGAATTTTTTGTCTTTTACTTCTTTCGCCAGTTTTAGTGAGTCGCTAAAATAGCTTAAAGCCTTATTAAAGTCTTCCTTGTTATCAGACAAGAATCCTTTTTTAATAAAGGCCGTTCCAATAGTGTTATAATCCTGCGCGAGGTTAGCTTTATCAAATAATCCCTGATCGAGATTGTAGGCTTTCGTAAGACAATCAAGGGCCTTTTCATAATTGCCTAGATATACCCAAATAATCCCCATGTTGTGCAGGGTATCGGCTTGATCCAGCGCGTTCTTTTCTTTAATGGCGGTCTCCAGCGAGGCTTCGTATGCGTTAAGAGCGGACGCGTAGTTATCTATTTTCCAATAATATAAACCCAGATTATTCAAGCACCTCCCTTCTTCTTTTTTATTGCAGATAGAGATCGATATTTTTACCGCTAATTCATTGAGTTTGTAAAACTCCCTGTAATCGGCCCGATCCCAATATAAGACACTGAATTGCCGTAAACATTTAACTTCATGGTCCGGACTTTTAGTTTCCCTTGACAGGGCAATCGCCTCCTGGAAGCGATCCATGGCCATATTTGGCTGCTTCGAGGACCGAAATCCTTTCCCTTCCTGATAAAGGCGGTAGATTTTTAAAAAGGCGGAAGACATCTCCGCTTTCTTTTTATCGGAGATCTTTTGAGCCAGGGCCAGGGCCTTTTCATAATAATCCGTGGATTCCTGGAGCTTGCCTGTGTTCCAATAAACGAGTCCCAGGCTCAGAAGGGAATCGAGCTCAAGGACGGCTTGGCCTTCTTTCCGTGAAACCTCCAGGCACCTGGAGAGGATGGCGGCTGACCGGTCGTATTCTCCCTGGCGGCGGAGCAGGTCTCCCTCCTGGAATAGGCTGGCGGGAGATGCTTTGGGGGCGGCGGGGGAGACGGAATTCTTGCCGTTTTGATAGCCGATCGAGCCGTCGACCAGCGCGATGAGAAAGATCAGCAAGGTGCCTGCCCGCAAGGTTCTCTTCACATTCATTCTCGAAGTCTTCGTTTTGGGCAGATCGGACAATTGACCTGGAGCACAAGGGCCAACGATCTGCTCGTCAACTATAAGAAACGCGGGGGGAGAGGGTCAATCCCCTCTTGAGATGAGAAAAGGGGTGATTTTTATAAACTCACCTCACCCCTAAAGGTGATGCATGAGTTCAGTCAGAAATGTCCCTTTCTTAAATTGTAATTGAGGTCGCGATTTTGAGGATCAGTCGCCGGTGCTCGGTCTGCCAGAGACCAGCTCCCCAGTCGGTCTTACCGCCATCGAGCCGGAATCGTTGCCGGAGATGATCGGTTTCTTGTGGATGTTGAAGATCGAGTCGAAGATCGGGAGGATAGAGACCAGGAACTGGATGGGTTTTCTGAGGAGAAGGCGGGCATCGATCTTGAAGCTCTTCTTGTCGGCGGCGAACAGGCCGGACGCCGAGAGTCCGATGAAGACCAGGCAAACCACGAGAGCGACGGTCCTTACAAATAATCTTTTCCGCATAGCGGCCTCCTTAAGTAAATACGGCTCGCCTTGGGAAATGATCGGAGGGATGGACTATCGACAGAAATAGCTGCGAAAATCTCTCCTCATCATACTCATCCAAGGCTTGAGGATAATCTAGAATAGGGGAAGCGAAATGTCAAGCATTTTTTTCGGCCGTCACACTCCTAAGTTGTTCAAAAAGAATACTTTATAGCTATGCAGCCACAGCATTTAGTGGTACCCAGTCCCCAAAAATCAATATGTAGGGGAGGGTAAAAAGAGAAAAAATGCGGCTCTTGGGGGCGGAAAAAGGCTATTTTTTGAAAAAATAGCCGATTTCGGTCTCGGCCGTCTGCGGGGCGTCCGAGCCGTGCACCGCGTTGCGCTCGATGGAGAAGCCGTAGGTCCGCCGCAGCGTTCCGATCTGGGCCCGGGCCGGATCGGTCTCACCCATGACCCGGCGCCAGTGGGCGATGGCGTTCTCCCGCTCGAGGGCCATGACCACGATTTCGCCGCTGGACATGAAATCCGTCAGCCCCTCGAAGAAGGGCTTCCCCTTATGGACGGCGTAGAACGCCCGGGCCCCGTCCTTGGTCAGCCGGACCATCTTCATCTCCACGATCTGGAAGCCTTCCTCCTCGATCCGGTCGAGGATCTTTCCCACGATCCTCTTCTTGACGGCGTCGGGCTTGATGATGGCCAGCGTTCGCTCTATCATGATGTCTCCTCGATATCGCGGATGTCCCATTGATATACCCCAATCGGGCCAACCCGTCAACCC
>Ga0315279_10011645_pt1 | contig 10140 bp, 9 predicted proteins | sample YL17G06_20_MG_FD_203694 | JGI IMG/M metagenome (GOLD analysis project Ga0315279, IMG submission 203694) | Sediment microbial communities from Yellowstone Lake, YNP, Wyoming, USA - YL17G06_20 | ecosystem: Environmental > Aquatic > Freshwater > Lake > Sediment | place: USA: Wyoming | collected...
GCCTCTTCTTTGTGTGGATAAGCCGCCTGGCGGCCCATCAGGATGGCGAGTTCATTGCCAGCGCCCCGATCCTGGGGGTGCTGGCCTTTGCCGCCCTCGCGGTGGTCTCTTTCATTGCCGGCTTGAGCCACAGTCCGCTCACGGCCAACGTGCTGCGGCACTTTGTGGAGATCCTTTTGAGCATCTTCACCTTCGTCCTGGTCATCAACACCGTGCGCACGATGCGGCAGCTAAAGCTCATCATCGCGGCGCTGATCCTGGCCGGGTTCGCGGCCGCCTTGATTGGCGTGGTGCTCTATTTCCTGCCGAACAGCCTGACCATCCGCCTGCTTTCCGCGTTGCGCGTCGTGCGCTACCCCACCGGCTCCGATGTGTTGCGCTATGTCGAGGATGACCCCGAGCTGCCGTTGCGGGCCATATCCACCTCGGTGGATCCCAATGTGCTGGGGGGGATGCTCATCTTTGTGACCACCCTTGCCGCGGCCCAGGTTCTGGCGAAAAAGCCTCTCTTACCAAGATGGTGCCTGACACTGATAGCGGGCATTATGGGCCTGTGCATGATCTTGACTTATTCTCGTGGCTCCTTTGCCGGCTTGATGGTCGCCCTGGGCTTGATGGGCCTGTTGCGCTATCGGCGTCTGCTCTTGGTGGGGATCATCCTGGTTGCCTTGCTGATCCTCCTACCGCCAGCGCAGGCCTATGTGCAGCGCTTTATCGCCGGTGTACAGGGCCAGGACCAGGCCACGCAGATGCGCTTTGGGGAATACAAGGATGCCTTCATCCTCATCTCGCGCTATCCCTGGCTTGGCGTGGGCTTTGCAGGCACCCCCGACATTGACACCTATCTGGGAGTATCAAGCGTTTATCTGCTCATCGCCGAAGAGATGGGCATTGTGGGCCTGATAGCTTTTCTGAGTACGCTGTTTTGGTTCCTGGGGAGCTTTTTCTCCGTGAAACTCAGCTCCATCCGCGACTCGGAGCTGGAGCCGATTCTCCTGGGCGTCTGTCTGGCCATCGCCGGGGCGATGCTCGGGGGCACTTTGGATCACTATCTGTTCAACCTCGACTTTCCCCATGCTGCGGCGCTTTTGTGGCTCATGGTGGGGCTGGGCACCGTGAGCATCCGCCTGGCGAAGCGGACGCAGGACGCGCCGACAAATGATGATATCGCCGGGAGGCGTGGATAAAGGGCTTGTTAACCTATCGTAACAGTGCTATTCTGATCATAGGTTATCAGACTCGACAGGTTTCCCAAACCTGTTGGGTCTATCCGGACTTGAATGAGGTTGCTTATGCGTAAACTCCCACGCGATACGATGAGCGCGCGCCAGCGCATCGAAGCCACCTTGCGGGGCGAGCTCCCCGACCGGGTTCCCGTCTTTGACCTCATCCAGCATGTCCCACTGATCGAGTATGTGACGGCGGAGAAGCTCACCCTGAAGAACGGCCTGGAGCTGCTCTGCCGCACCATCGGCGAGCGGCTGGACATCACCCGAGGCATCGCCCCGCCGGCCGAGGAAAAGGTCATCCGCTACGACGATGGCTTTGTCTACAAGCAGGAATGGTGGACCACCTGGCTCGTAGAGCGGCCTTTTAAGGATGTGCGGGGTTTGCTCGACTATATCCTGCGCAACATTGAGGAGCTCTATAATCGCAAGCCCGGCGACATGTTCACCTTCGGCGGCAAGAGCAACGTCTGGGGGGCGGCAGCCCGCTCCCCACGAGAGCAGTTCCTCGAGCTGCAAGAGAAGGTGGGCGAGAACACCGTGCTCTTCCCCTTCGAAAGCCCCGTGGGGCTAGATACCGCCCACGTGCGTTCGGGGTTGACCCTTTTCATCTACGCTTATGCCGAGAACCCCCAGCTCGTCTCCGCCTGGCTTGAGGCCCTGAACTGGGCGGAAATCCAACGGGTACACGAGACGGCCGACGCGGAGCTTTCGCCGGTGGCGCTCGTCTTTTCTGACATCGCCGACAAGAATCAGACCTTCTACTCGCCCGCTTTCTTGCGCAAGGAGTTCTTCCCCCGGCTGAAGAAGCTGGTGGAGGCCTGGCACTCTCACGGGGCGAAAGTGATCTACCATTCTGATGGCAATCTCTGGAAGGTGTTGGATGATTTCAAGGCCGCGGGGGTTGACGGCATGAACCCCCTGGAGCCGCTATCCCAGATGTACGCCGGGGACGTGCGCCGAAGCTACCCCGAGTGGATCCTGATGGGGGGTACCGACGCCAGCCAGCTTCTGCCCTTCGGCACGGCAGACGAGGTGCGTCAGATGGTGCGTCGGACAATCGCCGAAGCGGGCGCTCGAGGCCGCCTCTGGCTGGGGTCCTCCACCGAGATTCACCCCGCCTGCAAGCTGGAGAACGTTCTGGCCATGTGGGAGACGATCGAGGCTTGCGGGTATTATCAATAGAGCCGGCCCTCACCCCCAACCCCTCTCCCAATCCTGGGCGAGGGGAGTAGTGGCTCTCATTCTACTCTCTCCCGATTCCGGGCGAGGGATTTCGATGACGGAAAGGACAAGCATGACCACAGACCTGGAGCGATTCGACGATTGCATGAATTACCGCCCAAGCGACCGCCGGCCGAACCATGAGCTGGGCATCTGGCCGCAGACACGCGAGCGCTGGCGCGCCGAGGCCCCCGACGCCGTGCGCGGCTTCACCTGGGATTGGTTCTACGGCGAGCCGGGGATCAAGCTCGACTGGCGCGACTATATTCCCATGGATTACGGCTTCATTCCGCCCTACGAGCGCCAGGTGCTGGAGGAGACGCCCGAGTATGAGGTGGTGCGCAACGAGAAGGGGATCGTCACCAAGGCGCTCAAGGAGGGCACGGTGGATGGCGGGCGGATGTGCATGGACACCTACTTGGAGTTCCCCATCCACACCCCGGAGGACCTTCCCGCCGTCAAAAAGCGTTTGGTGCCCGCCCTGCCTGCGCGCTACCCAGAGGACCTTGACCAGCGTATCGCCCGCTGGGTCAAGCGCGATTATCCCCTGGTCTTGGGCCGCAACTGCGACGCCAACGGTTTTTACTGGCGCGCCCGCGAGCTGATGGGCACCGAGGCGCTCTCCTTCGCCTGGTACGATTACCCGGCGATGATGCACGAGATGATGGCCATGTACGCTGAGCTGATCATCGAGACCAGCCGCCCGGTCCTGGAGAAGCTGCGCCAGGCCGGCACGCGCATTGACTATTTCGTGCTCAACGAGGATATGTCCATGAAGGCCGGCCCGCTGCTCAGCCCGCAGACCTACCGCACCTTCATCTTCCCTCACCTCAGGCGTATGGTGGACTTTTTCCGCGCCTACGGCTGCAAGTATTTCGCCGTGGATACCGACGGCTACCCCCTGCCCCTGGTGCCACTGCTGATGGATGCGGGGGTGGATACCCTCTGGCCCCTGGAGCGAGCCTCGGACGTCAACCCCGTTGAGGTGCGCAAGCGCTTTGGCCGCTCGCTCAGGCTGTGGGGCGGGGTAGATAAGCGCGTGCTGGCCCTTGGTCCCCAGGCCATCCGCGCCCACCTGCGCGAGATGATTCCCCTCATCGAGGAGGGAGGCTTCATCCCCACTGTGGACCACACCGTCCCCCCGGACATCTCCTGGGATAACTTTCGCTACTATATGGAGGCCAAGATGGCCCTGCTTGCGGGAGAGTTCAGCAAGCTAGAGTAGAGCTTTCAGCGGTCAGTCTCTCTCGCGTCTTATAGTGCGATTCGTGGAAAGGACATGACAGTTATCATGAGTTGTAGTTCGGACTACCAAATCGCTGTTTACTACTTTCCGCAATACCACCCCGACCCGCGCAATGACGCCTGGCATGGAGCTGGATGGACGGAATGGGAGTTGGTCAAGCGGGCCACGCCGCGCTTTGTGGGGCATCAACAGCCCAAGGTGCCTCTATGGGGCTATCTGGATGAATCCCACCCCGAGGTGATGGAGCGCAAGATCGCCTCAGCAGCGGATCACGGCATCACGGCCTTCATCTACGACTGGTACTGGTATGAGGACGGCGCCTTCCTTAACCGCTGCCTGGAGCAGGGGCACCTCGCGGCCAGGAACGCCGACCGGCTGAAGTTCGCCCTCATGTGGGCCAACCACAACTGGATAGACATCCACCCCGCCAAACGCAGCTCCCCTTACCAGACCCTGGTGAGGGGGGCCATCTCGCAGAAGGCTTTCAGCGCGGCCACGGAACACGTCATCAAGACGTACTTCTCCCATCCCTCCTATTGGCGGGTTGAGGGGGGCCTCTACTTCTCGGTCTACGAGCTGATGACCCTGGTGAGGGGGCTGGGGAGTGTGGCCGAGACGCGCAAGGCATTGGACAATTTCCGCGTGAGGACCCGCGCCGCGGGATTGGGCGAGCTGCACCTCAACGCCGTAGTCTGGGGCAATCAGGTGCTCCCCGGCGAGGAGACCATCGTGGATGTGAACGATCTATTGGCTAGGCTGGGCTTCGATAGCATCACCTCCTACGTCTGGGTGCACCATGTTCCTCTGGCGAGCTTCCCCAAGACGCCTTACGAGCAGGTGGCCGAGCGCTCGGCGGAGGATTGGGAGCGCTTCGCCGCCGAATACAAACTGCCCTACTATCCCAATGTCACCATGGGCTGGGATTCCAGCCCGCGCACGGTGCAATCGGACGTCTTTGATAATGTGGGCTACCCCTTCACGCCCGTGTTGAGCGGCAACACCCCCGAGGCATTCCGCCGCTCACTCTTGAAGGCGCGGGCCTTCCTCGACAAAGGCTTGACCCAGCCCAAGATTCTCACCATCAACGCCTGGAACGAATGGACGGAAGGGAGCTACCTGGAGCCAGACACCGTGCACGGCATGGGCTACCTGGAGGCCATCCGCGACGTCTTTGGAGCCCCCGGACCATGGTAGTATTTGCCAGATCGGCGCCTTTGTGCTACAATTCCTGCCATAGGTCACTTTAGTATTGCTATAGGAAGGAAAGATTGGCTTATGGCGCTGTCCAAAAGCGAGAAGGAGGCTGTTTTCGGTACGTACCATCGTCATGCGACGGATACTGGGTCGCCTGAGGTTCAGATAGCCCTCCTGACCACGCGCATCAATCGTCTCACCGAGCATTTGAAAGAGCACAAGAGTGATGAGCATTCGCGGCGGGGGTTGCTGAAACTCGTTGGTCAGCGTCGGCGTCACTTGAACTATCTCAGTGCGAGAGACGAGAAAAGGTACAAGGATATCGTAGAACGGCTTGGCCTTCGTCACTAGTTTGGTTGATCTGGAGAGAACAACTTGCTTGTGTGTATGGCTGAGTAGATGGAGCCGAGTTCCACCATCTACTCATTTCTTTTATGAGTAGGGGCGAAGCATTTGCATGACGAAATGAGCATAAAACAGCGCAACCCGCTGTAAATGCTTCGCCCATGCTTTGTGGAGGTCCGGGACGGCTTGAGCAGGAATTGGGGCATGTGCCTCACAGGCTGTGAGACCTATTCCCCAGTCCCTGAGCGATCCGTCCCGACCTCCCGAGTTAAGATTTGGGAGAAAGGATAGGAGAATGTTAAAACAGTATAGGGCTACCTTGGGTAGCGAAGAGATCCTGGTGGAGACGGGGAAGCTCGCCCAACAGGCTTGTGGCGCGGTGACCGTGCGCCTGGGAGATTCCATGATTCTGGTGACGGCCACGGCCTCGAAGCAGCTGCGAGAGGGGATTGACTTTTTCCCTCTCACGGTAGATTTTGAGGAGCGGCGGTATGCCTCTGGCAAAATCCCTGGCGGCTTTTTCAAGCGCGAAGGGAGGCCTTCCAATGACTCCGTCTTGCTCGCACGCCTAGTAGACCGCCCCTTGCGGCCTCTCTTCCCTGAGGGGTATCGCAATGATGTGCAGATCATCGTCACGGGTCTCTCCTTCGATGGGGAGCATCACCCGGATATCATCTCCATCATCGGGGCCTCGGCGGCGCTTGCCATCGCCGGCATCCCCTTCAACGGCCCGGTGGGCGCAGTGCGCATGGGCTACATTGATGGCCAGTTTGTGGTCAATCCCACGGTCAGCCAGATGGAGCGAAGCGTCCTGGAGCTAACTCTGGCGGGCACGGCCGAGTCGGTGCTGATGATCGAGGCCGGCGCCCAGGAGTTCCCCGAGGACTTGATGCTAGAAGCCATTCAGCGTGGTCACCAGGCTTTCCAGGAGGTCATCGCCATGCAGAAGCGCATGGCGGAAGAGCTCAGCAAAGAGGTGGTTGCCGGCACGCGATGCGTCCTGGACACCGCGCTCGTCGAAGCCGTCAAGGGATTGGTCTACCAGCCGCTGACTGATCTGGTCGCCAGTGGCCTGGAGCGCGAGGAACGTCAGGAGCGGCAAGAGGCGATCCATCGCCAAATGCTTGAAGCCCTTGGCTCGGATGCGGACCCTGTTGCCGTCGAAGGGGCCTTTGAGAAGGTCTTCCAAGAGGTGATGCGCAAGCGCATCCTGGATACAGGGGTCCGTGTTGACGGGCGCGGCTTACAAGCCATTCGCCCTCTGAGCGCTGAGGTGGGCTTGGTGCCGCGCACGCATGGCTCGGCGCTCTTTAACCGCGGTGAGACTCAGGTGCTCACCACAACCACCCTGGGCACCTCCTCCGATGAGCAACAGGTGGAGGGGCTGACGGGCGATAGCTCCAAGCGGTATATGCACCATTACAACTTCCCGCCCTTTTGCACCGGCGAAGTGTGGCCCCTGCGGGGGCCGCGACGTCGCGAGATCGGCCACGGAGCCCTGGCGGAGCGCGCGCTCATCCCTGTGCTGCCGAGCGAAGAGGAGTTCCCTTATACCATTCGTGAGGTCTCAGAGGTCTTGTCCTCCAATGGCTCCACCTCGATGGCCAGCACCTGCGCCTGCACACTGTCGCTGTTGGATGCGGGGGTGCCCCTCAAGGCGCCTGTGGCGGGCATCGCTATGGGGGTCATCACCGAGGGGGATCGCTGGGCTGTCCTGACCGACATCCAGGGCCTCGAGGATCACCTGGGCGACATGGATTTTAAGGTCGCGGGCACGACCAAAGGAATCACCGCCATCCAGTTGGACATCAAGATCTCTGGCCTGCGCCAGGAGATCATCGCCGAGACCCTCAAGCGCGCACGCGAGGCGCGGCTGCAAATCTTGGAGGTCATGAACGCCTGCATCGCCGCCCCGCGTCCACAGCTCTCCCCCTATGCGCCGCGCATCCAGACGATCAAGATCCCCGTGGAAAAGATCGGCGCGCTCATCGGCCCCGGCGGCAAGATGATCCGCAGCATCATCGAGGAGACGGGCGTCAAGATTGATGTCGAGGATGACGGCACGGTTCATGTGGCCTCTACCGATAGCGCCGAGGCCGCCAAAGCCCTGCAACGCATCACTGATCTCACCGCCAAGCCCGAGGTCGGGCGCATCTACACCGGCAAGGTGGTACGCATCACCGACTTTGGGGCCTTTGTAGAGTTCCTGCCTGGCCAAGATGGGCTGGTGCACATCTCCCAGTTGGCGGATTACCGCGTCCCCAAGGTTGAGGATGTGGTGCAGTTGGGCGATGAGGTGATGGTCATGGTCACCGACATTGATCCCAGCGGCAAGGTCAAGCTCTCGCGTCAGGCCGTATTGGAGGGCTGGACCATCGAGGAGGCGCGCCAGCATGACCAAAGGCTCAGCGGCGGCTCTCGGGAGCGCTCCGGCGGTCAGGGTCGCTTCGGTGGAGGCTCTCGTGATGGCCGTGGTGGCGATGACCGTCGCGGCGGCGAGCGAAATCGCCGCTAACTACATATCAATTGGGTGAATGCTATGAGTGAGAGTGAACATGTGCCGGTGAAGGAAAGCGGGCTCAAGTCCTGGCTTCGCGAGTTGCTCGAGGCCATCTTGCCAGCCTTGGTGATCGTCCTGGTGGTGAACATCTTTCTGGCCCAGGCCACGCGGGTGGAAGGGCAGAGCATGGAGCCCAACCTGCACAACAACCAACGCCTGATCATCGAGAAGATCACTTATCGCTTTCACAGTCCCTCTCGCGGGGATATCGTGGTGATACGCCGCCCGCAGCCCGATCCGCTGATCAAGCGGGTGATCGGGCTGCCAGGGGAGACGGTCGAAATCCATGACAGCGTAGTGTACATAAACGGCAAGCCCCTCAACGAGCCTTACTTGAATCAGCCCACTGTGGGCGTCATGCCGCCTCGCCTGGTGCCCGAGGAGAATGTCTTTGTCCTCGGCGATAACAGAGGATCGAGTAACGATTCCCGCGCCTTTGGCATGGTGTCCTTTGATGACATCATCGGCAGGGCATGGCTGCGTTATTGGCCGCCGGCGGAATCTGGCTTATTCCCAAATCTAACGGCTCCCTGATAAGGAGGTTGTGGGAGTGGATCATCGGGCGCGAGCGGCCGTGCTGGCGCTTACGGTGCTGCTCACTATCCCCTGGGTCGCTGGGTGTCAGCGCTCTAAACCGCCGCGTGCCAAAGTAGCGGCGGCCGTTGCCACCATGCCGGCGACGCCGAGCCCCACCCATGCTCCTCTCCCAACTTCCACAGTCACAGCGGAAGCCCTGCCCACCACTACGGCAACCCTAACTGTAGTGCCACCCGAGACGGTTACCCCTCTGCCCTCGGCGACGGCCATCTTGGCCCTCACGGCCACCCTCACCCCTACGACGGTTACGCCCACGCCCTTTCCAACGGGCGACATCACCTACACCGTGCGTGAAGGGGATACGCTTTTATCCCTTGCGGAAGCCCAGCACACAACGGTACAGGCCATCATGGGCAAGAACGGCCTGACTGATCCCAATCGGATCCTGGTGGGCCAAACGCTGATCATCCCCGTGGGCAGCGGGGCGGAGATCCCGCCGACCACAGTGCGGCACGTCGTCAAGCCAGGGGAGACGCTCTCGCAGCTCGCGCGCACCTATCGCACCACCGTCGCGGATATCGCCGCCGCCAACCCGGGCCTCTCCGATCTCCAGCACCTCAAGGTAGGCTCGACGCTCACTATCACCATGGGCACCGCGCCCTCCCTGCGCACCCATCGCGTGCAGCCGGGCGAAAGCCTGGCCAGCATCGCCAGGCGCTATGGCGTGAGCATCGAGGCCCTGGCTCAGGCTAACGGCCTGAGCAACCCCAATCGCATCCCCGTGGGACAGGTGCTCATTATTCCCCAGTAGGAGCGGCGGGGCGCCAAAGCTTATTTGGCAGCGACACGAACAAACTTCTAGAGGTGAAGATATGAAAGGCAAGGCGAAGAGAGAGTCCCCTGAAATTGTTATGCGGGATGGCGAGCCAGTGGCAGTGATCCTGGATATTGACGAATACCGGGAGATACTGGAGCGCCTGGAGGATATGGAAGATTTAAAGACGTTGGAGGAGATGCGCGGCAAGCCGCTTCAGTTCAGGAGACTGGACGACTTTCTGAAGGAGTACCGTCCGAGTGTATGAGGTCTATCTTGAGCGAGCGGCGGAGCGTGATCTCAGGCGGCTTTCTGCGGAAGACTTTTATCGTGTCATTTCCCACATCAAGGAGCTGGCGGAAAATTCAAGACCTTCCGGATGCCGTAAAATCGCCGCCTCCAAGAGCGATTGGCGGATTCGAGTTGGAGACTACAGGGTCATCTATGAGATTGATGGGAAGGCAATGATTGTGAGGGTGATGCGGATCAGACACCGGCGGGAGGCGTATCGGTAGACGATGGGAGGCTGGCTCCCCAATTAGCTCAGCATCACGATGAGAAGCCGGCCGTATCAGACTCCTGATGTGGCCCTCTTCGCGCCATGCTCGACGGGCATCTACCGGAACGGCACCGCTGGCCCAGGCTGAGCAAGCGCTCCCACTGCCGCCAGGCCCACATCCTGTCTTCCCGCGTCTATGTAGAGCAGCAGGAAGTTGTCGAAGCGAGCGTCATAGTTATCCGCGATCCCGCCCGCCGCAATGCCCACAGTGCCCTGCCCAAACGTCCCATCCATCGCCTGCCCCACCTGCACTCCATTGGCGTAGAGGGTGATCCACGCGCCCTGGCGAGCAACCTTGAGGCGGTTTGTCTGGTTCCCGATGCGAATGGCCGAATGCTGCGTGGGCGCGATCAGCGTGGCCCAGTTATTGGTCCACCGCTCGTAGCGCAGCAGGCGGAATTGGCCGTAGGCGACGTCGTACAGGTAGAAGCCGGC
>Ga0315279_10011648_pt1 | contig 10135 bp, 9 predicted proteins | sample YL17G06_20_MG_FD_203694 | JGI IMG/M metagenome (GOLD analysis project Ga0315279, IMG submission 203694) | Sediment microbial communities from Yellowstone Lake, YNP, Wyoming, USA - YL17G06_20 | ecosystem: Environmental > Aquatic > Freshwater > Lake > Sediment | place: USA: Wyoming | collected...
GTGGCCGGCGCGGGCGTGTCGGCGAGCGACGCGCGCGACGAACTCTACTTATGGCATTGCTATGGCGATCCGACGCTCGAGATCTGGCTGTCCTATCCGTATCTCGTCTTCCTGCCGGCGAAGCTGCTTTCAGTGGAGATTGCCAAGGAGTCGCTGCTGGTCGGGTACGAGATGAACGGCGCCGTCATAACGGCCCTGCAGGATGACCCGCAGATCCCCGGAGCCCAGCGTATTGTCGGGCGCGGCGAGGTCATAGGGGGCGTCGCGACACTTGAGTTCGTTCAGCGTCCCCTTCCGGGGTATCCAATCAACTACTCGGCGACATTCGAGGGTGCCGTCAGCGTAGCCCCGACGCCGCTTATGGTGAAAGAGATGTAGGAACTGCGGTTTGAGGGCGCCCTCAGCGCGGTCCCAATCGCTGTTGCGGCGCTGTGCGTGAGAGTATGTCAAGCCGTCCTCGTGGGCCGCGGCAGCGGCCCACGAGGCTTTGTGTCTGAACCTGTACGTTGAATGGTAGGGTCGAGCGGGAGCTCGACCCTACCACGTTACGTGTAGTCGTGCTTCCGGCGCTCGCAATCACGGGGCGCACTGTGCCACAATGCGAGAAACGGAAACCATCCCTCTTTCAAGGTCGAGGAGAGCGCGATGTTCACACGGCGCCTAACGTGGTTTTTTCTTCTTGGGTTGGCCGGAAATCTGGCCATGGCGGCCGGCGATCCGCCGGAAGCTGCGGCAAAAACGAGCAAGCCTTTTGAATACACGGGCTACTCCTTTCCTGAGTACAAGTCGTTCAAGACGACATCGGAACAAGTCATCATGTCCGACGGCGCAAAGCTCGCGGTGGACATCCATCTGCCCGCCGACGGTCCCGAGCGCGCCTCGTTCCCGGTTATCTTCGAATACCTCCCGTACCAACGGTCGACCATCGACGTTGAAACGGGACGGGTCTATGACATCACGGACACGAAGGAGGGAAAGTTCTACCTGTCGTACGGCTACGCGATCGTACGGGCGGATATGCGCGGAACCGGCGCGTCAACCGGTTGGCTGATGGATTTCATGCCGCGTCTCGCGAAAGACGGGGAACAGCTTGTCGGGTGGATCGCCCGGCAACCGTGGTGCGACGGGAACATCGGCATGATGGGATCTTCCTACCTGGGATGGTCGCAGACCGCCACGGCCTCGAGGTGTCTGCGTGCGCTCAAATGCATCACCCCCGAGTGCATTCCCTTGGATGGGTACACGGGCGAGCCGTATCCCGGCGGCATCTACCTTGAAGGCTTTTTCACGCGGTTCAGCGAATACATGAAGCTGATCCTTCGAAACTACAACCTGCCCGACAAAGGCATCCGCCCGACGAAACCCGCGGTGGACGAGAACCGTGACGGTGAACTGAAGGACGAGATACCGGTGGACGTGAACAAGAACGGCACGTTCCTGGACGACATCTCGCCCCCGACCTATCCCGATGGAAAGACGCGCTTCGGCTCGTATCTGATCGCCACAGTCAGCCATCAGAAGGGCGACTACGACTATGGAGAATGGGTCTCGAAGTGCCCCTTTATCGATTCCGCTTCACCGCTCGGGTATACGATGTATGACCTGAGCCCAACCGCTCACGTGTCAGGTCTCATCCGATCCCGGATACCCATCTACCATTTCGGCGGCTGGTTCGACGGGTTCACACGCGGCACGTTCGAGTTGTACTGTACGCTGGCCGCGAGCAACCCCTCGAAGGTCATTCTTGGGCCATCGTATCACGACTTCACGTCCGGTCCGTTCTGGAAATACTTCGGTTTTTCGCCTGAAAAAGTCGAAGAAATGTATCTGACGGAGCATCTGCGTTTCTTTGACCGTCATCTGAAAGGCATCATCAACGGGATCGGTGAAGAGCCGCCCGTTTACATCTACGTGATGAATGGAAACGGTTGGCGCTTCGAGAAGGAGTGGCCTCTCGCGCGGCAGCAACCAACGAAGTTCCTACTTGATGCGAATAATACCTTGAACGCGGCGCGCTCAGAGGACGGCAGTGATTCGTACAAGGCCGATTTCACGCACAGCTCCACCTACGGGGAGAACGGCGGGAATCGGTACCTTGGGATCGCGGGCGATGCGCCTTCTTCGCCGCCCATCCGGACGGAAAAGGACAAACAGTGTCTTGTCTACACCTCAGAACCCGTCTCAAGTGACACGGAAGTCACCGGCCATCCCGTCGCGCACCTGTGGGTGTCCTCGAGTGCGGACGACGGCGATTTTTTCCTCTACCTCGAGGACGTGGATCCGAGCGGCCCAGCCATGCTTGTGACCGAGGGCCAACTGCGGGCCGGGTTCGCCCAACTGTATGACAGCAAGAACATGATCCGAGGGGGCAAATTCAATGTCAACGTACTCCCCGATCTCCCATGGCACGGCTTCCAGAAGAACGAGTTTAACCCGAACGTGTTTGCCAACAGCGCCGTCGTGGAACTGGTGATCGATCTGAATCCCACGGCTTGGGTTTTCAAGCAGGGACATCGCGTTCGACTGAGCATCGCCTGCGCCGATTACCCGACTTTCCGTCTGCATCCAATGCTGAGCCCGCAGAACAAGCCTGATGCGCCGGACAACATCGTTCCCACAGTCAGGGTATACCGCGACGCATCCCACACGTCATACTTGGAGTTGCCCATCATTCCGCCGCAAGAAGGTCCGAAATGATCTCGGACCTACGTGTGCCTTGTGGTGTGCATGAGGCGTGGGATCTTAAAGACGCTCCGCGGGGCTTTTCTCGGCCTGAGAGAATAGCATATAATATCTCTCAATTTTGCCGCGAATCGGCGGGGCCGAAGTAATGATCGGGAAACGGAGAACAGAACATGGCGAAAATGGACCCAGCTCCCATCGCGTACTTTGAGGGTAAGTATGTCCCAATCGAGGAGGCGAAAATCAGCATCATGACGCACGCCTTCAACTACGGGACGGGCCTCTTCGAAGGGATTCGCGGATACTACGTCGCCTCGGAAAACAACATCCTCGTTTTTCGATTGAAGGAACATATCGACCGTATGGGGCGCAATTTCAGCATCCTTTGCATGGACGTGCCCGAAACGCGCGAGAAGATTGAGGCGATCTGCCTCGAGTTAGTGCGCAAGAGCGGGTTTCGCGAGGGCGTGTACATCCGGCCGCTTTGCTACAAGAGCGAACTCTCGTTGGGGCCAAAGCTCAAGGGTGTCGAGAGCAGCTTCTGTTGCTACGTCATAAAGCTCGGCGACTATTGCGACATCGAGAGCGGCCTCGACGTCATGGTTTCCTCGTGGCGGCGCCTCTCAGACAACGCCGTTCCGTCTCGCGTCAAATCCACGGGGAGTTACCTGAATTCATCCCTTGCCGCTACCGAGGCGAAACAGGCGGGGTTTGATGAGGCAATTTTCCTGCGCGAAGACGGCACCGTGGCTGAAGGCAGCGCCATGAACATGTTCATGATCTTAAATGGCAAGCTTTACACGACACCGCCCAGCGCGGACATACTTGTCGGTATCACCCGGAATACGGTCATCGAGCTGGCGCGCGAGGAACTGAGGATGGAGGTGATCGAACGCCCCATCTCGCGCACCGAGTTGTACGTCTGCGATGAGCTCTTCTTTTGCGGCACCGGGGCGCAAGTGGCGCCGGTCCGTTCCGTAGACCGCCGTCTCATCGGCGGTGGGATGCCGGGCCCCATCTCCAAGAAACTGCAAGAGGTGTACTTCAACGTCGTGCAGGGCAAAGCGCCGAAGTACCGGAAATGGTGTACGCCGGTTTACTGAATTGAGGCCAGAGGCGAAACGGCGCGTTGACACTTTACACCTCGCGCTTCGCACCCCGTCGGCATTGCCCCTGCTCTCTCATTGCATTCTCCGAAAGGATTTGGTAGCATGATCATAGGGGAAGTGAGGGATGAGTGCCATGTGCGCCGAATCCTCACATCGCGGAGGACATGAGAAGCGCCGGTTATGTCCTACATGCCGAATGCCCATCAGCGTCCTTGCCACAAAATGCCGGTACTGCGGCGACCTCGTAGGCCGACCGCGGGAAAAGGACCGACAGCTCAGCGTCCTCGACTTAGGCGGTTCGATCTCGAGCGGGTATGGCGCCGGGGAGGGGCTTCTTGACGCACTCGAGGCGTTCCGTCGAGAGGAACTCGCCGCCCTCGCACAGAAAGGGGAACCACGCGGCAAATGGTATCGTCTCTTCAAACGGCCCGCCCAGCCGCCAGGGTCTGATTCGTCGGGCGCACTGGCGATCGTATACTCGGTTGCCTTGGGGGTCCTGATTGTCTTGGGGGTCCTGTTCGCCTTGGGAGTCCTGATTCCTGCAGGAGCGCTGTTTGTCATGGGAGTCCCGTTTACCATGGGAGTCCTGTTTGCCCCGGGGCTCCTCCTCCTTATAGTCCTGTTTCTGGGTGCTGTTCTGCTCAACTTTTTGAGAAGAAACCACCAGACTCGCAGGAACGCCGGCACCGCACCCGCGATCAGAAACACGGACGCTGCGCCCGCGACAGAGAACCCCGCCATAGCGCCCGCGATCAACAACCCGGCCATAGCCATCCTCGACGGCAACGGCCCCGTGCTGAACGCGTTGAAAGCGGCCGTGAAGACCCTTTCCAAAAGCGACACGCGCGGGGACCGCATCGTCCTGCAACGCGCGCGACGACAGGTCATGAGAGAGGTAAATGTGCTGCTCGACAGCACACCGCGGACATGGGCGAAGCTTGATCTAGCGGCCGAGTTGGTCATTGAGGCACTCAGCGTCGACCCTTGCAGCGAGGTGCTCCGGGGATTAAGCAAAGAGGTCAACGAGGAACTGGCGCTCTACAGCCGGAAGTGATGTGCACCGGTTTGCCAACAGCCGTTTTCGATGATGCCTGCGGTACGTAGGGGCCATACTACTGTTAACATAGTTAGCCTATTGTGCACCTCGTTCCCAAGTTCAACTTGGGAACGGGGTCTCGGGTATTGGCCGAAAGGTCTGCATCTCCCCTGCGCGGTTTCCCTTCCGGGCTTCCAGTGCTCTGACAGACGCCTGCAGTGTCACAACATAATTCTGGACATATCATCGGATAAAGAGGATACTTGAAATACGGGAAACGAGTGACGCGCTGAATTGCATTCTGTGAGAGGATTCGGTAATATGCCTGCAAAGGTGGTCAGGGAAGAGAGCCGTGCTGGCTGAATCTTCACATGATGAGGGGCGTGACAAGCTCCGGTTGTGTCCCACATGCCGAATGCCCATCAGCGTTCTCGCCACAAAATGCCGGTACTGCGGCGAGCCGGTGGGGCGCCCGCGAGATGAAGCCCGAAAGCTCACCGTTGATGACTTGGGCGGTGCGAGCATGGGGAGCTATGCCCCAAGCGGGGAAGTCCTTGACGCGATCGAGGCATTCCGTCAGGAAGAACTCTCTGTCATTACACAGAAGGAAGAGCCCCACCGAAAATGGTACCAGTTCTTGAGGCGGCGCCCGGAACAGACAGAGCATCGGCCCGTGATCGAATCCTTGGATTCGCTGGAAGACCGCAAGATCGACGTGGCTCCGTTTTCATCGTCCTCGTCGCGGCGCCGCCACGCGATGGTAGGCCAGCAGAGTGACTGGGGGCGGCGTCTGGTGATGGGAGTCGGCATTGTGATCGCCTTGGCCGTCCTGGGCGTGGCCGGCATTGCCGCTAAGTCTTGGATAGTGGGCTATCTGGCCGCCAGAAACGCCATACCCGTCGTCAAAATCAACAACCCGGCCGTCGGGATCCTTGAAAGGGGCGGGCCTGCCCTCGATGCTCTGAAGGCGGCCGTGGAAACACTCTCGAAGAGCAACACCCCCGACAACCGCAGCGTCCTGGACCGCGCGCGAGAACAGGTCAGGAAAGAGGTCGATGCGCTGCTCAACAGCGTGCCCTGGACGAAGGCTATTCTAGACCACGCCTCCGTGTTGACAAGTCAGGCTCTCGCCATTGATCCCTCCAGCGCCGCGCTGAAGGACCTGAAAGAAGAGGTCAACCAGGAACTCGCCCTCTACAAGATGACGATTGTGAGGCTTGATGCGGTCGCCCAGCAGGTGGTGTTTCGCATCACGTACCCGGGCCAGCAGTCCGAGGACCTCATGTATGGTGAAGGGGGGAAGGTTAAAGGGCGGTTCGAAGTCAAGCGGATCACCCAAGATGGGGTAACGCTCCAGGACCCCCTGCGCAAGTCCGTTGGGGGCCTCCCGCGCCGCTTTAAGCTCTCCCTCAACGGGAACATCAGCGTGCAGTGACAACGCGTGATCATCAGCGTTCTGATGTTGGGGTGTTGCAGGGCCGCGCTTCTGTGGTATCATCTTTGTTGCCGTCGATACGCTTCAGTGCGGCGAATCGCGGAATGGTCTTTCGGTGGACGAAACGGGGGCATTTCCTGCTAGAATAGTGGCAACGGAAAGAATCGCCGGGAGGATATGATGACACGTATTTTGGGCCGTTGCGCCGTGGCTACAATGGTTTTATTGATGTTGGCTTCATGTGCCCGTTTCGGCTTGTTCCATCGAGACAAACGCGAAGCAGGCCCCTTGGCGGAAACGATGGCCGTTCAGAAAACGGCAAAAGACCACGAAAACGAGTTGCGCACCCTTGTCACCGGGCAAATCGACGCGGTGGCCAAGTCCGGCGATGCCGGCGGAACCCAGGTCGTGAAGCGCATGCCCTATTTCTATAAGCAGTACGAGGTCTACCCGCAAGGGGCCGCCGACCTCAAGATCACGATGCAGGAAAAGGAATCCCGAAGTGTGCCTTACATCGCCGACGTCACTATGTCGAAGCAGCGATATGCCACCCGCATGCACCGCAAGCGAGGCGAGGCCGAACAGGACAGGAACTTCCTGCGAGACACCGGCACGGAAACGGATACGTATGAGTTGCGCAACGGCAAATGGGCACGCGTAGGCAGCATGTTTGTGGCGACGAAGTCCGAGGAAAACGTGAACGGCGAATGGCTGCCCGTCGACGAAACCGTGAAGCGCACTGTCGCTTCGGAGGAAGAGAAGGCCAAAGGCGGGTGGCTCAAACGGACCTGGGCTGCCATCACCGGGAAGGAAATCGAGCAGAAACCCGCTAAGGAAACGAAAAAAGCTCAGCCGACAGGTCAACCCGGCGGATCCCAGTCGACCATGAAACGACTGCGGGTCTATTGAAGAACATTGTCATGGCTTGTCGCATAGGCTCTCGCACCGTTTGTTGTCCAGGCTTTAGCTTGGGATCTGGCTGCTAACTCGCACCCTGAAGATAGTGTGTGAACGAACATCTCTCCCGGCGGATATGGAGCCTTTCACGAAATTCGGCTGGCGCGGCATCGAGATCACTGTGCCTGCCTCTTGGGAACTCGCCGCGCACCATGGCAGCCAAAAGGCCGGATATGCCTGCCTGGACGACGGCCGCGACATGCGGCTTCAGGTCCGATGGAGTCGCTCCAAGGGCGATTTGGCGGATCTCGAAGGAGTGTTGCGCCGTTACCAGCGGTCGCTTACAAAAGCATGCAAGGGAAACCTCAAGTTTGACCTCGAAAGCGCTGCACCACTGGCCATACGCGGCCGGGCAGAGAGGGTCGCAGTCTCATTCTTCTGGCAGTCGGATCGCGAGGCATACGGAATGGCATGGCACTGTCGCGTGTGTGGGCGAGTGGTCATCGTGGAGATTCTGTTTCCCGTGGGCGAGTCTGATCGATCTTTGGCGCGGCGCATCATGGGCTCGCTTGCCGATCATCGAGATGATGGCCGCGTCCTTTGGTCCCTTTACGACTTCTCGTTCTCGGTTCCGTCAACGTACAGTCTCGATCATCCGGACCTTGTTCCCGGAAGGCTTCGCTTTGCGTTCAAGTCCGCCCGGCGCGCGTGGCTGCGCATCGAGCGCTGGGCGATTGCCTCTCAATGGATGGACAAGGTGACGCTCGAAGCGTGGCCTGCGGAACTTCTCAAACTGATGCGCATCTCGAATCGCGGTCCGCTGGTACAGACTGAGACCCAAATCCGGCAACACCGGGCAGTCCGCTTTGCGGTCCCTGTTTCGGGAGGCGGGTTCCTCCGTCGGGAACGCGTTACGGGCCTGGTCTGGCACGCCCTTGAAGAGGACAAGGCGTTCGTGGTCATGGAGGCAGGCGGAGCGGACGGACTGACCCAGGAGGTGGCGGATACTGTCAGGTCCTCTTAGCCGCATGGCGAGGGCATGAATCGATATGTTCTCACGACGCCCCAGGATATCGAGGCCCGAGATGCTCGACTCCGTTCCGCATCTCAATCCCGCGGTGCGAGTGACGGAATTGGACACCGGGCGCGCGATGATGGTATACGAGAAGGGCGGAAATCGGGTCGTGCGGCTGCTCCGACGGTTGTTCGCGGTTCCGGAAGCGTCCGAACTGCTGCTGGATGGGCCGGGTACGAAGATCGTCCGGCGTGCCGACGGCAAGACGACCGTCGGCGAACTGATCGCATACGCGGCAGCCGAGTTCCGGCTGAGCCGGAAGGAGTCCGAGGTGGCCGTACTGAAGTACATGGACATGTTGGGCCGGCGCGGCTTGATCGGCTTCGAGATCCGCCCATTCCGCAGAGGAATGTAACGTGTTGTCAATGGACGTCAAGACGCAGGCTGGGATAAAGCGTCAGATCAAGCTTCCCAACAGGGAGGCGGTCAAGATCGCTGTCCGGAGTCTCCGCATTCGCATATGGCGCTCCGCTATTACGCTCGCGGGAATCGTCCTGACTATCGCTTTCCTCTCCGCCGTGATGACCTCAGGCGTCGTGGCGCAGGCGCTGCAGGCCTCCGGCCAGCAGGTTTCCGCCGAGTCCGCCAGCGGCAAGGCCACTCAAGTCTGGCTCATTATGATCTCGCTTCTCGTTTGCGCCGTGGGTATTGCCAACGCGATGCTCATGAGCGTCACGGAACGGTATCGCGAAATCGGCACGATGAAGTGTTTGGGCGCATTGGACTGGTTTGTTGTGAAGCTTTTTCTTATTGAGGCAGCCTTTCTGGGCATTATCGGGAGCATTGTTGGGGCGTTCCTGGGATTTGTGGCATCTTTTCTCGCTTGGTTGACCCAGTACGGCAACGTGATGTGGGGCCTCATGTGGGGACAATTGTTCTTGCGCCTCCTGGCAGCCGTACTTATTGGCACACTATTGTCTGTAATAAGCGCCATATATCCGGCTCGGCGTGCGGGCAGAATGCCCCCCGCCGATGCGATGCGAACCGAACTCTGAAAAGGTGGGGCAGACTGTTAGTCTGCCTGTCCGGATTCCCAGCAATAGCGTCATTGCGGGCAGACTAACAGTCTGCCCCACGGTGTGCGACTCAATGAACTGCTCGATGTTGTATAAGCGGCCCAGGGATTAGGAGTGTGCCATGGCAACTGCGTCGACCCTCATCGGTCACGAATACGCTGTCAAGACCATCGACGTGAAGAAGGAATACGTCATGGGGAAACAGCGGCTCATGGCCCTGAAAGGGGTCAGCCTGGAGATCAGGACTGGGGAATATATCTCGATCATGGGTCCGAGCGGTTCGGGCAAGTCGACCCTGTTCAACATGATTGGCGGGCTCGACAAACCTTCCGGCGGCAAGGTCTACATCGATGAGGTGGACGTTTCCGGACTGGACGCATACGAACTTGCGTGGCTGCGGTGCCGAAAAATCGGGTACATTTTCCAGACATTCAATCTGATCCCGGTCATGACGGCTCTCGAGAACTGCACATTGCCGATGATATTCGCCGGGATGAGCACGCAGGACGCGATGGACAAGGCCGCGGAACTCCTGGCCCTCGTCGGTCTCGGCGACCGGCTTCGTCATAAGCCGCTCGAGTTGTCCGGCGGACAGCAGCAGCGGGTGGCCATCGCGCGTTCGTTCGCCAACGACCCGACTATCATTCTGGCCGACGAGCCCACCGGAAACCTCGACTTGAAGACCGGCAAGGAGATCATTGAACTCCTGCGCCAGCTCAACAAAGAAAAGAAGGTAACCATTATCAGCGCCACCCACGACCTGAAGATGCTGGACGTATCGGATAGGATCATCTGGATCCGCGACGGGGCCGTGGACAAGATCGAGCATCGTTCCGAGTTGGACATTGAAGTGGGAACCCTTGAAGGAGAAGAGGCCTAACGGGG
>Ga0315279_10011649_pt1 | contig 10133 bp, 11 predicted proteins | sample YL17G06_20_MG_FD_203694 | JGI IMG/M metagenome (GOLD analysis project Ga0315279, IMG submission 203694) | Sediment microbial communities from Yellowstone Lake, YNP, Wyoming, USA - YL17G06_20 | ecosystem: Environmental > Aquatic > Freshwater > Lake > Sediment | place: USA: Wyoming | collected...
ACCTTTGGGCCTCTTTCATGGTCAGGTTTAACACTTTCATCATCCGTAGGGATGATTATAACCTGACATATTCTATTTGCAAACTACTGACATTATTATATTGCGAAGACAATAAAACCAAAGGATTTAGTTCAAACCAGAAAGAAAGCCTACGGCTGGAAACTCCGCCTTTATCCCCTTTTCAGGGACTTAAATGAGTCAGAAAAGAGCCCTCTTTCCCTTTCACAGGCGGAAAATGACGTTTTTTTGCAAAAAAATTTAAAAAAAACAAAAAAAGTTCTTGACAAGCCCGCAAGAATATTATATTCTTTCGCTGTCGATAAAAAACAGTAACCCTTAAACCCTTAACTCTGTAAGGGGGTGAGTAGATGACCAAAGAGGAACTGATTAGCAAAATCGCCAAGGAGGCGGAGGTGACCAAGGTGCAGGCCCACAAGGCCATGAGCGTATTCTTTGATGGAGTCACCAGCTCCTTGAAAAAGGGGAAGAAGGTCAGTTTCGTTGGATTCGGCACCTTTTCACTGGCCAGGAGAAAAGCCCGGACGGGAAGGAATCCTCAAACGGGAGCTCCCATCCATATCGCGGCTTCGAAGGTACCGAAGTTCAAAGCTGGCAAACATCTGAAAGACGCGGTGAAGTAAGATTTTCTCCAAGATGCTTGGTGAACAAAGGCAGGGTTAACTACCCTGCCTTTTTCATTTCCCTACGACCAAGGAATTATCTGGCTTCCTTATTCACCTTTTCTTGATTTTCTTCTTTTCATATTTAGGAGAGTTAAAGTATTGTGTGGCAAGGGGGAGTTTATAGAATGAGGGGTGGTTGGTAGCCGTCCATATGGACGGGGTGGCAATTGAAAAAAATGGGGAAACTCCACTTCATATTTTTGTTGACATTGCAGATAATAGTTTTAAATTTATCTTTCAAGAAAGAAAAGGCTTAAGCGCAAAAAATGAAGCAGTCTTTTAGGACTTTTACCTTGAGGCAAAAATATGAAGATCTTGAGTTTCATATCGGATGAGAGGAAAAAAGAGATACTGGGAGTCCTTTCGATCGCTTTGGCTCTGTTTATCTTTATCTCGCTTTTAACTTATGACCGCCAATCCGATCTTAAGCTTCTGCAAGAAAAGGCAACTTTTGAGAACTTCTTTGGATCCTTTTCCCAACAGGTCAAAAACCTTTGTGGACCAGTGGGAGCTTTGGTCTCCTACCTTCTTTTTTATGCTCTGGGTTACTCCTCTTTTTTCGTTTCGATCTTTTTGATCCTTTTGGGGGTGCGCAGTTTTCCTAAGGTTAGTCTGTCGACTTTTTTCAAAAAGACCTTTTTTGCTTTTGTCTTTGTACTTGTGTCAGGGATTTTGTTAAGCCTTCCTGCTTCGAAAAGCGGAGAGATTGTGAATTTTTCAAACGTGACTTTGGGAGGTTGGCTATCCTCGATTTTGGGGAAATTTTGCCTAAAGTTGTTTGGAACTGCCGGTTCCTACACCTTATTGATCGCATTCTTGATAGCTTTGATAGCGATAATTACCCCTTTGAAGCCGAGTGATTTTGTCTTTTTGGCAAAGCGGATGGTTGAAAGAGTGTTTACCAAGGGAAGCAAATGGCGTGAACTAAGAAGGATTGAAAAGCAAAGGAAAAGAAGAGAAAAGGAATTATCCGCAGGATCCATAGGAAAGGAAAAAGAGAAACGCCAGTTGATATTCCCCCCTACCGAAGAACCTGCAATTTCAAAAGAAATAGAAGAATTTCCTCAAGAGGCGCCATCTATTCGCCAGGACTTTAAAACCACTTTGAAGTTAGTTCGGGGAAAAGAGAAAAGTTTAGAGTGGGATTATAAATATCCTTCCCTGGATCTATTGGATGAAGCACCCCACCTCAGACCTTCCATCTCCAATGAGGAATTAAATCAGACGGCAAAAATTCTTAAAGAAACTTTAGCTACTTTCGGGGTGGAGATTGAGGGTGATAGAATCGAAAAGTATCCGGGACCGATCATCACTCGTTATGAATTCAAGCCCGCAGCCGGAATAAAGGTGAATCAGGTGGTAAACTTGGCAGACGATTTAGCCCTAGCCATGCGTGCCCGAAAGGTGAGGATCGTGGCTCCGGTTCCGGGTAAAGCGGCCATCGGGGTGGAAATACCCAATAAAACCCCCCAAGTGGTCTATTTAAAAGAAATACTCACCTCTCCAGCTTTCCAAAATGTTGAATCGAAATTGGCTTTAGCCTTAGGTCAAACCACCTCCGGAGAATCTTTTGTTACCGACCTGGGCCGGATGCCCCATCTTTTGATAGCCGGAGCCACCGGCTCGGGCAAATCGGTGTGCATAAATGCGATCATCACCAGTCTTTTATACCGGCTTCCCCCGGATGAGATCAGATTTATCATGATCGATCCCAAGATGTTAGAGCTTTCGGTTTATGAGGGCATCCCCCATCTGGAAAGATCGGTGATCACCACTCCCAAGAATGCGGAATACGTCCTTTCCGAGATTGTAATAGAGATGGAGGAAAGATATAGAAAGCTGGCTAAGGCTGGGGTGAGAAATATTGAAGATTACAATGCCAAACAAAGAAGGGAGAAAGTCCTGCCCTATTTGGTAATCATCGTGGATGAGTTGGCGGATTTGATGATGTCCTCCTCCGCCCGCACCGAAGGTCTGGTGACTCGTCTGGCTCAGATGGCTCGAGCCGTGGGAATCCATCTGATTTTAGCCACGCAAAGGCCCTCGGTGGATGTGATCACCGGTTTGATCAAAGCTAATTTCTCCGCCCGCATTGCCTTCCAGGTCGCTTCTAAGATAGACTCCCGGACCATCTTGGACAGGAATGGAGCGGAAAAGCTTTTAGGGGCAGGGGACATGCTTTTCATCCAGCCTGGCCATCCTGAGCCCAGAAGAATTCATGGAGCCTATATCTCCAGCCAGGAGACCGAAAGAATCGTCGATTTTATAAAAGCACAAAGATATGAAGTGGAGCCCATCTCCATATTATCCTCTGAACCAATGGAGATGCCGGAAGAAGAAAAAGAAAGAGATGAAGATCTTTTTCGGCGGGCGGTGGAGCTGGTCATAAGGCATAAGCAGGGTTCGGTATCTTTATTGCAAAGAAGATTAGCCATCGGTTATCAAAGAGCGGCTCGTCTGATCGATCAATTGGAACAGGAGGGAATAGTAGGTCCCTATGACGGAAGTAAAGCCAGAGAAGTATTGGTAGACGAAACTTATTTAGAAAGAGAAGAATGGCTACAGAAGAAGAGTCAAAATACGAATTAGCCCCCACCTTCTACCCTCCTTTCTCTGTTGCATCAGGATTTTGCAATTACAGATGTTTAGTTTAACTGCCGGCGTCAGGATAATCTCAAGATCCAAAGGACAATATCCAGACGGAACGTTTGAGTGATGATAAGAATTAAAATGAAAAAACTTAGTTTTTCCTTGAGCCTGCTTGTGGCTCTTCTTTTTTCTTCCGTCTCTTTTCCCATTACCTCTGTTGAAAATCCCGCCAAAGGTGGGGAAGAATTAGCCCTGCAGGTGGAAAAAAAATACAAGTCTCTTTCGGACCTATCCTTGGATTTCACCAAGGTGACGAAGTCTGAAATTTTTGAAAACCAGAAAAGGATAAAAGGGAAAATGTATTTGAAGAACCCGGATAAGTTCAGAACAGAAACCGAAGATGAGATCATCGTCACGGATGGTAAATTTTTATGGAACTATTCAGAGGAAAATCAACAGGTCATCAAAAACAGACTGGATAGATCAAAAAACATTTTCAAGCTTAATCAATACCTCTCCAATTTCAGGTCTGAATACAAGACTGAACTGATTGGTGAGGAAAAGGTGGATAAGGCTAAATGCTATAAGTTAAAATTGATTCCAAAGAAGGACGACCTTTTCATCACCAAAATGACGATCTGGGTTGACAAAAAGAGTTTGTTGGCAAAAAAACTGGAATACCAGGATTCAAATGATAACGAGATCACTTTGATTTTCGATCACATAAAGATTAACCAAGGTATTGCTGATTCAAAATTTGTTTTCAAAACCCCGCCGGGGGTGGAGGAGCTGGATCTTTCTGAATAAGATTAAAATAATCATGGGTGACGAACGACTAATGTTTTATTCGTCATAAATCATAAGTTTTTGGGTTTGTAGTCAAAATAGACTACAATTGTAGTCAAAAAGGCATACAGAACTCATCCAATTAAAGAAAACATAAATTCATGTCCCGTAAAATTTACATCGAGAGCTTAGGCTGTCCTAAAAATGAGGTGGATGGGGAGAGCATGGCATGCCTCCTCTGTGAGGAAGGTTACGAAATGATTGAGGACAAAGAGAAGGCAGATATTCTTATCTTAAATACCTGTGGGTTTATCGACTCAGCCAAAGAAGAATCTATCAATGAAATCTTCAATTTGATTTGCCGTAAAAATAAGGATAAAGGGAAGAAAATTATCGTCTCCGGATGTTTGGCTCAACGTTATCCAAAGGAATTATGGAAGAATATTCCCGAAATCGATGGGCTTTTGGGCGTGGGCGATATTTTTAAAATAAATAAGCTATGTTCGTCCGTTTTAAACGGGAAAAGGCTTTCTTTAGTTAGCATTCCAGAGAATAACAATGGTAAAACAAGGATAAAAAGAAAGGCTCAAAATCGTCCCTATGCCTACATAAAGATTGCGGACGGATGTGATAACCTTTGTAGCTATTGTGCTATTCCAAATATCAGAGGGAAATTTCGAAGCAAAAGGATAGAAGATATTTTGGAGGAGGCACAAGAGTTAGTAGATTCTGGAGTCAAAGAGATAAACTTAGTGGCACAGGACACCACTTTATATGGCACAAACATTTATGGTGAAGGAAAACTTCCCCAGCTTCTTCTTCTCCTATCTGAAATTCCAAAGCTTAAGTGGATCAGGCTTCTTTATACTCATCCCGCACACTTTTCAGATGAATTGATCGAGGTCGTAGCTTCAAATCCGAAGGTCTGCAAATATCTGGATCTCCCTTTACAGCACATCTCGGATGATATTTTGGCTCAGATGAACCGCAAGGTCAAAAGAAGGGATGTGGAACAACTGATCTTTAAGCTAAGGGAAAAAATTCCTGACCTGACTTTGAGAACCTCATTTATAGTCGGTTTCCCCGGAGAGAAGAAAAAACATTTTGAAGAGCTGTTAGAATTTGTAGAGAAGACTGGATTCGATAAATTAGGTGCTTTCCCTTATTCACCAGAAGAAGAAACCCCCGCCTATGACTTCAAGGGTCAGCTTTCTTCCAAACTCAAACACCAGCGACTTGACCAGCTGATGCTTGTGCAACAGGAGATCGCCTTCGAGAAAAATCAAGCCAAGATTGGAAAAACTCTGACCGTTTTAATTGATGCCAAATCAAAAGAGAGCAATGGTTATTTTCTTGGCAGAAGCCAGGCCGAGGCGCCGGAGGTGGATGGGGTGATTTTGGTAAAAGGAAATAGCGTCAGAATAGGTGAATTTGTGAAAGTGAAAATCGTAGATTATTGTGATTATGATCTGATGGCTGAAGCTGCTAAGAATTGATTCGAGGGAAAGCTGAAACCGCGTAGGCAAGCCTTCACGGCTTGCCAGAGCCATTCCGGAGGATGGTTGACAAATCTAAGTTGGTTCGGGAATTGGAATTCCCGAACCGTATTGACTGCTAAGCGCAGAGCAAGCTCTGCTACTCCGGTTTCGCTATTCGGAGTAGCGAGACTTGTCTCGCGTCCAAACAACTGGTAAGAAAGCATAAACTATCAAATACTGATGAGGGTAGCCGAAGTATATTGCAAAAATGCATTGTCCAGATCAAAAATTTCGGGAATGGACTATGCTTTAAACCCCTATATCGGCTGTGAGCATGCCTGCGTCTATTGCTATGCAGACTTTATGAAGAAATATACCAATCATAAGGAGGAATGGGGAGAGTTTGTGGATGCTAAAATAAATATTGTGGATCGTCTTCGGCAGCAGATCAAAAGAACCAAGCCCGGGACCATAATGATTGGCACGGTAACCGATGCATATCAGCCTCTGGAGGAAAAATACCAGTTGACCCGAAGATGTTTGGAGATCTTGTCGGATTTTAATTTTCCAATTAGCATTCAAACTAAATCCGATTTGGTTTTAAGAGATATTGATATTTTGAAACGGATAAAAAACAAAGAGGTTGGTTTCACCATCACCTGCCTTGATCCAAAGATCGAAAAATTATTTGAACCTGAAGCATCCGAATTAGAAAATCGGTTTGAGGCTTTAAAGAAACTAAAACAAAGCGGACTTCCCGTTTTCGTCTTTTTCGGACCCATCCTGCCTTTGTTTTCAGATAATAAAGAATCCATAGAATCTCTTCTTGAGAGATTAAAGAACATAGGAATCGAAGAAATCCTTTTTGATAGGATGAACTATCTTGGAGCTAAATGGAAGAAGATTGGAATGTTCATTGAGAGAAATTTCCCATATGCTCTAAATTACTACAAGCGCGTAGCTGAAGATGGAGAATCATACTCTACGAGGTTAAAATCAGTTTTGGTTCACAGTCTATCAGGTTTTTCATCGAACTTTGAAATCTTGTTTTAGAACCTCTATTTTCAAGACTACAAGGAAAAGGAGTCTTTATGGCATTTGGAGTTAAGATTATCAGAAAAGCCGGAATAATGGTTTCCAAACCTATAAGTTTTCTTCTGATCTTATTCTACATAGCCCAGACTTGTTTCACCGTATATTTAGCTTTGGACAGGTTTGAAAAAGAGAAGGTTTTAAGACAACAAGAGATAAGGATAAAGGAACTGGAGGAGAAACTTAAGATTTTGAATATCATCGAGGACTTTCAAGTGGGATTCAAAGAAAAGGAAGTAGGGGAGTTAACTTGCGTGATCTACGACGAAAGCAAAAAATATGGTTATGATCCTCTTTTGATCTTGGCTTTAATCTTGGCAGAAAGCTCTTTCAGAAAAGAACAAGTCTCGACGATGGGAGCACAAGGTTTGATGCAGGTAAAACCTTCAATCGGGTATGATCTGGCTAAAAGAAGAGGCTTGAATTGGAAAGGAGAACTTTCCTTATTTGAGCCAGCTTTTAACATTCAATTAGGAACTTTATATCTTTTTGAACTCATATTAAAATTCAAAGATGTGAAAAAAGCACTGGTGGCTTACAATGTGGGAGAGGATGCCTTAAAACTTCGCTTAAGATCAGGACAAAAACTACCGGCTTATTTTCTTTCCAAAGTGCTTAAGACATATAAAGAGCTTAAGGAGAAATATGAGCAACCGAAGAGCTGAAAAACGTCCGCGGTCGGCCGTCCGCCGTCCGCCGCAAAACAGAGTTATTCTGATTTTGTTGGTAATTTTCTTGACTATGTTATTTCCGGTTCGGGTTTTTGCGGATAAGAAGGAACAGGAAAAAGAAAATCCGGTTTCGAATGAGGAGTTTCTGAGGGAATCGGTAAGGGTTCTTCTTGGAAAAACCTTTCTTGATTTCCCCCGGACGGAGTCCACATTTATCTTTGTGAATCCCGAAGAAGAAGACTCTGCCAATTGGCTTTTGGAGGATGAACTTGTTTCTTATCTTCAATCCTTAAATTTTCAGGTCGCCTTGCATCCGGGTGGTGGACAAAATGAACTGCCAAAGGCTTGGTCATTGTTTTATCGTATTATACAAATGAATCTTTCCTATCCTCAGGTGAAAAGAAAAGGCTTTTTCGGTCCCAAATGGTTGACTAGAAAAGCTAACCTCAATGTTTCATTCCGCCTTGAGGAAAAAGAAAGTGGAAAGGTATTGTGGAGCAAAAGGGAAACCGAAGAAAGATCGGATATAGTAAAAAAACAGACCATAAAATATTTGAACAATGATTCCTACTCCTTCTTAAGCCCGCCTTTGCCGGAAGATTCGCAAGCTAAATACATAGAGCCAGCTTTGGTGGCAGCAGTGGTGGGAGGTTTGATTTATCTTTTCTTCGCTAACAGATGAAAATTCAAGATGGTTCGACCCCGCCTTTGGCGGGACTCACCATAATAAGGAGAGAAATGGCAAATACTTTTTCTTCCCCAGCTTTTCTGAACAAAGTCATATTCGGAGTAGCGAGATCGTCAAGATGCTGTCAAGACGCTTCGCACTTAGGACCTGTCTCGGGTAAAGGCAGAGTAAACTCTGCCACTACCATACTATCTATATTACACTTCTCAGAAGATATTAAGCTTTTATTGTGTCTCTCCCTTTTTTTCTTAGTATTCTCAATGGCTTGCGGACCCAAGCAACCCAGTCTAATTTTAGATGCAGAGGATCAGTTCGCTTTAGCCAAAAGGGAATTCGAAAAAAAGCACTATGATCAGGCAGTCATAGAATTTCAAAAGCTCATCTTCAACTATCCGGGAGCCGTCGTCATAGACTCAGCTCAATATCTTTTAGGCGTGTCTTATTATAATCAGAAAGATTATCCTTCGGCTGTTACGGAGTTCAATAAACTTCTGTCCTCCTTTCCCACCAGTCTACTTTCCGATGATGCCGCTTTCATGGTGGCTTTCTGTGATTTTAAAATGTCTGCCAGGGCGGAGTTGGATCAAGAACGCACCTCAAAGGCACTTGAGGAATTGAAAAGTTTTTTGGACGACTATCCTGAAAGCGAGCGAACAAAGGAAACCCAAGATTTACTCACAGAGTGCCGCTCCAAACTGGCTAAAAAGGGTTACGAAAGCGGACGCCTCTATTTCAAGATGAGACAATATGAAGCCGCTTTAATTTACCTTAATGATATCCTAAACGAATATCATGACACCAAATGGGCTCCCCCCGCCCAGTTCCACATAGCAGAAGCCTATTTCAAACAGAAGAAATTCGATCAGGCAAAAGAGGAATACCAGAAATTTTTGGAAAATTTTCCTGAGGACAAATTGGCGGGAAAGGCGAGGGGAAGATTAGAAAAATTGAACGCAAAAAACAATCAGGCAAAAAGATAGTTTTTTTGTAATGAGAAATAAAAAGATGCTTGGCGTTTTAGGGGGGACTTTTGATCCGATTCATGTGGGACATCTGGTCTTGACGGAGCAGGTGCGGGAAAAGTTCCAGCTAGAGCGGGTCATCTTCATTCCCTGTGCCAGCCCACCACATAAAACAGAACAAGAACTTTCCTCAACTAGGGATAGATTTGAAATGACTAAATTAGCTTTAGAAGGGAGTTCCTATTTCTTTGTCTCAGATATTGAGCTGAAAAGAGAAGGATTATCTTACACGGTTGAGACGTTGAGAGAATTGAAAGAGCTTTATAAAGATTCAGAGATTTATTTTTTGACCGGGTCGGATGTTTTGAATGAAATAACCACCTGGAAAGATCCAGAGGAAATTTATAAATTGGCGAAGATTGTAATTGGGATCAGACCCGGATTTGATAAATTTGATCCTGAAAATCATTTTGCTAAAAAGAGTATCATCGTTAATATAACTGGGATAGATATTTCATCTACTCAAATCAGGGAAAAAGTGAGAAATGGACAGTCCATAAAATATTTGGTTCCATCGAAGGTCGAGGAATATATTAAAAAGAAAAATTTGTATAAGAAATGATCATCTCGGTTCAGGCGGGGGTCTAGCCCTTCAAAACGAGTCTTCAGGGCAAGCCCCCGCCCGATCTAAAGATTCATTAATCCGAAGATTTTTGGCTCCATTCCAAAGTTGCCGCTTTACATGGGGGAGACGAATGCAATAGAGGTGCCACAAATGACATTATAACTATAACTAAAGCAAGCACCCAAGCGATCCGCATTTTGAACTTCTTTGCTCTCATCTTTTCCATGACCGAAGCCAAAAGTTTTGGAAGTCTCTCTTTGAAGTGTTTAGCGATCCGCTCTTTAAACTTCTTTGCTCTCATCAAATTTTCCATGACCGAAGCCAAAAGTTTCGGAAGTGTCTCCTTGAAGTGTTTCATCATCGTTCTTTCTATCTCTTTCACCAGCAAAGCGATGAACTCATCAAGCTGTTTTCTGACGTTAATTGCTCCCGCCTTCTCCGACCCGAAAAAAACAAACATTATTTCGGATTTTTCAGGGTTCTGTTCTCTCATGTTTTTCACCTCCTTTCACTCTTTTTGCGGATTTTGTTAATCTTTTTATTTTGAACTCTTCTCCTA
>Ga0315279_10011650_pt1 | contig 10132 bp, 9 predicted proteins | sample YL17G06_20_MG_FD_203694 | JGI IMG/M metagenome (GOLD analysis project Ga0315279, IMG submission 203694) | Sediment microbial communities from Yellowstone Lake, YNP, Wyoming, USA - YL17G06_20 | ecosystem: Environmental > Aquatic > Freshwater > Lake > Sediment | place: USA: Wyoming | collected...
AATATGTTCAAGAATCTTCAAAATAAGTTCATTTTGATGGTCAAGATGCATAAGTATAACCTCAATCTCCTTTTCCGCTCTAACGTTCACCTCAAAATCAGACTCTGCTCTTTTCTCCGCATGACGGCCTTGAAGATTTTGACCAACCATGATCAAAGGCATCAAGAATAGCTGAATCATGTTGGAGATAAAAAGCCATAGAACAAATGCAGGAAAAGGATCAACCCGCAAATCTCTTGGCGCAAGAGTATTTCAGCCAAGCCATAATATTGTCCAGATAGATATGATTAAGAAAAACCCCATTGAACCGACATGGTCCGTAACACTGACAGCAGCCTTTTCCAACTTGCTAAGACTCTCTTTGTGCACAATATTTACATTGCGTATTGGCTTGCGTAACTTTCTTAATTCTTCACGAGCTATCAGATGCTCTCTTTCGTCCATCTCCCCTCCATTTTGCGAGGCTGCTCAAGCAATAAGGTGTTCGTGGTTTGAATTAGAAATCCATTCTCAAGAATATATGCCCGACATGTAGTATGCAAAACCATGTAATATATTACACCGTCAGACCCTCGCAGTATGTCACAGTTTCATTCCCAAAACGCCTCGTCTTGACTGCCTCATTTGCCAGGGATTAGAGCAGTCTTCACTTGCAGCATAGCTAGATACGCTGCGGCGCTCCGTCTAGGTAATCACATACACATAGCGAGCACGAGACTTCGACCTCCCTCCAGCGCCAGGAGCGGGAACTCCGTTCCCACCAGCGTGCACCGCGTTCACAGCTGCAAAGAAACCTAGTGGAGCAGCACCACATTGCACACGGCAAGGAAGTCGCCCTCCTGAAGCAGGTAGCACTGGACACTCCAAGTCAGGTCCCTGACCTTTTTACTGCGAGCCGAGAAGCCTGGCTCTGGACATCGCACGATATTATAACTTGTTCAATTTAAGATAGCTTCATCAGTAGCCTTACTAGCAGTCCAAGCGTGGCAACAATGCCAATTATTGTCGTTAGTGGACCAAACACGCTATAGCGAAAACCTAAGCTGCCCGTTACGATATTCGTTTCGCGAGCAGTCGTAACGATGTTAAGCAAGGCAAAGATAACACCGAGCAATAGATGGCTTCCAGTCACTGCACAGACTGCCGTGCCGCCAGTCGTTATCACTTGACCGATAGGAGGAAAGCGCCGATAAACTAGAAGAGCAATTAGCAGTGTGACCCCTCCTATCGTTCCAACCTTCAGCACGAAGAGAACCACAATCAAAAGAACTGTCACTCCTAAGATAGTCAAAGACATCTTACGTACGTGATCTCTTCTGTCTCTCCGTTGTTCAGCAACGAGGATCGGGTTATGCAATATGAACTCCTCAATGTCCATTTCGGGCGCGTATTCCCCCAGCAGCCTTCGCTGGGCTTCGATTCGTTCATTGACGGGAACTCTGTACCGACCGGGCGTGGGGAAAAACACCCCAGCTATGTGGATTTCCACACGTTTTAGTACCTGGGCGAGGGCGAGACTGTGGGAGTCCGGAAAGAGATCTTCTAACTCAAGCCTGAATGTCCAATAGGCCCTCACAATGTCTATAAATGGTCCTCTCGAAAGACCATAGTGTTCTTCAACCGTTGATCCGAAATGTTCTCTGACTCTGCCTGGGGAGCCAATTGCTCCACCATGTGACGCCTTCTTGAAAAAGAAACGCGTCATTGTATCTACGGCCTCGGCCATGACCTGTTCCAGTTCCTCCTGACCGACCCGAGGTTCAATATACTTAAGTCCAAACCGTTCGAGTTCATCGTCGGTTTCTTCGCCGACTTTTTTGAGCAGCGTTGCATTCTTCTGCGGAGAGAGCACGATCCCAACCGATTCATACGCCTCTGTCATTTGGCGAAGCCACAGATCAATATTCAAGGCGTCCTTCCTTCCAGAGGGAACAAGCTACAAACCAGTCCGCACAGTTGCCACTACCATCGCCTGATTCGCAACGTGTGAAGCAGGTTCTCACCTATGAGCTCCTTGCGCTTTCCCGAAGTCCGCACTCGCTGGGTTGACAGAGCATCATTGAACAGTCCACGTCTTCCGGCCATAGTCAGTGGCTCACGTTCCCCGCTTCCTCTTCCATGCCCACACTGACATAATCAGGAACCCCACTGAAGCGAGATTGACGATTGACCACATAGTCCGCCCAAGGTGCAAGCTCAAGAATGGATTGTAAATCCCCGCTGCGACACCAAAGATCCAAACCCAACTCATGAAACCCTGCTGATAGTGTGAGACAGCGAGATAGGCGAAGCTAGCGCAACATATCCACCTTAGGACAATATAGTACCCATAAGGGTTTGTAGGCACCAGCGCCCACAAAAGCATGGCGATGCAGACAACCCGTACGACAACATCAGCATTGGTGCCGATGCTCCTTTGACATGATCTCGTCATTGTCTCTTGCGCTCAAAAGCAATTGACAGCATGTAAATGCAGTTGAATCTAAAGTCCGGTGCCAACTCTATCCTCCGCTGTGAACCGCGTTCCAGCCACTGTGCACCGGGTTCACAGCTGCGAAGCGAGGGCTCACCGGAGCCATACGACGATGGGTGCGAGCGCACGTTGATGCCTGATGTCACCAGTCGGCTTCCCCGGGGTAGCCTATTCCCAGCTCGTTGAGCTTGCGTGCAGCGTTCCCACGGATGAAAATGGCGTTCCGAATCAATTCGAGTCCAATCGGACTCAGCTTTTCAGGTGAATAGGTCGCAACAACGATATCGCATGCGAATACTTCGGGAGTATCGCCCACTGCAAATCTGTTCAGTTGCGACAGCTTATCCGGAAGTAGCTCTGACACGGCCATCTCACGAAGAGGTAAGTAGTACTCAATTTCCGATTCTATTTCATCTCTCGTATGTCTTCTGCCCTTCTGGGCATCTTCAAGTAACGTGTGAAGCTGGCCAAGACAACTGGCTGCACCAATATCACCGAAATAGAACGACCTGAATGGAATGAGTTTCAAGAACTTCTCAGATGGGTCGATAGTTGGTTTCAGATTCACGCGCCATATTCTGTCTGAGCTAGGATCATAAAAATATCCCGTACGTATTTCATAGAAGGAACTATACAAAGACCACGCATAGAGTGCCCATGCAACCAACAAAATCCCAAGTACAGTTACAAATCTGGTTTCGCCCCTGCTCATGTTTCTTTTTAGCCTTCCACGGCAGTCTCAACTCTCTTCCCGCCAGTGTGCAGCGCGTTCACAGCTGAGAAGCCAGCGCCTATCTGAGCACCACCATCTTCCGCGTGGCCACGAAGTGGCACGCTGCTCAACCACCGCCCGCAACTTCCTTCCAGCAGGGGGGGCAAATCGCGGCGCCAGCCTTGTTCCAGAACACCCTCCCGCATCTGGAACACTGCTGGTTGTAGTCATGATCCGTCGCGAACCCACACTTGACACAAACGAACTCTCCCTCTTCATTATTGTACAGAATGAAGCAGAGCTGCCCACCATCACATTCCGGGCAAGGACCACCGGAACCTTCGAAGCTCTCAGCCAACTCTGGAATCGTTGTCTTAAAACCGCAGAATAAGCAGAGTACGCCCCGCTCCTGTATTATCAAAGTGTCTTGAAGACATTCGCTGCAGGACAGGAACTCTGAAGCAGGTCTATCAGCAGACTTGAGCCGATCTCCTAGCATTCCAAGCCGCAGATCCACATACTCCTGAAATTCAGCGAGTTGTTTATTGAGGCTGTTTACGAAGTCTTCAATTTCCTTTCCTTCGCCGAGGTTCTCGTAGAAGCCAGTCAGAATAGTAATTCCCCTTGCCACCAGGGACTTAAGTTCTTCAACGTGAATTTCGATCGAGAAATGCATAACTCTATTTCTTATTTCCCGTATTCTCCGGAGATATTTCTCGTCTCTTGCAGAAATGTCCATACCAACAACTCGCTTGAGACGCTCTACGGCGGTAACGAAATCCACACTCTTGAATGCTCCTCGGGTCAGGTCAGCTCTTGATGCAACGTCTACATTGTCAAAAAGTAAGCTCCAGTGTTCCTTCTCGAGATTTGCCTTCATTAACAGCTCTAGCGCAGTCGCCAGATGCAGCAATGCATACTTCCAAGACCGACTATGATCCTCCTTGGAATACTTAATCGCACTGCCTATGAAATCATGGGCATTTTCCATCAGAGTCAAATTGAGTTTCTGACTCATTGTGTCATCCATAACCCCTCATACAAAAAGGTGATACGTCTGTCTCTTACGAAGCTGAATATGACTGAAAATGCCGTCGAGACCACGGACCAGGACACATCTTCACTAAAACCGCCGCACGGAGACGGAACTGCACGCCCAAATCAAGTCCTTGTCCCGCGAAACGCTCAAGTCCGACTCTCTTCGCCATCTTGCTTTTTCAAGAAGTCCTTGGACATCGCGTTGAGTCTTTTCAATGACGCTGCCAGGATCAATACTGCCACAACTTGAAGAGCGCCCAATGAGAATGCCACTACTTTTGTTTGCCAACACGTCCTCACCGCCGCGTAGGTCACGGCTCCGAACGTTAGCATGAGCACTAGGCCATAGGTCGACCACATGAAGTAGTTGTCAATATTCCATCTGAGCCGACCGAATTTGTCTGGGCTCTTGCGAAGGAACTTTTCCCATTTCACAAGGGCCTGGAGTTTAGTATGCCCGCCTTGACTCAGAATAAAGTGGCCACGCTTGAGAATGGCAAAAATGCACGATGATGCCAGTGTAATGTAAATAAGGTTCAGGACTAGCAGCGAGACGAGAATCACCGAAGCGGGTTTCACAGCAAGTTGCTGCGCCAGTCGATCGACCAGTTCGAACTTTGTGGTGGCCAGTACCGCAAAAACTGCTCCTACGTAAACGAATGAGAACTGAAACGATTTCTCCATGAAGAAAACAATCTCATTCTTGATCAAGTCCAGACCATTATCGTCCATAGATAGCTCCTCCTAATGACGATCGAGAAGTGACTGAACGCCGAGCTCTTCTCTAAAGGCAGCTGTCGAGGGATAGTGGACCCATTGATACGGCAACACGCTAACTCCAAAACCCATGATCCTTAGCGCTGCCCACAGCAGACACTTCGCTGAGAAAACCAGAGGGTTCTCGACGACGAATCGCCGCGCCGACACGTGCACAACAGTTCCCCGTTCATACTTCACCTTGCCGAAACAATGCAACCGACGAAACATGTCAACATCTTCGGCCGCGGTCAGGTCCTCTCTGAACCCCCTCGCTGCCAAGAACGCAGATCTTCTAACAGCGATGAAACTACCAATACCTTGAGGAAGTCCAAGAGATGATATGACGGCGCAGTACCAGTCCAACATCTTGTAGCACAGAGTAGCAACGACAGTCGGCGAGATTAACGAAAGGCGAAAATGAACTGCTACTATGCCAGAGTCTGCAAAATGAGCTTTAACTGCATGAATCGAGTCCTCAGTGACAATTGCATCGGCGTCGATGAACAGCAAGATGTCTCCCGAACTCGCCTTTGCACCCGCATTCCTTGCTTTGGCGGGCGTTCCCCCTCGGACGACCCTGCATCCCTGCGCCTTGGCGATTGACACGGTCCTGTCCCTGGACGCATTATCAGCAACTATTATCTCGTCGATGTCTTTTATGATTGATAGACTTTTGAGTAGCCTTGGAAGCCACAGTTCTTCATTCCACGTAGGGATGACGACGCTGATCCGCATCATTTGATTACTTCATTGCCGAGCCGTGTTCGGCTCCTTCGATAGGTTCTTGAATATCTTGCACGGCCACCTCATACCACAAAAAGACACGTGAATCAATCGAGAAGCTGGACAATATCAGCAGGAGAACGTTCGTTCCGTCTGACGGCATGTCGCCAGCCTTTCTATGGAGGGTATCGGCAGCAGAACCATGGCAAAAGACAGGAACGAAGGGGATAAGAGAGTCCTAGCTGAAAGCGACCGCGCAGGGCCGGCTAGAGGCTCAGGCTGACTTCGGATGTCTGAGTCAACACGGGCACTTCATTCCATTCCTTGCCCTGCAAGGTTCGCCCATTTCTCTTCCTGTTCAGGCCTCCCCATTGCTTGAAGAAGAACGCAACCCCCCGCTTCTGACATTGTTCACAGATGTCGATCACCCATGCCTCCTTCATGGGGCGCGCATTCGGTCCAGATTCTCCACCGACGATAACCCAATCGATGTTTGCCAGGTTGATATCAGGTACAGGTCCGAGGAGAGGCTCAAAAGAGACAAATTTGACGCGTGCCTTTGTTTCCCGAAGGTGGTCAATACGGTATTCACAATGCACATTTTCCACACTCACGCCCATCCAGATGTTGGGGGCCCAAGGTAACAAAGGAGCTATCTCGAATAATCGGCTTGATCTCTTTGTCAGAATCTGAAACTGATGCCACTTTGCTTGCTGCATGATTCCAAATACCTGTAGGATGTATTTGATCGGCACCTCTGCATGGAAAAGATCGCTCATAGAGTTTACGAAAATCCACCTTGGTTTCTTCCAACGCAATGGGAGTTCCAGTACTGTCTCCTGCGTGGTTACTTTGAAACCTCCCGAGTATCTTGGTTGGCCCATGGCTTGCAAGCGCTTCGATATCCGCTCTGCATAGCAATTCTTACAGCCGAGACTAACCTTCGAGCATCCGGTCACTGGATTCCACGTTGCCGTCGTCCACTCTATTGAAGAATAGCAAGCCATCAGCGCACACCTTTGTTCCTGTATTTCTTGAAGATATCCTCTATGATATCCTTCCCAACCGGTTTCTGAGAGGCAAAGAAAAGGTAGTAGATGGTAGATCCCTGCTTGTTACGCATGGGAATAGGATCTGCTACCTGACCGAACGTGGCCACATTGATCAACCGTTCACGAAAGGCCGAAGCAATTGTCTCGTTGTCCTCCTTTTCTGGGTAGCCAAAAAGGTCTTTCTCGCGGGAGTACGCGATATCTCGCCAGGAGTCATCTCCCCAGAACCTGTTCATTCGTGATATACCCGGCTGCGGTACACATTCGGGATTACGCCAGAGAACGTTGCGATTCATATCAGCTACCGGGAAGTTGAGGAAGAGGTCAATAGTCCTCAACTGACCTGCCACCTTGATCAACTCCCAGTCCAAGTGAAGACCATAGGGATCCAGAAGACAAAGCGCTCTTCGATAGTCAGCATATCTGACCTTAGGAAATACTTGGTTCAAGAGAACTCGATTACAATCACCCTCATAGATAAAGACATCATCGCGCGCCCCGATCGCCTTTTCAAGCGCGGAAACTTTGCTTGAGTCGAGGTCGATGAAATGATACTCACGAAAGGGTGGCTTAACCTCAAGCGCGTTCAAAGGACTTCCCTTCACGGACTTTCCTGTTGTCCGCGATATGTGAATGCCCGCTCCAGCGAAGGCGTCAACATAGATATGGTAAAGGGCGGGTTGACGCTGCCTACTCAGGATTCTCGAATAGGCTGCCGCGTATTCTCTGATTATGTCTAGCTTGAACTCAGTCCAATATCCGATTGTGTCGAACCGCAACTTGGGTGGTTGTTTCATGTTACTTGTCGAACCCCCGTCACCAATTCCGTCACAATTTGCAGCTTGGCAGAGAACCGAACGTGTATACATATCACGCTAGGACCTGTGCGCTTTTGCCCTCAGACCACTGGCTAGCGCACGCTTGAGCTACGGGCTCGGCTGGCTGCTCCGCTCGCGAACTCCAGCCTAGCGTACTGCATTTGAAACTACTAGATCAGCCTCCAATACCCTTTGCGAGAAGACACTGTATCAGACAGGGCAACCTCGTTCAATGTGAGAAAGTACGTTGCGGTTTTCTACGACCTCGCAATCGATGCATGCTTCAGCCATGACCTTTGTTCAGGTGCTTTCTACGTCCATGGCGGACAGCTTTTCCGAGGTCTTGGCTATCTCATGTGTACGTCCCATAAGCATAAGTGCCATCTCTTCGGAGAGAACCCCACACAACGCCTGTGTGGCGGCCACGTTGCGAAGTGCGGGACAACGGTGCCCTGGAAATGTCTAATCTCGCTGACACTTCGCATAATTCCGTTGACTGGCTTGGGGAACAGAGCGTTCATGGTCACAGCTTGAGAATCCACTCGAAGGGGGGTGAAACCATGAAGCTTTCGACAGCCATCGCTCGCTTCGACACGCAGCTTCGGGCAGACGGCAAGAGTGAGCGCACGCGGCAGGCGTACCTCAGAGACCTCGGGAAGCTCGAAGCTTGGCTCAAAAGAGATATCGGGATGGCGACCATCACTCCCGACTCGCTCGCACGCTTCCTTGCCGATGGGAATGCTGCACCGAGGTCCGCGCTCACCGTCAACAGGACCAAGACTGCTCTGCGTGTGTTCTTCCGCTTCCTTACGGATACTGGTTACCTCAGCGAAAACCCTGCAAGGCTCATTCGCTCGACCCCAACTGACAGGAGAGTACCGAGCTACTTGTCTATCGACGAAGCGAGGAGATTGCTCGATGCAATTGCCAAGTCTGACAGCGCCCTTGCCAAAAGAGACCACGCGATGTTCTCGCTCCTCCTTGGTACCGGGATCAGACTCGGCTCGCTGGTTGCTTTGAACGTCAGCGATGTCAACCTGCCCGAGGGAACCGTGACAATCAAGGCCAAAGGTGGACGAGAGGAGACTGTATTCCTCAACGCGCGGCTTTGCGGGTTGCTCGCTCGCCACATCAAGCCTGTGAGTGCCACAGATGGAACACCGCTCTTCCGTTCCCGCAATGGCACTAGGCTAGGCCCGCGCCAGGTCCAGCTGAGGCTTAAGTACTGGCTCGGGTTCGCTGGCATCACAAAACCACTCTCGGTTCACTCGCTGCGTCGTTATGTGGAGTCCCGGATTATGGGGAGTTCCATCATCTATTCCCTGCCCAAGTCCGAAGTTAGCGCTTGAGCAACTCGGCATAATCCGCTTGCCTTCTCTTACCGGTCACTCGGCCGGGGAAAGGAGAAGGCCATGGTTGAACACTTTTTCATTCGTTCTCGAACAATCCGCCGATTCCACGACGGACCACTGGGCGAGTGCATCGATCGATTCGCCGAGCGACTCTGGGAGCGTGGGTACGCGAGGGTTACGGCAAGATCGAAGCTTTCGCTAGTAGGGGACCTCAGCTGGTGGCTTCAGCGACAGGGGGTCGCGGTCGATGCGTTAGACGAAGACACCGTTGAGAGGTTCCTGCACGATGCTAAACAGCTTGGTTTCAGCCACCTCGCCGACGGACGGGCGACCTTGCGGCAGCTTCTCACTCTGCTCAGGGAGACGGGTACGATTCCGGCTCCGCCGCCTCAGATCGATGATACGCCCCTTCATCTGATCGAACGAGAGTTCAAGCAGTACCTAACGCAGGAGAGGCGGCTTTCGGAGTCTACGTTGAAAAACATTATCCCCTCCGTCAGGCGCTTCTTGACTGAACGGTTTGGCACAGAGCCACCCTCGCTTGGTGAGTTGACTGCTTCAGACGTTAGTCGATTCCTGCTTCGGCATGTGCAGATTCTCAGTCCTGCCCGCGCACAGATCATGGTATACGCTCTCCGATCGTTCTTTCGTTTTCTGCGGTTGCGCGGTGACACTGCTACCGACCTCTCGATTTCTGTTCCGAAGGTGGCGGATTGGCGATTGTCGACTTTACCAAAATCACTTAACGGAGAGGAAGTCGAGAGTCTTCTTAAAAGCTGTGATCAGACTACCGTCGTTGGGCAGCGCGACCACACGATCTTACTGCTTCTGGCGCGACTGGGTTTGCGGGCTGGCGAAGTGGTTGGCATGACGTTGGATGACATCGATTGGGAAGCTGGAGAGCTCAGGGTGCGAGGAAAAGGTGGCCGGGAGGACCGGCTCCCGATCCCTCAGGATGTGGGTAAGGCGCTGGCGCATTATCTGCGCCACGGACGACCCGGGTGTACTACACGACGCGTGTTCGTACGCATGCATGCCCCACGTCGCGGATTCACGACCTCCGTAGCCATTTGTGACGTCGTTCGACGAGCACTTTCACGTGCGTGTATTGATTCGCCACGCAAGGGCGCTCATCTCCTGCGACACTCCCTGGCTAGTGAGATGCTTCGCAAGGGTGCATCCCTCGATGAGATCGGTGAGGTTCT
>Ga0315279_10011652_pt1 | contig 10130 bp, 7 predicted proteins | sample YL17G06_20_MG_FD_203694 | JGI IMG/M metagenome (GOLD analysis project Ga0315279, IMG submission 203694) | Sediment microbial communities from Yellowstone Lake, YNP, Wyoming, USA - YL17G06_20 | ecosystem: Environmental > Aquatic > Freshwater > Lake > Sediment | place: USA: Wyoming | collected...
GCCCAATTAACTGGAATTTCCTGTGCTAAAGTGGGTGATTTCCGTGGTGTCTGACATGAGCAAGCAATAGACGAATTTAGGAAACTTGATAAGCGATTGGTTCAGGAGACTCCACGGCGAATCATCAACGAACTTCGTTCGCGGCGTCCGAATACTGGATTTACGAGCCCACGAAGTTCGGGTCTCGGTATTCTACAAAGGGAGATCCAGAAGAAAAGAAGACATAAGCCTTTGCGCCGCCTGTTTTCCGAAATACCAGCTTTCATTCAGGCGCTAAAACCCTGTTTCCTGATGAGCCCCTTATCGGTTGCTTCTTATCTAGCGCCTGGCCAGATGAAATTCGACATTCTCTTGTTTGATGAAGCATCTCAGATTATGTCTGAGGATGCCATAGGGAGTATCTTACGATCTCCTCAAGTTATCGTGGTCGGTGATACCAAGCAATTGCCACCAACCAGGTTCTTCGCAACTCTCGAAGGTGAGGAGCTACAGGATGAGGAATCGTCAGAAGATGAGATTCTCGATTCCATCATGGAGGATGCCCTTGCAGGCGGCTTTCGAGAGAAGTCACTCTTATGGCACTATCGCAGCAGAGACGAGTCCTTAATAGCTTTCTCAAACTATTATTTTTACAACAATAAACTGATTACTTTTCCCTCAGCCGGCATACGTGACCGTCCGATGGGCATTGAGTTCTTGCTTGCACCGAACGGTGTTTACGATCGAAGTAGAAGCAGAACCAATAGACGAGAAGCAGAATATGTTGCCGAACTCGCCTATCAGCATTATAAGCAATCCCCTGACCGAAGTCTGGGAGTAGTCGCTTTTAGCTTGTCACAGGCAGATGCAATTGATGCTGCGGTCGAAAGTTTAAGACAGGCAGACTCGGAATTCGACGAGTGGTGTAATGCAGACTCACAGGAGCGCTTTTTCATAAAGAATTTGGAGAATGTCCAAGGTGACGAGCGCGACGTGATGTTCTTTAGTGTTGGATACGGTCCAGACGAAAAAGGGCAAATTACGATGAACTTTGGCCCCCTGAATCGCGAAGAGGGTAGGCGTCGCTTAAACGTTGCTATTACGAGAGCAAGGGAACATGTCAAATTGATTAGTTCTTTCGACCCGTCACAGCTGGATTTGAGCCGGATACATGCCGAAGGTGTTCGTTTGTTGAAAGAATACATGGAGGTGGCAAAACGTGGACTCGATGCAATTCCTCGAGCCATCATAGTAGACGGAGGTGAGTCTGGGTCTCCATTCGAGGAAGAGGTTTACGAAGCGTTAAGAGAGAAGGGACTCGAAATCCGAAAGCAAATCGGGGTATCGGGTTATCGCATTGATCTGGGAGTGGTAGACCCTAGCCATCCGGGAAGTTTCATGTTGGGTATTGAATGCGACGGCAGAACATATCATTCTTTTAAGACCGCTCGTGATCGCGACCGACTCAGGCAGCAAGTCCTTGAAGGGCTAGGATGGAGAATTCACCGAATTTGGTCTCGTGACTGGGTGGAAAATCGTCGAATAGAGATAGACAAGGTGCTCAAAGCTGTCAAGGAAGCGCAAGCCAGATTTGAAGCAAGAGGCAAGGAGCCGGACTGCGACCCTACAGAATCCAGTCCCGTTGACATTAAGGAAAGTCCTACTGGCAATACTGAAGGTTCACCTGATACTGGAAAACCTAGTACCAATATTGAACCAGAACCGGAACAAAAAACTTCGCCGCAAGATGTGTCTGTCTACACGCGAACTCCTATGACCAATTTGCGCCCAAGTTATATGTTTGAATCGGATACCAAGACAGTGGCCGACGTGCTTAAACGAGTTGTTCAACAGGAAGGACCTATTTACAGAGTAGAGGCAGCTAGACGAGTGGCGGCAAATTGGCAAATCGCAAGAGTAGGCTATCGAGTTCAGGCTCGTATTGAATCTATCGCCCAATCCAATTGCCCATCGGTTGTCATGCGCGGAGATTTCTTCTGGCCGAAGAACATGAAGGAGCCACCTGTTCGTGTGCCGGCACCTGGCGATGAAGCTAGGTCTATCGAAATAATAGCTTTAGAAGAGATTGAACAGGCAGCGGTGGTCGTCATCAAACGGAATTTTGGTATGACTAGAGACGACCTTGTTCGTGAGACTGCGAGACTACTTGGACACGCTCGAACGGGAGACACTGTTCGTTCCCGAATTGAATCTGGTATCAACAGACTCATCCGGCGAGGAATTGTTCACCAGAATGGGGAACGCCTGAACATTGAATGAATGGAACATTTCGTCATAATGTTAAATAACTGGCCGACAAAAGATAGGTTTATACTTCGACAGACAGGGATTTGGTTATGACAGCCTTTCATTCCTTGAAGTCAGCAACCGTTTTGACAGGAAGCTCTGCTTAGAGTATATTGCATTGTCGGGAGTTGTATAGCGTAGTGTAATTGGGTACGGGAGAACCTACAACAAACTGGGGGAGTCGAATGGACAAACAGCTAAAAAAGGGGGAATTCTATCGGAACCTGTTTCTCATCGCGGCCCTATACGATTTTATTTTGGGTTTTTGCTTCTTTGCTTTTTGGCCCTTTATTTTCGACCATATCTTAAAGATTCCTTATCCTAATTATCCTGCTTTCTATCAGGCAGCCGCAGCGTTTATTTTTAACATGGGCATTGGTTTCTATTTTGTGTACCTTAACATGTACCGGAATATCGATATTGTCAAGGTTGGAATTTTTTTCAAGCTTTTCTATACCGGGTTGGCATTTTATTATGTCGTTGTGGAGAACATGCCTTGGATTTTTTCAGTTTTCGGCTTTTTGGATCTCATCTTCATAGTGTTCTTTATTTTCTTTTTGCGCGCTGTTAGAAGAGAGGTGCAGGCATGACCTCAGGACAAATTAATATCCTTTTCGGTTGGGCTTGGATGTGCGTCGGCTTTGTCTCTGGGATGATTTTGGGGCTACAAGCCGAGGGAGAAAAATGGCTTGGGGGTTATGCTTCGGTTACCCGCCGTTATCTTAGATTGGCTCACGTGGCGTTTATTGCTCTTTCTGTAATCAACATCCTCTACGGCAAGGAATTAGGCTCCGTGGCTCTTCCGAGTCACATTGAGAATATCGGTTCAGCCCTAATGATATTCGGTGCGGCGGGAGTTCCCCTGGCTTGCATTTCTGCGGCATTCTTTAGGAAAACAAGGTATTTTCTCCCCTTGCCTGCCCTGGCGGTTTTGATTGGAACCATTATTCTGATAATAGGTTTAGTTTCATTATGAAGATAGGTTTGTTGGCTCTAAGCGGGGTGCAGGTTAGAACCGAAAGAATCGCCAAGCTGGGCGTTACTCTACCGGGTTTTGTCAACCGTGGTAAGATCATTGCTTCCCTTCCCAGCCTAGCTCTACTGATTATTGCAGCACTTACCCCGGAAGATGTCGAAGTTGAATATGTGGAGGTCCCGGATATCAATCAGCATGATGTTAATCCAGATTTTGACCTGGTAGCCATTTCGACATATTCAGCCCAGATATTCGAGGCCTATGAGCTGGCGGACCGCAACAGAGCGAAAGGCATAAAGGTCGTGATGGGTGGACCCCACGTTACCTCGCTTCCGGATGAGTCAAAGCCTCATGTCGATGCTGTGGTCATAGGAGACGCAGAGCCTGTTTGGGGGGAGTTGATAAATGATTTCAAAGAGGGGAAGCTGAAGCCATATTATAAAGCAGCCAAAGCATATGATCTTAGCCAGTCGCCGGTGCCGCGTTATGAGTTTCTGGATAAAAGTAAGCACAACCGCATAACGGTTCAGACTGCGCGCGGGTGCCCGCACGATTGTGAATTTTGTGCCGCTTCTAAAATCTTGGGGCCATACAGGAAGAAGCCCGTGGAACTAATCGTGCGTGATATAAAAGCAATCAAAAAGCTTTGGAGGAACCCCTTCATTGAATTCGCCGATGACAATACCTTTGTCGATAAAGAATGGTCGAAGAAACTGCTTTCGGCATTGATACCTTTGAATATCAGGTGGTTCACCGAAACAGATATTTCGGTTGCCCAGGATGAAGAGCTTTTACGCCTCTTGAGGCCAAGCGGATGTCGCCAATTGTTGATCGGCCTTGAGAGTGTCTTAAGAGGAAATCTGAAAGGCATGGAGAGAAACGACTGGAAGTTAAAGCAGTATGATTTCTATCTGTCAGCTATCGAGAAAATACAGTCTTACGGGGTCTCGGTAAACGGTTGTTTTATTTTGGGGCTGGACTCTGACGATCCCAGTATTTTTGAAAAAACCCGAGATTTCATAGAAAAGTCACAATTGTTGGAAGCGCAAATAACCATTCTTACTCCCTTTCCCGGGACAAGGTTGTATCAAAGATTAAAAAGAGAAGGACGCCTGCTAAAGGAGATATTCTGGGACAGGTGTACCTTGTTTGACATAAATTTCGTGCCTAAGAACATGACTGTTGAGCAGCTTGAAGATGGTGGGGTTTGGTTGGGTTCCCAGATTTACAGCGAAGAAGCATATAAGGGCAGAATAAGGCGCTATAAGCAAATAATAAAAAACTTGATTTAGTTACTATTTACCGGCTTCTCAAACATTCATGTCGACATACTTACCACCATTAATTGTCATCATAAATTCGACTGGAGCCTTGATTTGCTTAGCTATACAAGGAAATAGCTAGAGTCTCTTCTTATTGGTACTCGCGGAAGATGAGCACCGAGTTATGTCCGCCAAAGCCGAACGAATTGGACATGGCAGCTCGTATCTTGACCCGGCGTGCCTGGTTGGGTACGTAGTCCAAGTCACACTCGGGGTCAGGGTGAATAAGGTTTATTGTTGGTGGTACCACTCCATGTTTCATTGCTAGGATGGTTATCACTGCCTCAATACTCCCGGCCGCCCCTAAAGGATGCCCAATCATAGACTTGCTTGCTGATATAGGAATATGCTTGGCCCCATCTGCGAACACATTTTTAATCACGGTAGTTTCCGTCCGGTCGTTGAGAAGGGTAGCTGTGCCGTGGGCATTAATATAATCAATCTCGCTAGGGCTAAGGCTGGCCCTCTTTAAGGCAAGCCTTACCGCTCTAGCTGCGCCCTCACCGTCAGGTGGCGGCTGGGTGAGATGGAAAGCGTCGCTAGTGGCGCCATAGCCCACAATTTCAGCCAGGATAGGGGCTCCACGCGCTAAGGCATAGGTGGCATCTTCAAGAACCAGCATGGCAGCGCCTTCACCCAGAACGAACCCGTCCCGCTCAGCGTCGAAAGGTCGGCATGCCGCCTGCGGATTATCATTCTTGGTTGATAACGCACGCACAGCGCCAAAGGCAGCCAGTACAAGAGGCATAATAGGCGCTTCAGTACCACCAGCCACAATTACCCTGGCATCACCATGGCGGATTAGGTCGTATGCCTGCCCGATGGCATCGCTGCCACTGCAGCAAGATGATGATGGAGAGTAATTCACTCCCTTCACCCCCAGGATTAGAGAGACCTGTACAGAAGCGGCATCTCCAGTCATTGTGGGGGCTAGAGCCGGGCTTACTCTTCTGGGCCCTGTCTCATTCAGTACCTTGAATTGCTCGGCAACTGAGAGTAATCCGCACACACTATTGCCAACAATAACCCCGGTTTCTTCAGCATTATCCGCTCTTATTGTTAATCCCGCAGCTTCCACCGCTTGAAGGCTGGCTGCGACAGCAAATTGGGTGAACCTGTCCATGTGACGGGCTTGCTTCCGCGTGACATAGATGCTAGGGTCAAAACCCTTAACCTCAGCAGCAATCCTAGTCTCAAAATGAGTGGGGTCAAAGCTAGAAATATAGTCAACTCCCGAGTGCCCGGAGACGAGCGCTTCCCACATCTTGGAAACGGTAAGGCCGACAGGGCTGATTACCCCGAGGCCAGTAACCACTACTTGCCGGTCACCATGAAGCATGTGTACTCTCCCTCGCTATTCCCGTGGTATTATTCCCAGAAGAATTAGCGCCAACAGCATTTTAATTAGTGAAAAATCTCTTCTCACTCTATTCCACCACCTTGACAAAGCTTGGAATAGACTCTCGCATTATACCATTTCTGTTGGTTAGAGAGGGTACCACCCATAGCTCACGGCATGAGCAATTAGTCACTATTGGAGACTTGATGAGAGTAGCCGGCATTGAACAAGCAGCCAGAATGTAACTGGAAGCCACCACTTTCCATTTGCTTACTGTTCCTGATTGCCTATTAGATACTGTTTGTCGAGATATGCCCACTGTCATTTGCTGGAAATAGGTATGGCGACCTCCAGCGTACGTAGCCTAGTGAACGAGCGCATACTTTCTCTTGTTTTGAAAGATGCTCCCATGATAACATTAAATCGTATCATGATAAATGTTCGGAATTTTTGTATCATCGCCCATATTGACCATGGCAAATCAACCTTAGCCGACCGCATGCTTGAGCTGACCGGGGTCATCCATACCAGCACCAGCGCGCAATTTCTCGATAGCATGGATCTGGAACGTGAGCGCGGCATTACCATTAAGGCCAAGGCGGTCAGAATGCCATACCGGTCAAAGGACGGTGAGGATTATATTCTGAACCTCATCGATACCCCGGGACACGTGGATTTCAACTATGAGGTCTCAAGGAGCCTCAAGGCTTGTGAAGGCGCCGTATTGCTGGTTGATGCTACCCAGGGAGTTGAAGCACAAACCATCGCCAATGCCTATCTTGCGGTTGATGCCGGGTTGGAGATTATTCCGGTCATAAACAAGATTGACCTGCCCAATGCCATGATTGACGAATGTCGCCTGCAACTGGAAGAGATGCTGAGCCTGCCAGCGGCCGATACGCTGCTGGTCTCCGCTAAACTGGGGACCGGCGTATCCGAGCTGCTGGAGGCAATAATCTCCAGAATCCCGCCGCCTCAAGGTAGCAGCGATGGAGCGCTAAGCTGCTTTATCTTCGACTCTTACTACGACTCCTATCGGGGTGTCATCCCGCATATCCGTGTTTTCTCAGGCAGTATTACCTCCGGTGATAAAATCATGATGAAGTCCACCGGCAAAATGTTTGAGGTGGATGAAGTAGGTTATTTCAGCCCACAGATGACCCCGTGCCAGACTCTGAAGGCTGGTGATGTGGGCTATCTGGGAGCTGTTATCAGGGACGTAGGTGATATCCGGGTTGGTGACACTATTATCTCCGCCGGGCATCCCGAAACGCCAGCCATACCCGGATTTAGTCGCTCTCAACCAATGGTGTTCTGCGGAATCTATCCCATCAATACCAACGACTATGCCAAACTTACCACGGCGCTGGAAAAGTTCCAGCTTAATGATTCATCTATTGTCTACGAGAAGGAGACTTCGGCGGCACTGGGCTATGGTTATCGCCTTGGCTTCTTGGGCATGTTGCACATGGAGATTACCCTGGAAAGACTGAAACGAGAATACGGGCAGGATTTGATTGCCACCATGCCCTCAGTTGTGTACAGGGTGGTTACCCGTGGGGGAGAAGCCTTAATGATAGATAACCCATCGAAGTTTCCACCCCCGGACCGTATTGACCACATTGAGGAACCAATAGTCCGGGCACGGATAATTGTGCCCAATAAGTCTATCGGGCCGTGCATGGAACTATCTGAGTCAAAACGCGGCACACTCATAGATATGACGCATCCTGATGGGAAAAGAGCCATCCTCACCTATGATTTCCCGCTGGCTGAAATGATTATTAACTACTATGACAAGCTAAAGAGCGTGAGCCAGGGGTATGCCAGCATGGAATACGATTTTGTCGGTTACCGCCCCGGCGACCTGGTCAAGGTGGACATCCTGGTCAAGGGTGGCCCCGTCGATGCGCTCTCTTACATCACCACTCGTGACAACGCCATTACAAGGGCCAGAGCTCTGGTGCATAAATTGAGGAAGCTTATTCCAAGACAGCAGTTCGAGATACCGCTGCAAGCCGTCACCGGTGGCAAGATAATAGCCAGAGAGGATATCGTCCCGATAAGAAAAGACGTCTTGGCGAAGTGCTACGGCGGCGACGTAACACGTAAAAGGAAGCTTCTTGAGAAACAAAAAGAAGGCAAGAAGCGAATGAAGATGGTGGGCGCGGTGGAGGTGCCACAAGAAGCCTTCCTCTCGTTGCTGAGGATGGAGGAGTAACATTAGAGGACTCTATATTCATGTCCCCTTCTGCATAAGAAAATGCGCCTATTGCGATTTCTATTCCTTGGCGGGGCAGATCGAACTTGTCGAGTGCTACGTCGAAGCCGTCCTAAGTGAATGCCAGACGTATACCGGAGTATCGTTTCGTACCCTGTATCTCGGAGGCGGAACGCCAAGTTTGCTTGGAGCCAAAAACCTCAGGAAGCTCATTTACGGTCTACGCCAGTCTCTTGACTTATCTGAACTGGTCGAGGCCACAATCGAGGTTAACCCGGAATCAGCTACGGTCGAGTTGCTTGAGACTGCTAGAGAGATGGGGATAGACCGGGTATCCGTAGGCGTTCAGTCCCTTTCAGATTATGAACTCGAAAGGGTGGGCAGGATTCACCGTGCCGCACAGGCAATCGATACTCTAAGACGAGCCAAGAATTTCGGTTTTAGAACTGTCTCTGCCGACCTAATCATTGGGCTTCCCGGGCAGGAATGGGAAGTACTCCGTACAGCTTTAGAGACTTTGACCGGGTTGGGTATCGAGCACCTCTCATTATACTGCCTCTCGGTCGAACATGGTACGCCCCTGGCAACCAGTCCGCCCGATGACCTGCCATCCGACGATGTGCAGGCTGATCTCTTTGACCAGGCAAGGCTGTTTCTTGAAAAGCGCGGGTTTATTCACTACGAGATATCGAACTTCACTCTCATGGGTCATGAATGTTTACACAACCTTAATTACTGGCGAGGTGGTGAATATCTCGGTTTTGGTCCGGCAGCAGCGTCACATCTTTATGGCAAGCGATTCAACAATCGGCCTGATTTTCATGCTTACCTTAGGAACCCAACTGGCTTGATAGAATGTGTGGAAGAATTGAGTATACAAGAAAAAGCAGCCGAGGAGGCAATGCTGCGGCTGCGTCTTCTTTCAGAAGGGCTGAACACCGGTGAGCTTGCCAGACGGTTCGGATATGAAAATGTTGAGGATTTGATTGACAGACTGAGCGAGATGGCTAAGGCCGGGTCGCTCATCTACGACGGCTCAAGTTACCGATTGATGCCTTCGAGAGTGCTTACTTCAAATCCAATATTCGCTGGGGTTTTATGGAGTTAGCAGTCCCGGATTGCCAATATAAAGGTGGAAGGGAGAGTCGATCCCCGGCCTGCCGTTGGAACCGTTCCAGCATGGGTTAGTTAGCTGAATTATCTGCTTGCGTATTGCTGTAGGTGTTTCCATTCGTGTCTTGGTACCATTCCTAAATATTGAAAACTGGCGAAGGTAACAAGAGTCATTTTGTGCGAAGGAGGTAACAAATCATCGCAATGTTACTCGATCGGGATTCTAGGTTCAGTAGACGAACGCAAAGGCCCTAGTAAAAGTTCTACCTTTTATACAGCACGGCTCACAAAGTACGTTCGCAAATCGTTAGCAAAATGTTGACCCCTCGCAAAGATTACGTCTTGAACTTGCGTACGAGGCAGTATTACTGTGTTCTTCATAACTAGAAGTTTATCGATACTGTGCAGGCCATCAGAATGGAAACAGCGGGTATAATACTGCAACTCATTGCTGGAATAATTCTAGCACTTCCATATTTATTACCAGAATTATTGCTTTACGCGTGCCGACAGCAAAGTAAAAGCCATCATTAAATGGCCACTGAATAACAGAAGAGGGCTGTTGATGGCGGTTACTCTAATTACGTTATTCATCGTTTGCGGATTTTTCGGGTTCTCCATTTTTATTCAAAATGAACCAGTCCTGCAATGGTATGATAAGACACTTCTTATCTTGTTCTATTCCTCCATGGCAGCTTTCCTATACATGTGTTTCATTTATTATGTTCTGAAACTCATTGGAAAGATCAATCGGTCAGTATTGACGCTCAATAAACCGGATTGCGTCTGACCCTATGATACAACACCCGGGATAATTATGCTACAGACCTGGACTCCGGTTACCTCCTGATTCGAGCCGCCATCCCTTCCAAC
>Ga0315279_10011653_pt1 | contig 10129 bp, 12 predicted proteins | sample YL17G06_20_MG_FD_203694 | JGI IMG/M metagenome (GOLD analysis project Ga0315279, IMG submission 203694) | Sediment microbial communities from Yellowstone Lake, YNP, Wyoming, USA - YL17G06_20 | ecosystem: Environmental > Aquatic > Freshwater > Lake > Sediment | place: USA: Wyoming | collected...
TTAAATGCATTGGTGACTTATCTCTTATCCCAATCTGTCAAAATGAAAAAAGCCGCATGATTTTGCAAAAACAGGGCAATGTCATCCATAAAAAAGTTGGCACAGATTTCCCGCGGCGAAACCTTCTGCGTCCTCAAAGGGTTTTTTAATAAATAATTGCAGAAATGTGGTATAATTGAGCACAAAATCGATTTTGGGGTAAGAGATGAAAGCTTACGAATATTATGGCGAGATTCTGCCGGATGGACATCTATCCCTTCCTGAAGATCTAAAAGGCAAGCTTAAAGCAGATTCTAAGATAAGGGTTATGCTTTTACTTGATGAGGATGAAAAGGCATGGGATCAACTATCGATATCTCAATTCTTGAAGGGATACTCAGAAAAAGACGCCATCTATGATAACCTATAACCTTGGGGATATTATCCTCATCGGATTTCCACACACAGATTTACAGGGAGTATCAAAGAGGCCGGCGATTGTCTTGTATGACTCGGGTGATCAGGATGTCCTTGTTGCAAGAATAACTACTCAAGAATATAGAAGTGAAGTGGATTATAAAGTCCGTGATTAGGGGAAATGTGGTCTTCTTGGGGAGTCGTATATTCGACTCGGTAAACAGGCAACGATAGAAAAGCGATTTATTATAAAGAAGTTAGGAGCGGTAGAGACAAAAGAGACAGATGCACTCAAGTCAATTCTAAAAAGAATGTTCCAACTGTAATTTTGTCCTTTCTCAAAATCGAAAAAGATTTGGGAAGCCTAAACATTCATAAAATTCTGTTTCCCCCGGCGAACCCTTCCGCGTCCTTAAAGAAAAAGGGGAAAAGGAGTACGGTGTCATTCCTGAAAAAGCTGCGGTACTCCAATTAGCATAGCCCCGATTCCTCTGACTACATTTTTCAGTCATGGTTTTCCGGCCATCTTTAAATTATCGGTGGGTGTTTGTTATAGATATCCCTATCTCAACATCTAAAATATTGCTTGACTTTTGTCTGTATATGTTGTAATTTTTTTACAACGTATTTTCACAGGGGTGTTATATGAAAGGTAAACTTTTCGGGAACTATTTCAAAGGGCTGAGGATTAAGCGCCGTATGACACTTCGCGGGTTCTGCGAAAAGTTTGGGTTCGATGCTGGCAATATCAGCAAACTGGAACGCGGTTTGTTGCCTCCGCCTCAATCCAGGGAAAAATTAGAACAATATGCCCAAGCTTTGGGTTTGAAGAAAGGTACCACCGCTTGGTATGAATTTTTTGATCTGGCTGCTGCAAGTCGAGGCCAAATTCCAAAAGAGATCTTGGCCAATGATTACCTGGTTGCAAAATTGCCCGTGTTATTTCGAACTCTGCGGGGTGAAAGGGTGCCAGAAGAAAAACTTGATGAGCTTATAGAAGCAATCAGGAAAGGTTAGAGTGCCCTTGTCAACCTCCATCCCAGATTATTCAACGAAAGATATCAGCCGAAAGGCTGAGGAATTTCTTAAGAAATATCATTCTTTGCTTACTCTGCCGGTTCCTATAGAAGAAATTATCGAATTCCAGTTTCATATTGACATTGTCCCTCTTCATGGTCTTCATCGGGCTTTCGAAATAGATGGGTTTACTTCCAACGACCTAACCACCATTAGCGTGGATGCTTTTGTACAGGAAAGTCGCCCTGGCCGATACCGATTTACGCTGGCTCATGAAATTGGCCATGTTGTCCTCCACCGAGGTTTTTTTCTCCAACAAACTTTTCGTAGTATAGGCGAATGGAAAGAGTTCGTCCAATCTATTTCACCTCGAGATTACGGAATAATAGAATGGCAGGCCTATCAATTCGCTGGATTTATTCTTGTCCCACCAAGGGTGTTGAGAGTCAAATATAATGACGCAATAGAATTGGCGAGAGATAAAGGGGTTCTTAGGGGGAAGCATATTGAGCCAGCAGCCCGGCAATACGTGGCCAATTGGTTGGCGAAGCAATTTGTTGTATCGAGTGAAGTCATAGAAAGGTGTATGCAGCGGGACAAGTTATAGTAGGATATCAAAATTGAAGATGAGGGGACGCCCATAAATTCATAACATTTTATTTCCCGCGGCGAAACCTTCTGCGTCCTCAAAGAAAAAGAGGAGAAACAATACGGCGAATACCGCACCCGCCGCTTCATTCTGGGAGCATTGGAAAATATGGGGAGTCAATATATGAATCGAACGATGTTCGATAGGGCTACTTTGGAGGTTGAATTTCGCTGGCGCCCGAGATAGATATTTTCCATCCATGATGTAAAAATACATTGCATTTTTACAAATTTGATGTAAGATTGATTCGTGGAAGAGAAAACGACCTTCATTCCCCGACTTCTTCGCTGTCCAGACCGGTCATTTTTCCTTTTTGGCCCTCGCGGCACAGGTAAAAGCACTTGGCTGCGACAGGTCCTGCCGGAGGCAGTGCAATTCGATCTCCTCGACACATCCCTCTACCTCGAATTAAGCCGTGATCCACATCGGCTTGAAGCTCTCATCGGCAAACGGCCTTCAGGGAGTTGGATCGTGCTGGACGAAATCCAGAAGATTTCCAGCCTGCTTGACGAAGTCCATCGGCTCATGGAAACGCACAGGTGGCGATTCGCCCTCTGCGGTTCCTCGGCGCGAAAGCTCCGCCGGGGTGGTGCAAACCTTCTGGCAGGGCGAGCTATCACGCTTAACATGGAGGGCTTCTCGGCTGGCGAACTGGGTGCCGCATTCGATCTAGAATTCTCTCTGAACTGGGGATTCCTCCCGTTTGTCCAACTCGAGCGCCCCAATGCTGCGGACATTCTGGAAGCGTATGTAAACACTTACCTCAAGGAGGAGATCCGTGAAGAGGGGCTTGTCCGGAACGTTCCCCCCTTTCTGCGTTTCCTGAACGTGGCTGGTCAGCTCAATGGGCAATCGGTTCATGGACAGAACATCGCCCGGGAGGCCTCATTACCGCGAAGCACAGTGGATACGTATTTTTCCATTCTGATCGATACCCTCCTCGGCCATTTCCTGCCAGCTTGGCGCCCTGGGCTCAAGGTGCGCGAAGCCGCCCATCCAAAATTCTACTGGTTCGATCCAGGAATAGCCCGGGCTGCTGCCGGTCTGGTTCGCGAATCCACAGACCGGCTCTGGCAGGGGGCAGCGCTGGAAACCCTGATCTTTCACGAATTGCGCGTATACAATGAGATCAGCCGTAAAAAGCGGCCCTTGGCTTATTACCGGACCGCTTCTGGGGTGGAGATCGATTTCATCATCGAATCCAGGAAGCGGCATGCCAACGCTCCAGCACATCTCGTAGCCATCGAAGTGAAGCGGGCTGAAAAATGGAATCGGAGCTGGGAATCCGGTCTCAGGGATCTTGCCAGTCGGGAAAGCGTCAAGGTGGATCGTTTGGTCGCCGTTTACACTGGTACACGTGCATATCACTTCGAAGGTCTTGAGGTCTTGCCGGTTTCCGAATTCCTCAAAAGTCTGTATCAGGGGAAGATTTTCTAAGCATAAGTTGCTGGGTGATTTAAGTCCCTGAATTATTTGAGTGCAAGAACTTCATTTCATTTTCAATCCCAGGGACGCATATGGCCTGGATTTCCCGGGCGAAACCTTCCGCGTCCTCAAGGAAAAAGAAAAGCATAGATGATTTTAAATCTGTTTACAAACTCCCTGTTTCATTGTAGGATGATTTTAAGTAAGGAAACTTAGGTATATAAGGATAGCAACCCCCAATTTTAACAAGAGAGGGGAAGAGGATGAGCGAAGGAGAGCACACGCTGGCGGTCTTTATCGATTTTGAGAATCTCGCCCTCGGATTTAAGGGTAAGAAAGATAAACGTTTCGACATTCAAAAGGTCTTGGAGCGCTTGGTTGAGAAGGGAAAAATCATCGTGAAGAAGGCTTATGCGGATTGGACAGGATACGCAGATTATAAAAGAGCCCTTCACGAAGCTGCCATCGAGTTGATCGACATCCCGAAGCGTTCGATGACCGGGAAGAACTCCGCAGACATTCGGCTCTGTGTGGACTCCATCGATCTCTGTTATTCCAAGGAACACATTGAGACCTTTGTCATCGTCTCAGGAGACAGTGACTTCTCTCCTCTCGTCTCCAAGCTGAAGGAGAATGGGAAACGGGTGATTGGTCTCGGAATGAAGGAATCGAGTTCCAACCTCTTAATCAACAACTGCGATGAGTTCATCTATTACGAAGATCTTGAAAGACCTTTAAGTACACCTCCGAGGATCGAACAGGATCTGCCCGAAAAGAAAAAAGAGGCCTTCCAGCTCTTAGTCGATTCTGTCGTAGCCTTGGTTCGAGAGAATAAGGAAGTGCTATGGTCCTCCTTGGTCAAGGAGACAATGAAGCGAAAGAAACCTTCGTTCAATGAGTCTTACCATGGATACCGAACCTTTAGTGACCTCCTCGAAGATGCAGAAAAGGAAGGCGTCATCCAACTTCGAACCGATTCAAGAAGCGGCACCTATGTCATTGCTGATTTTGGTAAAGAAAAGAAAAGGGGTCAAGGGGAGGAGGAGAAGAAGGAGAGAAAACCCCCAAAGCCTCGTTGGCGGTCAAGACCAAGAAGACCAATACCTAAGACCCCTACACCAGAGCTCGCTCCTTCGGAGCCTCCTCCTTCAGAACCAATTCTTCCTGAAACAGAACCGGTGATTTAATCCCCCCTCTCCCCCCTTTAGTAAAGAGGGGGGTGGGATTAGGAAACTATCTTCTCCCTGAATTTATGCATTCTTTCCGAAACCAATTTCTCATCACCATTTTCGTTGTTATCCTCTTGAGCTTCCACCAGGAGACCTCCTTTGCTCAACAGGACCTCGGCATCCCTGTCAGAGATGCCATTTGCTGGGGAGTCCATGCTGGACCGGGAAAGACAGGAGAGAAGAATACGATTTACCTCTCCTTCGGACAATATAAAGCTCCCCTTTTTCTCCTCGCAGTTAATTCCGAAACTGGTGAAATGCGGCAATTCAACGGTCCTCTCTCCTCTGAAATGGGCTCTTGGGGATTTACAGTGGATCATGAAAATCGGATCTATCTCGGGAGTTATTATAATGCCCACCTCTTGCGCTTCGATCCAAAAACAGAGCATTGGGATGATCTCGGACGACCCGGAGGAGAAACAGAGTCTTTCATCTGTGCCTTGACAACAGCGCCAGACGGAAAGATTTGGGGTGGGACTTTTCCCTCTGCAAAACTCTTTTCCTACGATCCAAAGACCGGAAAGAGTGAAAATTTTGGACGGGTGGATCCCGAGCAATTCTATTGTTACCCAACTGCAGGAGAAGATGGTTTGATCTACTGTGCGATCCAATTCGAAAAGATGGACATCGTTGTCTTCGACCCAAAGCAAAAGACTAAGATTTCGCTCATCCCTTCAGAGGGCCGAAAACCTGGACGCGTGAGTTTGGTTAAAGGCAAGGACGGAAAAATTTATGCAGGGATCTCCCCATCTAACCAATGGTTTCGTATCGAAGAAGGAGAAAGATTGGTGGAGATTTCCAAGTCCAATATACCCTTTCCCCAAAAGGAGCTTCCAGATGGCCGACAGTTTAGCCTCGTAGGCAATCGAATCCTTCGAATCCAAAATCCTTTGACAAAGGAAGAAAAAGAAATTCCTCTCCAATATGAAGCCTCAGGCTCCTATATTTTTGTGGTCGGGCTCGGCCCGGATAGCCGAATCTATGGAAGTAGTATGCTTCCCCTTAGGCTCTTCGTCTATGACCCTGAAAATGGTCTCCTCACCAATCTTGGAAGAGCTGCTTTTTCAGATGGAGAGATTTATTCCTTAGGAACCCTCGATAAGAAACTCTACCTTTGCTCCTATCCAGGAGCCAGGATTTCGGTCTACGATCCAAAAAGGCCTTTACAATTTGGCAATAAGGAAAATGACAATCCGAGAGACCTTGGCCCCTTGGGTGGGGAGCAGGACCGACCAAGAGCAATGATTGCGGGACCCCATGGAAAGATCTATATCGGTAGTTATCCTGACTATGGACTTTTGGGTGGTGCGATCAGTGTCTATGATCCAAAAAAAGATGAGAAGAGGGTCTATCGTCACATCATCCAGAATCAGAGCATTGCCTCCCTGGCCTATATTGAGAAATTAGATCTCATAGCAGCAGGGAGCTCTGTCAGAGGGGGAGCAGGGACACGCGCTATTGAGAAAGAGGCGAAGCTCATCCTTTGGGATCCGAAAGAAGAGAAAAAGATTTTTGAGATGATCCCTGTTCCAGAAGCAAAAACGATTCTCTCCCTTGCTACGAGCATTGATGGAAAACTCTATGGGATCACAAACAATGAGAAGGTCTTCATCTTCGATTCAGAGAAGAGAGAGATGAAAAAGGTTTTCGATCTCGCATTTAAGGAACCGAGAGAAATTTCACTCCAACTTGGACCGGATGGCAAACTCTATGGACTTTCAAAAGAAGCGATCTTCTTTATCGATCCAAAGAGCGACCAATTATCCCTTTTGGCGAAACCACCGGTTCCGATCGATTCAGGCATGGCGATGCTGGGCCGAAGGATCTATTATGGTTCGGGTGCAAATCTCTTTGGATTTGAAATTCCTCTCGATCCATCTACTAAACCAACCGAGTGATATCCTCTGCTACTTTTGGATATTGAGTCAACATCTTTATATCATGGCCAGGAAAGAGGAGATCGGGAGAGGAAACCCTCGATTTCAACTTGTCATAGGTCTTCATCCAGGAAACCATGTCGGCAATGAAACAACTCGGGATCTCTTCTTCATAATTTCTAAAGATGTGGGCGCAGGCCGACCCCACGATGGCCGTGCCTCGAGCCGTATTCACAGCGACAGCCTGAAGCCCAGGGGTGTGTCCCGGCGCCAAGAGAAGTTCGATGCCGGGAAGGACCTCTTGATCTCCCTCAATAAGGATCAACTTTTCTGTTCCTTCAAGCCTGGCAAGATGCGAGTTCCCAGCAGGGTCAGCAAGCATAAGGAAAGGGGGCTTCTTGGCCACAGGGTCTTTCATCCAGAAGTTAAATTCCTTTTTCTGTACATAAAAGGTCGCCTTGGGAAAAAGTTCTGCTCCATTCACATGATCAAAATGCATATGGGTCATCACCACTGTCTGAACCTGGGAGGCTTCGACATCCATCCTCGCGAGGGCGTGGACTGGATTGACATATCCCTGGAACTGCATTTGCTGGGCGAGTGATGGAGCCACACCGCAATCCACAATCAAAGTTTTGCTATCCCCTTTGATGACCCAGAAATACCAATTGATTTCTATCTCTTTCTCCCAGTCCGTATTCCAAAGAACTTTTGCCACAGGGCGGACGAAGGGCCCTGCATACTTCACTGCATAGATCTCATAGATTGGCTTGGCTTCTACCATCTTGAACATCCTTCATCCTAACGTTGCTCGATAATCGCTCTAAACTCTTTGAGTCGCTGCTCCTGCTCTTTGAGAAGGAGGTGAGCATTTTCAATCGAAATCGGTTCAAATCGCACTTGATCCCCTGGCTTGAGTTGTGCCACTTTAGTTAAGTCCGTAGATATTACTGTAGCAATCTTTGTATAACCTCCGGTGACCAATTCCGTCAAAATGATGATCGGTTTCCCATCGCCGGGGACTTGAATCGCACCTGAGATAAGACCTTCTGAAATGATCGATTCCTCCACATCGGGTCGCCTCTCAATCTTGGGGCCTTCCAACCTTACCCCCATACGGTCGCATTGGGGAGTGATTTGATAGGCTGAAGAAGAAAATGTTTGGAACCCCTTTTCTGTAAAGTGATGATCCTGAGGTCCAGGAATCACCCTGAGCATTACCTCTTTCTTAAAAGAAGGAATCCAATCACCCGGAAATCGGAAACCCAATTTTTTTAAAGACGGTGGACGATCGAGCATGTAGAGGATATCTCCACGTTTCAGTGCTCTTCCTTCTAAGCCGCCAAACCTTCCCGAGAGATAGGTGGATCTGCTGCCCATAATTTTTGATACGATCAATCCTCCGCTCAGGGCAAGATAGGCACGGCAACCCGACCGAAGCCTTTTGAAAGTGATGACATCACCTTCAACGAGAAGATGGGTTCGCCACATCTCCAGAGATTCCCCGTTCAATGTAGGAAAGAGTTCTCCGCCAGTGATGGCGATGACGACCTCTCGAAGTACTTTTAGCTTAAGCCCCATCACGGTGATCTCGAGACAGGCCTCTTCCTCTTGGTTCCCTACCAATAGATTTCCCACCCTGAAGGAGAAAGTATCTAAGGCTCCGGAAGGAGGGACTCCAAACTGACTGAATCCATAACGGCCGAGATCCTGAACCGTGGTGAGAATGCCAGGTTCCAGAACTTCAAAGGCTTCTACTTGTCCCAATCTTAACTCCCTTTTGGCAACCACAGAGAGTTGCCCCTACTTTTCCATGCCTCGGGCTATACGCTATGCCCTATGCCCCATGCGTTATGCGTATGTTTACTTGTGCCATTCTTTAAATTCTTTTTCGCTGATTGGAAAGAACTGTACAAGGTTTCCCATCTGGAGCAAGGCCGGAGGCTCCCTCTCGGGATTGAAAAGTTTCACAGGGGTTCGACCGATGATCTGCCAGCCTCCTGGACTCTCCATCGGATAGATCCCTGTCTGTCTTTGAGCAATGGCCACAGAACCAGCAGGGACCGATAGTCTCGGTGTTTTAAGGCGAGAGGTGATGAGAGCCTCAGGGAGTTCCCCCATGTAAGGAAAACCGGGCATGAAGCCGATCATATAGATGAAGTAGGGTTTGCTGCAATGGAGTTGGATCACCTCTTCAGGAGAGATCTGATGGTATTTTGCTACTTCTTCTAAATCCGGACCATAGGAACCTCCATAGAGGGCTGGGATTTGCGTCAATTTTGGCTCTGGAAAGGGAGTCTGTTGAAGTCCCTTCTCTATTCTTTCTAATCTTTTTTTCAAGTCAACGAAGGAGAGGATCAATGAATTATAGAGGATGAGCAGAGAACGGTAGGTCGGAACTATTTCAACGATGCCTTCGATCGACTCGGCCTGGATGGCCAAAGTCATCCTCCTCACCTTCTCATTGACTTCGGAACCGATTTCGTCTCCTAATTCGAGGAGGAGCCCCCGATCACCCATCAGCCTGAAAATGGTCTCTGGATACAGCGCCATGTATTAGATTTCGGAATTCGGAATGCGGAATTCGGAATTAAATCCGCAATCCGAAATCCACACTCCGCAATTTCAGACGAAGTTCTTCATTGGTGTGACTTCAACACCGGCAGCCTTCAAGTCCTCTCGAATTTTTTTTACCATTTGGACGGCAGCAGGATTATCACCATGGACACAGAGTGTATCCGCCTTGAGTTCGATCTCTGTCCCATCGATCGCGATCACTTTACCTTCCAGGGCCATCTTTAACGCCCTTTTGGCCACGATCTCATGGTCGTGAATGACCGCCCCTTTCTCTCTGCGAGGAACTAAGGAGCCATCGCTTCGATAGGCTCGATCCGGGAAGGCTTCAAAGGCGATGCGAATGCCGTAGCGTCTTCCGATCTCTTGAAGAGGCTCTCTCCTCGAAGAGGCCAAGACGACTAAAATGACTTCTCGATCCACCTTGGCCACTGCCTCTGCGGTCGCCTCCCATATCCTTTGATTGGCCACCGCCATATTGTATAAAGCCCCATGGGGTTTCACGTGTTGGAGCCTCAGTCCCTGAGAAATGGCAAAGGCCTGCAATGCCCCCATCTGATAGACGACATCATCCTGGATCTCCTCAAGAGTGGCATCGACATTTCTTCGACCAAATCCTATGAGATCCGGAAATCCGGGATGGGCTCCCACTTCTACCCCATACTGCTTTGCCAAGGAGATTGTTTTTCGCATCACCCCTGGATCTCCTCCATGGAATCCACAGGCAATGTTGGCCGAGGTGATGTGAGGGATCACCTCTTCATCGAGGCCCAGTTTATAGACGCCAAAACTTTCACCCACATCAGAGTTCATGTCGATCTGAATCTTTGGATTCATATCCCTTCCTCCAATGCCATTTGAATGGCTCCTTTGGGACATACCGAGGCGCAGATGCCGCACCCTTTGCAATAATCCAAATCGATCAGAACCTCTCCGGTCTTCTCATCTCGGGTAATGCAGAG
>Ga0315279_10011654_pt1 | contig 10129 bp, 8 predicted proteins | sample YL17G06_20_MG_FD_203694 | JGI IMG/M metagenome (GOLD analysis project Ga0315279, IMG submission 203694) | Sediment microbial communities from Yellowstone Lake, YNP, Wyoming, USA - YL17G06_20 | ecosystem: Environmental > Aquatic > Freshwater > Lake > Sediment | place: USA: Wyoming | collected...
GCAGAAAGATCGTGTAGCTCGCCTTGAATTCCTTGAACCAGGCGGTGGGCAGGGCCCGAACCAGCAGGTTCGAGACGAGGTAGAAGATTCCCAACCCCCAGAGTAGCGGGGAGAGTTGCTGGCGGTGGGACACCAGAAGCCCGAGCGTCACGAAGCATAGAGCCGCGCGCAGTTGAAAGAAGATGGAACGGCGCTGCCCCGGCTCACTCAGTTGGTTTCGCATGGCGCTCGGCATGGGAATGGACCGCGTCCCCGAAAAGTCAAAATACTCGCCTCACCACTATTTGTCAATAAGTAAACTATCTGGAATTTTGATAGCTGCGGTGGGCGCGAACTTTCTCGCCCAGGGGGTCGCGTCTCGTGTGGGCATGGTTCTCGCCCCCCGGCCGGGGGTTGGGACGATTCGCAGACATCACACGCTGATGTGTGCGCCACCCGCGAATGTGCACCGCTCGTAATTGCCGAAGTGTCGCCCTTCCGGCAAGCAGTCGGAAATCAGAAATCGGTGGATCGCAGGCATCAACAAACGATGTCCACCCCACCCGCGATGCGTGTTAAGATACCGTTCAATCACAATGAAGACTTCTCGCGAGGGTTCAAAGCGGAGTTCCAACCGCAAGCCGATCGAGCACAGGTACGACAAGTTGATTCTAGCTCTTTTCAACTATCTTTTTCGCCAAGGGAAGACCGAACTGGAATTCACCCGCGAGCAACTGGTTGCAACGGCGAGGAAACTAAACTTTGAGATCAAGAACATAGGAGACGTTGTCTACACCTATCAATCCAGGCGGCCAATGCCCCTGGCAATCCGTTCGCTCGGAGAATGGATTATCCGGTCTAAGGGTACTGCGAAATACTCCTTTCAGCTCCTGGAGGGCGGAGGTCGAGTCGCAATTTCTCCCCACTTGGAAGAAACCGAGATACCCCACGCGATACCAGAAATTGTCGAGAGACATGTACCCCAAGACGAGCAGGGAAGTTTGACCAAGGCTAGGTATAATCGGCTCATCGATGTTTTCACTCGGCTGACAGCATTTCACCTCCAGTCCCACATCCGTACGCAACTCGTAGGTATCGGGCAAATCGAAATCGACGACCTTTATGTTGCCCTGGATCGCGAAGGAAAAGAGTATGTTATCCCCGTAGAGGCCAAAGGCCCGACGGGCAACGTCAATCTTCAGCAAATCCAAAAGTCAATTCTCTACGCGAAGCGAGCGTTTCCTAAGATGATTTGCAAGCCTGTGGCCCTCCAAGAAATTGCAGGCGGTGTCTACGCGCTCTTCGAGTTCAAGCCTGAAACAGAACTGAATAAGATCAAAGTGGTCGCAGAAAAGAAATACATCCTCATTAGAGAAGATGACGCAGCGAAATCGTGAGCCCCAATACTATAATCGAAGCGCTTGAAGAGAGACCCGCAACCTCATGCGGAGTGTCTAATCATGTTATTAATCGGATCAACGATGAGGATGAAGCTGTTCACCGCTGGTACCGTTTTGTCTTGGCGTTTCCTCCCCATCTGGTGACCAAGTATTTGAGTCAATTTGGCGCGACTCGCAAGAGCCTTGTGCTCGACCCGTTTTGTGGAACCGGGACCACAAACATCGAATGTCTCAAGCTCGGGATCTCCTCATACGGGATTGAAGCCAATCCCATAGTTTGGTTCGCCTCTCGTGTCAAAACGACCTGGAGTGTGGACATTGAGAAATTGGCCGCCGCAAACGAGAGAATCTGTTCCTTGCTCAAGAGGGAATTCGAGGTACGGGGTTTGGGAGAGGCTCGTCCAGCCTCTAGCTCCCGGTCGAATTCAACGCCGAACGGACTCTTCAAGCTCACGCCCGAGCAAGAAGACCTAATCCCAGAAGGATTTATCAGCCCGAGGCCGCTTCAAAAAGTCCTGCTTGTGAAAAAACACGTTGAGCGGCAGCGTGATCAGCAAATCAGGGACCTGCACAGACTCGCACTTGCAGCCATTCTGGTAGAGAAGGTTGGAAACCTGGGGTTTGGACCCGAGGTATACAGAACCAAAGCCAAACCAGACGTGGACGTTCTTCAGGCTTTCCGAGTTAAACTCGCTGATATGTTGAGCGACCTTCAGTTGCTCCACACTAAGGACAAGTGGAAGGCGGCCAAATGCAATATTCTTTTTGGCGACGCACGCCAGCTAAGAGTCCTTGAGGTTAAGCCGTCGCTCGTTATAACTTCGCCGCCGTACCCGAACGAAAAGGACTACACACGCAGCACACGCCTAGAAGCCGTTCTATTGGGCTTCCTGCGAGACAAGAAGGACTTGAGGCTTATCAAGGAAGGGCTGGTGAGAAGCAACACAAGAACCGTTTTCAAGAAGACTAGCAATTCCCTCGACGACTATCCCATATTATCAGTTAGGCGAGTCGCTGAAGAAATTGAGCGCAAGAGAGTAGAGTTGGGAAAGACATCTGGGTTTGAGAAACTCTATCACCAAGTCGTCTTGCTTTATTTCTGGGACATGCGCCAGCATTTGCTCAACCTGTTTCGAAAACTCCGCCCACGTGCAAGCCTAGCGTACGTAGTTGGCGATCAAATGTCCTTTTTCAGGGTCCACATTCGGACGGGCCGGATTATCGCTGAATTGGCGGAGAGTGTTGGTTACACAGTGAACGGCATCGACCTCTGGCGAGAACGCCGCTCTACAACAACAGGACTTAACTTAAGAGAAGAGGTCGTTCTCTTGGAAAAAGGGACCGCGGGTGGCGCAGACATCGCGTAGTCTGCGATGTCTGCGATAACGGCTCTTTCATCGTAGCCCCGGCAGGGACGAAAGAGCATAGCCCACGGTCCCGCCTCGCGGGGTGGGTTCGCGAGCCGTCCCTCTTCCCCATGCCCCCGCACCCGGCCGCAAAGAAGCCATTCACTACGACAACTTCATCAAGAGGATTTGCAGGCTCTTCGAAAAGCGCTTCAGCGGACGATGATGGAGTGTTGATTCTCGCCGAAAAGGCTGCCGAGTTCTTTTTCCAGCCTCTGCTTGGCCGATTTCACGTAGGTGGGCTCGATCTCGACGCCGATACTGTTGCGCCCGCAGCGCGCCGCCGCGAGCAGGGTCGTGCCGGTTCCCATGAAGGGGTCGAGAACCGTGTCCCCAACAAATGAAAACATCCTGACCAATCGGTACGCGAGTTCCTGCGGATAGGGCGCGGGATGATACTTGGTGCTTTCACCGTTCAAATTCCAAACTTGCTGGAACCATTCCTGATGCTCTTCCTTGGTGAGGCGTGAGGCTTGCCGTTGCTCCTCCGTAGGCTGCCGGTAGCCTCCGGGTTTCCTCAACATGAGGATGAACTCGATATCGTTCTTGATGATCGCATTCGGTTCGTAAGGCTTCCCCAGAAAGCTCGAACCGTTTTCGACCTCGTAATTGGCGTTGGCAATCTTGTACCAGAATATCGGGCTCAGATTGTCGAAGCCGATTCTCCTGGCACGCACCACGATGTCGGCGTGCATGGGCATTACGGAATGCCGGCCATGCCGGCGCCGCGAAAGGCAAACATCACCCACCACGCAAACTACCCTGCCGCCTGGAACTAGAACGCGGAAACAATGCTGCCAGACTTTATCGAGCTCGTTGTGAAACCGATCGTAGTCTTCGATCAGGCCCAACTGGTCGGGGTTTTTGGGATATTCCTTGAGCGTCCAATAAGGGGGCGAGGTGACAACTAAATGGACCGATTCCTCCGGTATCCAATCAAGATGGCGACAGTCTCCACTCTGAATGATATGGATTAGGGGTTTGGTGGCGGTCGCGGTCCCACGCATCATCGCAATCATAAGTTATATCGGCGGGAACCTCAAGCCGCCTGAGCCGGGAAGGCATTTGCGCAATAGTCGTGGCTGGCGCGACAACCGCGGGTGGCGCATACATCGCGCTTCTTGCGATGTGTGCGAAACGGGGAAGTAGCGCAACACCTGCCGTTCGGGCGGGTGGCGCAGACATCGCGTAGTCTGCGATGTCTGCGAAGGCTCAAACTGCCGGGATTCTTCGCTGCGCTCAGAATGACAATTGCGCGGCCGGGTGACACCGACATCCCGGCTGGCGCCCCGATGCATCGGGGCGCGCCGGGGGCGCAACTCACACAACGACCGCAGACCCGACGGGTCTGCGCCAGGCCCCAACTAAAGGAGAACTGCGATGAGCAAACTGGAAGTAAGTGCCCGGATGACCATTCGCCAGGGGAAGCTGGAGGGGTTCAAGCAACAAGCGGCCGAATGCATCCGGCAGACGAAAGAGCAGGACACGAAAACGATCCGCTATGACTGGTTTCTCAGCCGGGATGGAACCGAGTGCGAGATCCGTGAGGCCTATGTGAGCTCGGAGGGTTTGATCGAGCATCGCATGCACATTGGCGAAGCGCTGAGTAAACTCTTCAATGAATTCGCCGACGCTCATGCGGTGACGGTGTATGGAGACCCGTCGCCGCAGCTTGTGGACATGGCGAACGCCCAGATGGCGGGGAGGATCAAGTGGTATTCCTTCCTCCAGGGACTTGAGTCTTGAGTGAGGTTGAAGGTCGGCCTCTATGGGTCGTGAGGGATTCCATTAATTGCAATCCGCACCTAACATCGCTGGCTGGCGCCCCGATCCATCGGGGCGCGCCGGAGGCGTAATTCACACCACGATCGCAGACCCGTCAGCTGACGGGTCTGCGCCACCCGCGGGTTTGTTCGACGTCCGACCGTGTTGACTTCATCGCGGGGGAGTGCAAATGGGGCGAACCAGCTCACTTTTCTTCCACAATCTCGTGCTTTTGCTCGTTCTTGGTGATGCCTAACAGATAGCCGTCGTCGTTGTTGGCTGGCCAGAACTCGGAAAGGAATCGCTGCTCCCCGACCCTGTCGAACACGACCCTCGCGTGGTGCTCCTCGGAGGGGTGCGTCTCGGCGAGTCGCTCGATCACGGAAACGTGGATCGAGGTGCTAGTGTCCTGGCTGCGGAGCAGCAGGCTGGATTCGCGTCCCACTGTTTTCACAAATTCGTACTTCCCGGCTGGCATCTCCTTCTTAGCCACCATAAACTTATATGGTATTGTCACTGTCCCCAAAGGCGTGCTCTGCGCGTGAGCAAACGCCACCGCCAAGACGGTGATGAAACTCACTGCGATCGCAATTCTAGTTTTCAAGAGAAACCTCCATGTGTTTTGATTTTGCTAGCTTAGTTTCCGGCACTCCGCTCTTCTCCGCACCCCACCGTCTCGGCAACCATGCCGCTCAACGGCAGAAGTGAAGTTCTGGTTTTCTTACCCACCATGACACGGCGGGCACATGACCAAGCCCCACGAAGAAGACATAGTGCACGCAAGACGATATCACAACACGTCGGCCGCGAACAATACTTGTGTCTCCATTATATTGGACAATGATTGACTCTCGTGCTGACACAGATCGCGCGTGGCGCAGACCCGTCAGCTGACGGGTTCTGTGATGTCTGCTATCCGCACAGGGCTTATCTCGCAAGGAGCGGGTAGATTCTCTCTTGTTTTTCAAGTGGCGATGACCTCCTGAAGAGATGGGAGGGCGAAGAGTTTGGCGCCGTCGTAGGGCTGGTGGTGTTTGAAGATACCAAAGATGGCGTGCAGGAGTTTGCGCATGACGGCGACGAGGGCCTGCATTTTGGTTTTGCCGCGGGCCAGGAGGCGTTGATAGAAAGCACCCAGATGCGCATCGTGTTGCGAGGCAACCAGGGCGGGCATGTAGAGAGCGCGGCGCAGATGTTTGTTGCCCGCCTTGCTGATGCGCGCTTTTTTGTGGACGGAGCTGCCGGAGGTGTAGTGGCGCGGATCGAGTCCGGCGTAGGCGACCCACTGGCGAACGTCGAGGTGGGGAGCGAGGAGCAGCAGTTCGGCCAGCACGTGTCCGTCAGCTGACGGACTGGTGGGGCCGAGGCCCGGGATGGAGAGTAAGAGCGCGTAACGCTCAGCAAGCAGCGGGTCGGCGGCGATGAACTCCTGCGCGGCGCGCCGGAGGCGCTCGAGGGCGCGCTCCAGGGTTTGGAGACTGCGCTGGATATCACGGCGGAGGATCGCAGGCAGGGCGGCGGAGACGGACGCGGCATGGAGACGATTCTTCTCCGCGGCGTGCATCTCGGTGAGGTCTTCCAGCCGGCGCGCCACGGCCAGCAGCTTCAGCGCCCTGGGCGAAGGTGGACGCCAGGGCTGGAACGGCAGGCGCGCGGCGTACTCGGTGAGCACCGCGGCGTCGAGGCGATCGGTCTTGCTGCGCTGCATCATCGCCTGGGCGAAGTGCCGGACGGCGCGCGGATTGGCCACCATCAACGCCACGCCCGCCGCCTCCAAGGTCAAGGCCAGATCCAAACCATAGAGGCCGGTGGCTTCCAGGCAGACGCGCAGGGCCCGGCCCGCGCCCTCGAGCCAACGCAGCAAGGCTTGATGCCCCGCCGCCGTGTTGGCGAACTCGCGCACCACGTCGGGCTGCCCCGGCCGACGCCGCTCGACCACCAGCGTCCGGGCGCTCACTTCGATACCGCAAGGATCAAAATCCAGGGACTTGTTCATGACCACCTCCTGGAGTAGGCTGGGGTTCCGGCCCCTTGACCCTGTAGCGTCTCCCGCCGGGCTTGCGAATGCAGGCTCTGGTGGCCTGAGATTCTTCCACGGCGTTGGAGAAGAGGGCGGGGGGCCGATCTACCCACCAGGCTCTCGATCCCCAAAACGCAGATCGGGCCTCACCACGGTTCGGCCTCCCCGAAACCCCACTACCCTTCGGAGCAAGTATTCTAATGACGCTGGCTAAGATACAAGCCACGGTCAGGGTATTTTCTGAGACCGTGGGCTTTTCCGCGTTTCCGAACCCACGGTTAATTCAAACCACGAATTAACCGTGGCTACCACTTCCCCATGCAGAACTGGAAAGCAGGTAGCGCCGAGTTTCGCGTTACAGAAACTCTGCGGCCCTTAATTATCTGCCTCGCCCGTCGGCTGACGGACGACCCGCCGGGTCGCCCCTACCCGCAGGTTGAATGGTTGTCGATTTATGATACCCTACGCCTCGATGTAGGAAGTTGTTACTATCCACGCGGTAGCGCGTGATGAATCGCAGACATCAAAGAACGATGTCTGCGCCACCCGCGAAATCCTGACCTCTGCGCTGCCCGCCACGAAACCGAGGGAATCCTATGAGTTCGGAATCCATCTACAAGTCATCGGCAGGTGAAAGCGCCGTGATGGCCATGACGGAGGCCATGATGGCGCGCTGGCCCTTGCCGTACAAATCTCTGAATGTTCCTACCCACCACGGCAATACAATCGTCATCGTCTGCGGGAAAGAAGCCGGTCCAGCACTTTTGCTGTTGCATGGCGCGGGCACTAATTCCGTGATGTGGGCGGGGGACGTGGCCGAATACGGGCGCCAGTATCACGTTTACGCGGTGGACCTGCTGGGTGAACCCGGCAAGAGCGCCCCCAATCGTCCGCCTTGGGATGGCCCCGCCTACGCGGAATGGCTGGAAGACGTGCTGGACTCCTTGAAGATAGAAAGAGCGACTCTGATCGGGCTTTCACAAGGTGGTTGGACCGCGTTGAAATTCGCCGTGTACAAACCGGAGCGCGTGGAGAAATTGGTCCTGTTGTCTCCGGGCGGCATTGTGCCTGATAGGCTGTCGTTTATTCTCCGCGCTGTCCTGTTGTCGCTGTTGGGGCGATGGGGCATCAAGCGCATCCACCGTATGGTCCTGGGCGGCCAGACAGTGTCAGAAGAAGTTGAAGAGGCCATGACACTGATCATGACCCACTTCAAGCCGCGCCTGGGAGTTCTCCCCATCTTCCCCGATCGGGAATTGCAGCGGTTGACTATGCCCATAATGCTGCTGATCGGCGCGCAGGATGCCCTGCGAGACGCAGAAAAGATTTCGACCCGCCTGCGCAAGCTCGTGCCGCATCTGGCCGCGGAAATCATTCCAGGCGGAGGCCATGCGCTCCTGAATACGACTGTGCAAATCCTCCCCTTTCTATCGGCGGCAGAAGGCGCTTGACCCCAGGCGGTGCAGCGGGTAGCGCAGAGTTTCGCGCCTCAGAGACTCTGCGGCTCTCCTGATCGAAAGAACCGCAGAGTTCGAAAAAGCCGAACTCTACGCTACCCGCGACCTGGCTGAGGTAGACTGAGCCTGTGATCTATGAGTGGGATGCGGAGAAGGCCAAGGGCAACTTACGGAAGCACGGCATCTCCTTCGAGGACGCGGCAACGGCCTTCCTCGACCCGCTAGCCTAGACCTTCCCCGATCCGGATCAGTCGAGTGGCGAGGAACGGGAGATCGCCATCGGCCATTCCAGCAGACAGCAGATCGTCTTCATGTCGCATTGTCAGCCCTTCGGCTGACGAGCCGCCTCGCGTTGACCCTTCACAAACTCCAGTTCACTGGGCCTGATAACCCGCAACTCCGGAACTGACCCACGACCTCAAGGTTAACGAGCTTGTCCGGCGGCGAAGCGCGGAGTTTGTTCCCTGCAACGGGCGAGGACTGGGCTGACGGGGATAAATTGTCCATGTTCGACTTGGTCACTGGACTTGGCTCTCGACGTGTTTTCACCGTCTCGTGGCCGGCCGCTGTGGCCCGTAGTGAGGTCTCCCTCCCGCCGGCCCCAGCCGGGGCGTAGGAATATCTTCCTGTCGAGTAACGAAACGCGAAAGTTTTTGTCGAGCGATAAAAGCGGTTATGATAGCATTTTGCGTTTGTGAGTCAGCGCGCTTGCAAGCCCACTGATGAGCGGAGTTGACTAAAGGCAGTCGTATGGCACGCAGGCGAGCAGTGACGGTCGCCGCTCCTTCACGGTTCTCCGGCGAGCTGGCCGGACGGATGATCCGCGCAGTATTGACCCTGCTGGTGGTCGTGGTCCTGGCCCTGGGAGGGCTGACTGGTTTTCTTATTTACAATATAGTTACTGCCCGCAACGATTCCGAGGGAGTCACACCCCAGTCGTCTTTCCAGAGCAATTATGTCAACCTCAGCTTCACCGACCCCAAAGGCGGCGAGCACGAGGGCTGGCTGCTGGTCGGACTGAAAGGCGCGCCGGCCATTATCCTTTGCCACGGTTACAACTCCAATCGCTCAGAGCTGCTGGCGCTGGGCAGCGTGCTGCGACAAAACCACTTTAACGTCTACATATTCGATTTCAGCGGCCCGAAGACAAAGCATCGGTATTCCGACCTGGGTCTCTGGCAGACGGACGACTTGATGGCAGCGATTGACAAAGTTTCAAAACAGCCCGGCGTTAACCCCCACCGTGTGGGATTGTTCGGGGTTAGCACGGGCGGCTATGCCGCCTTGGCCGTCGCCCAGCAGAGCCCGCTGGTGAAGACGTTGGTGGTGGACACCGTTTACGACGACCCCAGCCAAATGCTCGAAGCGCAGGTTGACCTTTCGCTGGGTGGTTCCAGCAAGTGGTTCCGCACGTTGCCGAACGCCGGCTTTTACCTGGCCACCTTGGGCAAGAAGCGACCGCCGGTCCTCGCGAATATGGCCAAGCTCGGCGGCATGCCCAAACTCTTCATTCAGGGTGGGGATTCTCCTTTGCTGGCCAAGACAACAGAAGCTCTTTACGACAACGCTCCTCAGCCCAAGCGCCTGCTGGTCCTCAACCGTTCCTATACGACTCTGGCCTCGGGCGCTGTGAAGAAGGAATACGAGGACCAGGTCCTCAACTTTTTCCTTCAGAACCTGCCTCTTCGGGCTGACTGAAAACTGCTTTCTTCGGCCGCCGAGGCCGGTTTCCGAATACTGGCGCTTTTCCTGAGAGGGGTTGCAGGCGGAGGTTTAGTGGCTCCTGTGATGGTCAACAGTCCCGAAGCGGCCACCACGCCGGCTCCCGGGACCCGAAAAGCCAAACGTTCCGCTCTGCGCCATCGGCTCGAGTATCTTGCCGCGGCGAGCCTGCTGCGATTCTTGGGCTGGTTGCCGCACCGCTTGGCGCGCGGCATCTGCGCTGTCCTCGCGACCCTGAGCTGCTGGCTGTGGCCGCGTCTCAGAAGCGTCGGCCTCTTCAATCTCCGCCTGGCCTTTCCGGAGTGGGATGACCGCCGCCGGCGACGCGTGCTTTTCGGCCTGTTCAGGAGTCTCGGCCGGATGCTGGCGGACTTCTCTCAC
>Ga0315279_10011655_pt1 | contig 10129 bp, 4 predicted proteins | sample YL17G06_20_MG_FD_203694 | JGI IMG/M metagenome (GOLD analysis project Ga0315279, IMG submission 203694) | Sediment microbial communities from Yellowstone Lake, YNP, Wyoming, USA - YL17G06_20 | ecosystem: Environmental > Aquatic > Freshwater > Lake > Sediment | place: USA: Wyoming | collected...
TAGTACGCAGAACCTCATCCGGCGGCATTTGGCTCCTGTGCAACCCGTCCGCCCGGTAGATGCAAAAGGCAAGTTCGGTTTCGTTTTCGGCGGGAGCGCGGCATTGGCGATGGCATTGCCTTTCAGGAGGAACTGATGGCCGACCACTTGCCCCTCAATGATCTGGCGGATTTAGAAGTACGCATCCTGCAGCGGCAGGACGCCGGCTACCCGGTCGAAATCACGCTGGCCGGGCAACAAGAATTCCCGCGCGGATACCTCGCCGCCGACATCTTGCCCTGGGCACCCAGCGGCGATCTGGTGGCCGACGGCCAACAGCTTTTGGACAAGTTGCTGGCGGACGCCGCGCTGAGCAGCGCGTGGGCCGAAGCGCGCGGTCAGGCCCCCAAGCGCCGTATCCGGCTCAGGCTAGATGCCACCGCCGCCGAACTGCACACGCTGCCGTGGGAGTTGCTCTTGGAAGGCAGCGCGGCGCAGCTCGGTGCGCCTATTATGCTTTCGGCGCAGACCGACACTCCCTTTTCGCGTTATCTGCCGGTCGCCTTGCCCTGGAGCGGGGCGGTGGACAAGCGCCCCATCCGCGTACTGGTCGTCATCTCGAACCCCGACGATTTGGAGTCCAAATACCACTTGCCGCCAGCCGACATGACGCAGGAAACCAAGTCACTGGAAGATGCTTTTGCAGCCGCGAAGGATCTAAAAATAGATTTCCTCGCTGCGCTGGTGACGCTGGAGCGGCTGGCGGACAAGCTCCGCGAAGGGTACCACATTCTGCATTTTCTTGGGCATGGCTCGTTCAATGCCAAACGCGCGCAAGCTGCGCTCTACCTGCAGGATGCTGACGGACATGCCCAGCCTGTGCTCGACGAAGAACTCGTGAGTATGTTGGCGCGTCAAGGCGTGCAACTACGCCTAGTCTTTTTGGCGGCTTGTCAGAGCGCGGCTCGCTCATCGGCGGACGCATTCTTGGGACTCGGCCCCAAGCTGGTTTCGGTCGGCGTGCCGGCGGTTGTGGCGATGCAAGACTTTGTGACGGTCGAGACGGCGCGCAAGTTTGGCGCCGTGTTCTACAAGCGGCTGTTGGAGCACGGCCAGGTGGATGTGGCGGTGAACGAAGCGCGCAGCGCCTTGCTCACCGCCGGTCGGCCTGATGCGGCGGTGCCCGTGTTGTTCATGCGACTAAAGTCGGGGCAACTGTGGAGCGCCGAAGCCGACGCGCGTGGAACGGTGCTGGGCGTCTCCAATCCTCGCGCGGTGTGGACTGACCTGATCGAGACGATCAAGAAAGGCAAGTGCACGCCCATCGTCGGGCCGCGCGCGCAGGGACGCTGGCTGCCGACGCCGGAAGAAGTGGCCCAGCGTTGGGCCGAGACGTATGGGTACCCTTTTGCCGACCAGGAAAAGAGCATGGCGCGTGTGGCGCAATACATGGCCACCACGCTGAAAGAGTACCGGCCTCATCGCGAATGGCTCGACACTTTGGCCGCGCAATTCACCACTCGCTTGCCGGACGAATTGCGGCCTTTAGAGGAATATGAGACGTTGACGGAACTGGTTCACAAAGTCGGGTGGTCGGGACTGGTGGCCGATGATCCCAACGAACCGCACCGCGTTCTGGCGAGTCTCAACCTGCCGTTGTATCTCACCACCAACTGTGATAGTTTCATGGCGGAAGCTTTGGCCGCTCGACCTGGCATCACACCCGCGCGTGAAGTCTGCCGGTGGAACAAAGACCTGGATGGTTTGCCGTCGCGCTTTGAAGGAGGAAGCTCGTACAAGCCGGCGCGTGAAGCGCCGCTGGTCTATCACCTCTTTGGCAGCGATGCTGAGCCAAGGTCGCTGGTGCTGACCGAGGACAACTACCTGGATTATCTGATCAAGATCGCGGAGAAGGGGCGCATCCCGGACTATATCCGAGGGGTGCTCGCCAGCACGTCATTGATGTTCATCGGTTACAGCTTGAATGACTGGGAGTTTCGAGTGCTGATGCGCGGGTTGGTGGCGACGGTGAACCGGCGGCTCGATTTTCAGGACGTGGCCGTGCAACTGGAGGGCGTGGGCGAGGCGGACGCGGCGGCGGTGCAGGACTTTTTGCGCAAGTACTTTGAGCGGGCCAACATCAACGTCTTTTGGGGGAGCACTGCCCAGTTCATCGCCGAGTTGCGTGAGCAATGGGAGGTCACACGCCGATGAAGAACAATCCCTACGTCGGCCCCCGTCCTTATGAGCGCGGCGACCGGCACAACTTTTTCGGGCGCGACCGCGACGCGCGCGACTTGGTCGCGTTGATCCTGGCTGAGCGCGAGGTGCTCTTTTACGCCCAGTCCGGGGCGGGCAAGACCTCCTTGCTCAATGCCCAGGTCATCCCAGCGTTGGAGGAGGAAGGCTTCCAAGTGCTGCCTGTGACGCGCGTGGGCAGCAGCCTGCCGCCAGGGATGTCCGATCAGGCCGTGAGCAACATCTTTGTCTTCAGCGCCCTGATGGGGCTGGCCGGTACGAACGTTCCCGTCGAAGCATTGCCGAAGCATACGCTCTTGTCGTTCCTACGCGAGTTTTGCCTCAAGCCCCTAGACGGCGTCAAACGCCGTCCGCCTTTGCTTATCCTGGATCAGTTTGAAGAGCTTTTTACCACGCATCAAGATCGTTGGAAGGACGCCGAAGGTTTTTTCCAACAAGTGCGTGAGGCGTTGGATGCGGAGCCGAGCCTGGGAATCGTCTTGGCGATGCGTGAGGATCATGTGGCTGAACTTGACCCCTATGTTCAGCTCCTATCCCACCGCTTGTTGGGACGGTACCGGATGGAGCGCCTGCGTTACGAGGCAGCGCTGGAAGTGGTGACCCAGCCGGCTTTTAACAGCGGCTATCCCTTTGAGCCGGGCGTGGCCGAGCGATTGGTGGAAAACCTGTGCCAGATCAAGGTGCCAGGTGCGAAAGAGACCGGTCAAGAGGTGGTCGTGTCGGGACGATACGTCGAAGCGGTCCAGTTGCAGGTCGTCTGCCAGCAACTGTGGGAAAACTTGCCCGACGCCCCGGAAGGAGATCGTGCCATCCAATGGGAAGAGGTCGAAAGGTATGGCAACATTGACCGGGCGCTGACAAACTTTTACGAAACCGTCCTGAGCCAGACCGTGCATGAGACGAAGGTGAAAGAGAGAGACTTGCGCCGATGGTTCTCCACCCAGTTGATCACGCCGATGCAAACCCGCGGCCTGGTCTTGAAAGAGGAGAAAAGCACCGCTGGCCTTCCCAATGAAGCGGTGGCTGTCCTGGACAAGCAGCTCCTCATCCGTGCGGATATGCGGGCCGGAGCGTGGTGGTACGAATTGGTGCACGACCGGCTGGTGGATCCGATCTTGGAGTCGAACAGGAAATGGGAGGCGGCCCGGCAAACGCCATTGCGCACCACAGCCAAACAGTGGCAAGAGACCAAGAGTGAGGGCTTGCTGTATCGAGACAAGGCGCTGAAGGAAGCATCAGCCTGGGCCAAAGTCAACCCGGACGAAGTGGAGCCGTATGAGCAAGCCTTCTTAGAAGCGAGCCGACAAGCCGAACAGGTTCGTCTGAGACGCCGCCGCCTGTTTGCTGCGGGGGTTATGGCCGCGGCTGTCATTCTCGTGGTGATGGCGGCACTGACGGTTTTCGCGGTCAAAGGGCAAAATGATGCGCGAGCGGCACAAGCGACGGCCGAGTCACGCCGCCAGGAAGCGGACACCGCTCGAGCTGACGCCGACGCGCAAAAGGCCCTCGCTATCACTGAAGCGACGCGCGCAGATGAACAAGCACGCATCGCCCGTACCGGAAGACTAGCGGCGCAGGCGGTGAACCTCGCCCAAACGCAGTTGGATCTGGCGCTGCTCCTGAGCATCGAATCGAACAATATCGCCGCGACCCTGGACCCGATCCATCGTTTGGATGCGAAGGATAGCCTGCTCAAGACAGTGGCGGCTAACCCACGTTTAGCGACGATCTTGCGGGGTCACACCGACAGTATCGCGAGCGTTGCCTTCAGTCCCAATGGCAAAACCCTCGCTTCGGGTGGTTTCGATGGCAGCGTCCGGCTGTGGGATGTCGCAAGCGCGCAGCCCATTGGCGGGTCAGTGATGCGGCATACCGATTGGGTAAGGGCTGTTGCTTTTAGCCCAGATGGAAAAATCTTGGCTTCCGGTGGCCAGGACGGCGCGATCCACCTATGGAATGCAACGACGAGGCAAGAAGACGGCGCGCCGCTCAATGCAAGTCCGGACAGCATAACCAGCATCGCGTTTAGCCCCGACGGTAGAACACTTGCCTCTGGCAGTTGGAATGGCGCCATCCAGTTGTGGGATGTTACGAGTCGGCAGCCAAAAGGCGAGACGTTGAAGGGTCACACCGCGTGGATTCATATTCTGATTTTCAGCCGAGACGGCAAGACATTGTTCTCCGACAGCCCTGGGGATGCCAACATCATCTTTTGGGATGTGGAACTTGGGCAGATCATTGGCAGCCCACTCAAAGTTTACGCAAGCAGCATGGCGCTCAGCCCAGACGGCACGAAGCTGGCGTATGGCAACACCAGCGGTGGCTACGTCCGATTCCTGGATGTGACGAGCCAGAAACAGGTCGGTCTAAGCATCAATACTGGCACGCCCAACGGCCCAAATAGTATGGCATTTAGCCCAGACGGCACAACACTGGCTTCCGGCGGCATTGACAAGGTCGTCAAACTGTGGAACGTGAAAACTGGGCAACCCGTTAACCAACCTCTCGCGGGGCACACGTACACCATCAACGCCCTGGCATTCAGCCCCGATGGCCAAACGCTGGCTTCAGGAAGCGAAGATAAGACGATCCGACTGTGGAATCTGGGTAGCCAGAACGATTCGATTCCGCTACCGAGCATGACCAGTGGCGTGTGGAGCATGGCTATTAGCCCCGACCGTAAAGTTTGGGCGGCGGGAAGCCGGGACGGGCCGATCCGGTTATGGGATGTGGAAACCGGGCAGCCTATCGGCCAGCCGCTTAACGGGCATTCTAGCTCGGTTACGGATGTTGCGTTTAGCCCCGACAGTACGATACTTGCCTCGTGCAGCCAGTGTGAAATCCGGTTGTGGCAAGTCGCAACCGGCAACCAGTTGCCCGTTATAAAGGCATGCGGGCACCTCGCCTTCAGCCCGGATGGCAAGACGCTCGTTTCCGGTGGTGGCGGCAACAACACAGTTTTGCAGTGGGACGTGGCGACTGAAAAACAGATCGGGGATCCGATTCCCGGTCATGGCATTGTAACCTACGTTGCCTTCAGCCCGGATGGGCAAATTTTGGCGGTGGGTGGCGCGACGACTGTGCAACTGTGGGATCTGACCCGCCGGCAGCGTATAGGATTACCCCTCGATCATGGCGAAAGTGTTATGACGCTCGCATTTAGCAGCGACGGCAAGATGTTGGCGACTGCCGGCGGCGATAAAACCGGTGGCGATAAATCAATTCGGCTATGGGACATGGCGACCCAAAAGCAAATTGGCGCGACGCTGGTCGGGCACCACGGTTCTGTAATGAGCGTCATGTTCAGCTCTGACAGCACAACCCTGGCGTCGGGCAGCGTAGATGGTACCGTGCGGCTTTGGGATACTACGACCGGCCGGTCGGTCGGTGCTCCCTTCCAGGCAGACGCCTCTGGGATAGCGATCGCCGCGTACAGTCAGGATGGCAAAACGATCATTGCAGGTGATTATGGCACAAAAGTCTGGCGCTGGAATATTGACTTGGCGTCATCGCAAGAGCGCGCCTGCCACATCGCCAATCGCAATCTCACTCAAGCGGAGTGGGCACAGTATATCAATCCCGATCCGTCCACTTATCGCCCGACATGTCAAGAACTGCCACTTGAGCCAGAGCCGACGCCAGCGCCAACGCGAATGCCATGAAACATTTGTTGTGCGCATTGCCCAGCGAGAAAAGGAGAAAAGGCCATGAGCAGTCAAATCCTGAACGTCCCGTACCTGTCGCACGCCGGGCGTGCGGCCAACGCCAAAAAGCGTTCCGATTGCGGCGCATGTTGCGTGGCGATGCTCCTGGGCGCGATGGGCCGGCAGGTATCGGCCAAGAACGTCGTCGCCAAGAGCGGCAGAGCAGGCGAGCCTCTATCTCCGCGCGGCATCTTGCGTGGCGCGCAAGCTCTGGGCTTGAGCCTGTTTGAAGGCAAGGACTTTTCGCTGGCTGACCTCAAGCACTTCCTCGACCAAGGCCAGCCGCCGATTGCGCTCGTCAAATACGGCGCGATTCCCGATCGCCAGGAGCGCCGGCTCACCGGCGGCCACTATGTCCTCGTGGTCGGCTACGACGATACGACCGGCGAGGTGTTCATCCACGATCCGCACTATCCACGCGGTTCGTTGGAGGGCTGCCAGCGGGCTTGTTCATATCGGACGTTCTTGGATGCGTGGGCCAAGCCGTCTGGTTTCAGCTTAATAGTTCCCAGCCTCGCGCAACCTGTGGCGCTGGTGGTTGTGCCTGTTCCAGAACCGCAGCCTCTGCCGGCCCCGGTGTCATTTGGGCCGCCGGCCGGCTTGGGCGATGCGTGGGTGATTGCACCGGCGGGGCTGTTGTTTCGCTCTCAACCGGACGTTCCACCCGGACCGGGAGCAACCGGCGTGTTCTTTGGCCAACACCTGACGTTGCTCAGTCCCGAATCCGCGCCAGATGATAAGGGCCGTGTCTGGCAACAAGTGAGCACCGATCAAGGGGCAGTGGGTTGGGCGCCGGCCAGTGTAGGTGGGGAGCGATACCTGGCGACCGCGCAGCCGGCTGAGCCGTATACCGTCCAAGTGCTCGACACACAACCGGTGCACAATGCCGGCGGGCTGAGCGTGCGCGAGTCGCGTGACATCGAGTCATCGCGGCTGGAAAAAGTCCAGATCGGCGATGCGCTGGTTGTCTATTACCGCGTGACGGAAGCCGATGGCACGCCGTGGTTGTGGGTCAAGTCGCCGGGCAGGAACTATGGCTGGGTGCGCGAAAAAGCCGATGGCGTGACACTTGTCGGCGTAGCAACTCTAGCGGCAACGCCGCCTCAAGACAAGCCGGCCGTTTCCGCGCCGTCGACGGCAGATGGCTTTCTGCTGAGCTTGCCGCAGGTGCGCCAGTCCTCATTGGCCCCGGCTACTCCATTGACCGTGCCGCCTGGCGGTTCAACGGCAGCAGCCAAGACGGCCGCGATCTGGAATAGATTCGGCGGGCTGCTGGAACCGCTGGCTTCGATGTTGAGCATTGATCCTGCCGTCGCCGTTGCCGTCGTGGCGACCGAGTCGGGCGGGCGCGGCATGGGCGATGATGGCCGCATGATCATCCGTTTTGAGGCTCACGTTTTCTGGTCGTACGGGGGCAAGAATAATCCCGATGCGTTCAATGCGCTCTTCAAGTTTGACGCGAACAAAGTCTGGCTAGGACATCAATGCCGTCCCAATCCCAACGCGCCCTGGCAGAGCTTTCACGACCAGCTTCAGGCCGGAGAATGGAGCGCCTTCGGTGTGGCGCAGGGATTAGATGACCGCGCAGCCAAGCTTTCGATCAGCATGGGGCTGCCGCAGATCATGGGCTTCAATTTCGCCGCTATCGGGTATAATTCAGTCGAAGAAATGTTCGATGCTTTCAGCGCCGACGAGCGCATTCAACTGAGCGGCTTTTTTGATTTTGTCCGAGGGAAACGCGCTGCTTCACCGCGAATGGCAGCCTTGCAGTCGAAGGACTTCTCCTCTTTCGCGGCGCAGTACAACGGCGGCGGGCAAGTCGAACTCTACAGCGGCCGCATCCAGAGTTATTGCGATGCGTTCCACACTCTGATCTGATCCTGGACTTACGGAGGCTCACTGTTGAAGAACAATCCATTCGTCGGGCCGCGGCCTTATGAGCGCGGCGACCATGCCAATTTTTTTGGGCGCACCCGTGATGCCCGCGACCTGACTGCGTTAATTCAGGCCGAGCGGGTCGTGCTCTTTTACGCCCAATCGGGCGCGGGCAAGACCTCGTTGCTCAATGCCCAGGTCATCCCCGCGCTGGAGGAAAAGGGGTTCAATGTCTTGCCTGTGGCGCGGGTGGGGAGCGATGTGCCGCCCGGCATTGATCCCAAAAGCGTCAAGAACATTTTTGTGTTCAGCGCGTTGATGAGCTTGGTGGGCCAAGATGTCGCGGCGCACCAGTTGACCCAACCCACGCTGCTCGTGTTCTTGCGCCAACTGCTGGGGACGACGGACGGCCAATTGCCCAAAGACGTTGACGGAGATGAAACCTTGGCCCTCGGCGGCAATCGCCATCCGCCGATTCTGATCCTGGATCAGTTTGAAGAAATCTTGACGACGCATCGTGACCGCTGGCAGGACGCGCAGGGCTTTTTCGAGCAGTTAGAGGAATCGCTGCGCATGATGCCCGAGCTGGGCGTGGTGCTGGCGATGCGCGAGGACCATGTGGCGGGACTCGACCCTTACGCGCCGCTGTTGCCCCGCCGCCTGCGCACGCGGTTCCGTATAGAACAGCTGGGTCCCGACGAGGCGTTGGAGGCGGTGACCAAGCCGGCGTTGAACGCGGGTTGCCCTTTTGACGCGGGCGTGGCCGAACGGTTGGTGGACGATCTACGCCAGATCAAAGTGCAAAGTCCCGAAGGTGCTGGAGAGATGGTAGTGTTGGGACCGTATGTCGAGCCGGTGCAGTTGCAGGTGGTCTGCAATCGGCTGTGGGAGGCTTTGCCCGAACAGGCAGATCACGCCATCCAGTGGGAAGAGATCGAGCAGTACGGAAACATTGACCGGGCGCTGACCGACTTTTACGAAAGCGCACTCACTCAGACCTGTCAGGTCTCTAAAGACCTGACAGGTCTTGCACTCAGCGAGCGCCGGTTGCGGCATTGGTTCTCCGAGCAGTTGATCACGCCCATGCGCACGCGCGGCCTGGCCTTGCAGGGAAAAGACGAAACGGCCGGGCTGCCGAATGTGGCGGTGGACGTGCTGGAAAAACGGCACCTGATTCGCGCGGACGCGCGGGCCGGGGCGCGCTGGTACGAGTTGGTGCATGACCGGCTGGTGGATCCGATTCTAAAATCGAATCAGGCGTGGGAGATAGCCCGGCAGACGCCGCTGCGCATGACGGCCAAACATTGGCAAGAGACCAAGAGCGAGGCCTTGCTCTATCGGGACAAGGCGCTGAAAGAAGCGTTGGCCTGGGCTAAAGCCCACCCCGATGAGGCCGAGCCTTATGAGCAAGAATTCCTACAAGACAGCCAGCGGCTCGATCAAGTTCGAGCCAGGACACGCCAGATTACAATCGCCGTGACGATTGGGCTGGCCATCGGCCTGGTCATCATGGTGGTGCTAGCTATCGCAGCGTTCCGTGGACAGCAAGTGGCGCAACAAGCTCAGGCCACCGCAGTGGCCGAAGCCGACATCCGCGCGACGGCCCAAGCCCAGGCCGAGGTGCGCCGTCTGGAGGCTGAAGCGGCGCAGGCGACCGCCGTGGCTGAGACTAAAGTCCGTGCCACCGCAGAAGCCCAGGCTGTGGAGCAGCGTCAGATTGCCGTCGCTCGACAATTGGCCGCTCAAGCCTCCCGTTATGCCACAGAAAAGCAAACCGACCTGGCTCTGCTCTTGAGCCTCGAGGCCAACCGGATCGCCGGCGCGACCTGGGCACAGGGCAGCCTGCTGGAAGCCGTAGAATCCAATCGAGACCTCATCACTTTTTTGCGCGACCACACGGATGAAGTGCGCAGCGTGGCCTTTAGCCCCGATGGCAAGGTGCTGGCCTCGGCGGGCAAGGATACAACCATCATCCTGTGGGATGTGGCGACCCGTCAGCCGATGGGCCAACCGCTGAAGGGGCACACGCTCGATGTGAGTAGCGTGGCCTTTAGCCCCGATGGCAAGCTGCTGGCTTCGGCAAGTGACGACAACACCATCATTTTTTTTATGGGACGTGGCGACCCGCCAGCCGATCGGTGAGCCGCTCACCGGCCACACGTCGTCGGTGAATAGTGTGGCCTTTAGCCCTGATCTTTACCCACATTTTTGGGTTCGTCCGACATATGGCATAATCATCGCAGCAGCCTTTGCGCAGGAGACAACGATGACGCTCTCCGCCAGCGAATGGGCAGCCCAACAGTGGGCACAGG
>Ga0315279_10011656_pt1 | contig 10129 bp, 12 predicted proteins | sample YL17G06_20_MG_FD_203694 | JGI IMG/M metagenome (GOLD analysis project Ga0315279, IMG submission 203694) | Sediment microbial communities from Yellowstone Lake, YNP, Wyoming, USA - YL17G06_20 | ecosystem: Environmental > Aquatic > Freshwater > Lake > Sediment | place: USA: Wyoming | collected...
AGACAACATATGGAGAGGAGATTGAAGAAAGGATAGAGAAAATAGTTAGTTTGGTTGAAAAAATCGGGTTTAAATATCCGGTCAGATGGACCGCTGTGAAACTTCTGGAGGGAGATGAAGAAGTTGGGAAGGAGATTAATAAAAAGGAACCCAATATCCTGCCAATTGTCAAAAAGATGGCTGAAGAAATCGAGAATATTCATGGCCATTCATGCTCAACTGTGATGACATCTGAGAGATACGAGTTGGCTGGTAGGATAGCGAGAGAAAGTCAGCAGATTACGCCAGCGGTGAAGCCATCCATGAGCCAAAGGTTAGATGACTTAACAACTCATAGGGTCTATGGCTATCTACTAATGGCCGCAATTGTTTTCTCAATTTTCTATGCAATCTTCACTTTTGGTGGTTTCGCTTCAACATTTTTAAGTGATGTCTTCTACAGTTGGGAGCCCATATTTGAAAACGTATTTGGTAAAGGAGTTCTAGGAGAACTCATCTGGGGTGGAGTTGAAGGCATAATAGCCGGCGTCACGGTAATCTTGCCTTACATTGCTCCTTTCTATTTCTTATTATATGTTCTTGAGGATTCCGGATACCTCAGCAGAGTTGCATTCTTGATGGACGTCGTGATGCATAAGATAGGTCTGCATGGCAAGGCCTTCATTCCGACCATGTTGGCTTATGGTTGCAATGTACCAGCATGTTTGGGATGCAAAATCATGGAAACTCAGAGAGAACGGTTCTTAGCAGCTTTCGTCGTTACAATGATACCTTGTGCTGCAACAACGGTGGTTGTGCTTGGGCTTGTCGGAACCTTCGTTAGCATAGAATGGGCATTAACTCTTTACATCATAGATCTAATCATAATTTTTCTTCTTGGAAGAGTCGCATTCAAAGCTTTGCCTGGTGAACCCACTGAACTCATAATGGAGATGTCTGAATATAGGTTTCCTCACTTGAAAACGGTTGTTTATCAAACGTGGTTCAGGTTAGAGGAGTTTATCAAGATAGCCTTTCCAGTTATAATCGTGAGCAGCTTGGTGATCAAATGTATGGAGGTTCTGGGATTTTTGGAACTGCTCTCCGTCGCGTTAAGTCCCGTAACTGTAGGTTGGCTGGGGCTAAGACCAGAAATGGGAATCCCACTTGTCTTCGGTATTCTAAGGAAAGAGCTCACATTGATAATGCTTGCCACATTACTCAAACCAGCAGGCTTAAGCATTCTAACACCGGTGCAAATGGTTGTCTTTACCCTTGTCACGATGCTTTACATGCCATGCGTAGCAACAATTGCTGCTTGCGTCAAAGAATTCGGCTGGAAGAAAACCTTATACATAACAATATTCAGAATAATCTTTGCCATTTTCATTGGCGGAATAGCATTCAGAATCCTATTATTCTTAAAAATACTCTAGTAAAATAATAGCATCTTGCTTGCTAGCTAGCTCTGCAGGAGTCTGCTAGAAAATTCGGAGATATAATGAGTGAAAACGCATCTGGAATGTATACCCTGTTTTCTGAGGCAGGTGCTGGAAGCCCTCGATATGAGTACTAATGATGAAGATATACGTGAAAAAACCCTCAGAGAAGTTATGTCCTACTTTTTACGAGAAAAATGGAACAAAAATACGCCTGAACTCGGCACAAACGTTCATAGAATCGTCAAGAGGATAACTGGAAACAGTGACCCATATGAGAAACTTAAAGAAAAATACAACCGGCTAGCATTAAATCTGTATCCAAAGCTCAAACAAATAGTAAAAAGCTCAGAGTGTCCGCTGTTGACTGCAGCAAAAATAGCAATATCGGGCAATGCCATAGATTTTGGTCCAAGAACAGTAATAGACATCGAAAAGGAACTTCAAAACGTGTTACAGCAAGGGCTTGCAATAAGTGACATAGACCAATTAGAAGATTCATCTTTAAGAACTAAAAAGATTTTGTACCTTGCAGATAATGCTGGAGAAACCTTTCTTGATAGAATATTGATAGAGGAGCTCGTAAAAAGGGAGGTTAAGGTGACTTACGTGGTTAAGGATGCAGCCATTCTTAATGATGCGACATTTCAAGACGCAGAAATCTCAGGAATCGCTCAGGTTGCTAGAGTCATATCTACCGGAACAGACTGTATGGGGATATTATTTAACGAATGCTCAGACGAGTTCCTTAAGGAATTTAAGATGAGTGAGTTGGTGATCAGCAAAGGTCAGGGAAACTATGAGTCTCTCAACGATACATTAAACAAGGAGATTTTCTTTCTCTTGAAAATAAAGTGTCCACTTATAGCAGAGAATATCGGTTACAATGTAGGATCGCTGGTATTGAAAAGATGTTTTAACAAGTGTGTTCCAACCGGGACTTGAACATTATGTTCTTGTTATGTTTTCGGCTATGCTAAAAGTAGCGTCTTATTCTTGCTTCCAACATTTCTTTAGGCATCGCGCCGACAATACGGTCTACAAGTTTACCATCTTTGAACACCAAGAGCGTGGGTATACTCATTATACCATATTCCATTGCAATCCTCTGATTCTCATCCACACTCAATTTTCCGAATAGAATCTTTCCAGCGTAATCTCTGGCTAGCTCTTCTATGATGGGAGAGACTAAACGGCAAGGGCCGCACCACGGCGCCCAGCAATCAACAACTACGTTAGGATGCTTCGCGATCGTCTCTAAGAAAGTAGCATCGGTTACCTCAAAAGGCTCATTTAATGAAGGCTTTACTGGTTCTTGGTCATTTCCTTCAGCTTCTCCTCCAATAGATTGCCTCTTCAATCGTCTCAGTTTCGTTTCCCGTATCCTTTTCAGCTCCACATCCTTCTCCATAGGGGTCACCTAACTTTTTTCTTCCTAATACTGATCGAACTATACTTTGAATGTATCCCCAGTTCTTAAGGGGTTACATCTTCCTTTGAAGCTTACAATAAATTGGCGTACGGCTTTCGAACCTGTACAGTGGCATGGGTAAATGAAAGCTGGATTAATCTCAGTTAGATCGTTTATGGTTGCTTTGATTGTCTCCTCCTTTGAGTCGCTCAAGTGAAACCCACCAATTACTGCGTGAACCTTCTTCATGCCCATCAACCTTTGTGCCTGTTTAATAGTGTTTATGATTCCTGCGTGGGCGCAACCAGATACAACCACCAAGTCCTTGTCTTCAAGATTTAGTACCAGAGCCTGATCGTCCCGCATTCCGTCTTCTATGAACTTCTCATTTTCCACGGTCCAGAAACCTTTAGGCTTCTCGTAAGGTGTGATCCGTTCTATCTCGCCGGACGTTACGATGCCTTCAGCGATCGTAATAGGGTTCCTTGCTAATAGAAGACCCCTAGACGATTCTAGTTCACAAGGTTTGAAGGGTAATCCAATGTATCTGAGTTTTGGAGATATCTTGAATTTCGGATTAAATGCATCTGGGTGAACCATGATGGGGATGTCTCTGTTAATCTTTTTAAGGATCTCAAGCAAGCTGCCTGTGTGATCATAGTGGCCATGACTCAGGAATATGGCATCTATCTTCTCCAAGATTATGCCTAGAATCTCCATGTTACGTAACAGGATGCTTGGAGATTGTCCGGTATCCATTAAAATCGTAGATCTGGGTTTAGTTCTCTCAATGAGTATTGATAGTCCATGCTTCGCTTCTAGCCCCAAAGCCTTTTTTTGTGCGCTTACCGAGTCTTCGACAAGAACAGTCAACTTGAAATTCTTCATCATTATGCAAACCTTCTGTAAAGGAGTCTCACAGCTGGCAATATGAAAAGTATGAAGAAGCCTAGAAGCACCAAAGTATCGATAAAGACTGTGATGCCTTGGATGGATGAAAATGCTTGACGTAGTCCATCCACTGTGTAGGTTAGAGGCATAAGGTAAGCTACATACTGGAGCACAGTTGGCATCGATGAAACCGGATACACAACGCCGCTTAGGAAAACCATGAGGAAACGTGGAAGATTAAGCAATGTCTGAGCCTCGAATACTTCTTTCACCAAGACACATAGCAATGCACCCAATGAAGAGAAGACTAAGAGGGATGGAACGATTATCAACACGAGATACAGTACGCTTACATGGTATAGCCCCAAAGCAAGCACTGAACCCAGAGTCACAGTTGCTGTCATCAAGATGCCAAAAATTGTGCCTCCAATTACTTTCCCGAGCAGTACAGCTGGTAGACTGATAGGTGCAAGAAGTAGTCTCTCAAATGAGCCGAGTCGAAGCTCAAAGTTGATGACGACAGCCTCTGCAGCGGTTGTGCTGAAGAGAATCGTCATTGCGATGAGTCCTGGTACTAACTGCTCAAAGTTCTGAGGATTTCTCAAGTAGAAGGCTAGGATCCACGCAATGGGGAAAACTATTCCCCAACTGATAGAGGGCGGCTTAAGATAATAGGTTCTCATGTCCTTCAGGGCGATATAGAATATTCCACGCAGGTCATCACGCCACATTTATCGTCCACCTCCCTTCTCTGTAGCCATAACACTTGGGCTCAAGCCCGTAATCTTGATGAAAGCGTCTTCTAGGCTTGGTTTAATACTGTTCACTTCCTCTATGAGGATATCATTACCCTTAGCGTATTCGAGCACTGTTTCGAGGACTTCCGCAGAAGCTCCGCCATAAATTCGCACTTTGTTATGGCCAACAGCCACCACCCTAAATTGAGGCAGCCTTTCAGAAAGCCCCTCGACAATTTGGGGGTGCATCTTCTTAAAAGAGACTTCGATTATTGGTTCTTCTTCAGCAACAGTTTTCAACATCTCTGGAGTGTCTATCTTTACAATTTTTCCCTTCACAAGAATGGCGATGCGGTCGCATAAGAGGTCTGCCTCCTCCAGATAGTGGGTTGTGAGAAAAACGGTTACTCCCTGTTTTCGGAGGTTGCCAATCAGACCGCGGAGATTGCGAGCAGCTACAACATCCAGACCGACTGTAGGTTCGTCGAGGAAAAGTATTTTGGGGCTATGAATTAAGCCTGTGGCTATTGTTAACGCCCGTTTCATACCGCGGGAGAAGGTGCCGAAAAGATGGTCTTTCCGTTCATAAAGCCCGAAAGTCTTGAGGAGGTCTTCAGCCCTTGCTCTGCGTTGGCTGCGTGGAATGCCATAAAGTTGCGTCATAAAGAGCAGGTTGTCAAAGGCGGAAAGCTCATCGTACAGATTCGAGACTTCTGGAACCACACCAATACGCTTTTTTATCTCCACAATCTCCGACGCTACATCGAGTCCCAAGATGCGAGCTGTGCCGGCGGTAGGCCTACAAAGACCTGTAAGCATCCTGATTGTTGTAGTTTTGCCTGCTCCGTTGGGACCCAAGAAACCGAAGATTTCACCTTCTCCCACATCGAAACTTATGTGGTCAACTGCCAAGATTTCACCGTAACGCTTGGTTAAGTCCCTAACTTCTATTGCCTTCTCCAACTTGCCTTCTCTTCTCCAAGCCTGTTAGCGATCTTCCTGACTTTTCAGAACGATTCTTGCCATTCCAACGGGTGACACCATCTTCGTTCCTCTGCCTCTATGTTGATGGTCCATTCCAAGTCCAGTCGGGCGCATTTGCATCTGGAATGGAATCTGCTCTTGGGATATACGGTTTAATGTCGTTCACTATGGGATTGGGACAAAGCGGGAAGTGAGTTCGTTTCGATTGTTGTTTAAAATGTAACAATCTTATCACTTTCCTTTACTACCTCATATAAATCTTTCATTGTTGATAATGGACAGATTTCTGAACCTTCAGATTGGCGGATTTTGAGACAGGTACCGCAGGCAAGAATTTTGCCAGCGTTTTTAATAAAGGAGCGCATTTGTTCAGTGACCTTGAATTTCTCAGTATCGAGAGATTCGCACTCCACACCTTTTGCCAATAGGAATACCTTAACTTCATCACCTTCTTTTAGAGCGAAATTTCCAAATCGAAACGCATTCCAAACAGTTTCTGGGTCGTTCGAATAGATCATAATTCCTATCTTCATGTTTACACTTCCTTTTGAGCAGAAATTACGAAAAGCCTCCTTCTCCAGTAAAGGATTAATAAATGAGAGAAATCCTTTATGTCTCTATGTTCAGCACAAAACTCCGGGAAAACACGTATGTTTGCCTCCTGCTCACTTGCTGTTTCAACAACACCAATAGGACATAGTTCAATTCTCCCAATCATATTTCTGCACCGTCTTTTATGCGATTTTTTGTTATTATTCTAACTAGTTCTGCTTCCATAGTTTTTCCTCCAAATTGTTTGCGTTTACCTAATTCAATCTTTGAACCATATTTCGATTAAAGGTTGCCACGGTAATACTCGGTCGCTGGGCATCCTACGCACTGTTCAGATTTGTATCTGGCGCATGGCTTACAGTCAACGTTGCATGGCGGAGCGGATAGACCTTTATGAGCTAGGTATCTTCTGATGGGCATGAAAGGTGAATAGCCAATATCCCTTATTGAATAAAATTCGGATCTACGGATTCCTTTCTCGCTTCTAAGTGAACATTTTTCCATCGATATGCTTTCTAGGGTTTCCTGGTTCTCAGCCACCACTAAAGCGATCATGTTGTATCCGCCTATTGTTGTGAAAATGTAGACCACGCGTGGGCAATCCTCGAAACGTTTAAGAAGCCTTTGCATAGTTTCAGGTCCATCAGTTTCAATCAAAACAATGGCTGAACATAGGCTGAAATGCTTCAGGTTTAGCTGAGCGGACACCTTTATCGCTTCACTTGCAAGGAGCTTATCAAGCCTTTTTTTGGCACCCATGTTGGTATAACCGGTTATCTTTCGAAGCGCCTCGAAAGTCGTGCGGCCATCAACCTGCAGCTGAGATATTATCTTCCTGTCAACATCATCCATCAACTTTCACGAGTTTATTTTCTAAACGGAACATATAAATATAGTTTGTGATTCAAACTATCAAAGCAACAATCACGGAGAAAGAGAAGTTGAAACAAGAATCATACGGTCAGGATGTCCAGCACATAGAATCCAGAAGCCAAATCTTAGATGAACAACAAAAGACGCTCAGGATAAGGATGAACAAAGTAAAACACAAGATTGCAGTGATCAGCGGCAAAGGAGGCGTAGGAAAAACGATGGTAACAGTGAACTTAGCCATAGCCTTTGCCAAACGTGGTAATCCTGGCCGAATAGGAATTCTTGATGCAGACATTCACGGTCCATGTGTTCCTAAAATGCTGGGCATAAAGGGACAGACTCTCCAAGTGGGTCCGCCAGGTGCGTTCCCAGCAACAGGTCCATTAGGGCTCAAGGTTGTCTCCATGGATTTTCTTCTTCCAAACCAGGAAACGCCTGTGATATGGCGAGGTCCACTTAAGATGACAGTAATTAGACAGTTCCTATCCGATGTCGCCTGGGGCGAACTTGAACTCTTGCTCATCGACTTGCCTCCGGGAACGGGGGATGAGCCCTTAAGTGTGATGCAGCTCTTGCCAGAAATGGATGGTGTAGTCATTGTTACGATACCTTCAGAGGTTTCCCAAGATGTTGTCAAGAAAGCTGTTACCTTCGCAAGGCAACTAAACATTCCCGTAATAGGTATAATAGAAAATATGAGCGGCTTCGTATGTCCCAACTGTGGAACAGAAACAGACATATTCAAAGTAGGCGGGGGAGAAAAAATCTCGAAAGATCTCGAAGTACCATTTCTTGGAAGAATCCCCATCGACCCAAAAATATGCGAAGACTCAGACAAAGGTTTACCATTCATAATCGAGCATTCAGAATCACTTGCAACGAAAGCCTTCATAGAAATAGTGGGAAAAATAGAAGAATTCCTAACCAAAAGGTCAAATCACATGAACAAACATGAAAGGAAGGAGGTGAATTAAGTTGATGGTTGCTGTTTCTGCTGCTGGAGCGGGTTTAGACGCTGTGGTTGATCCGCGTTTCGGTCGCTGCCCCTACTTCGTCATTGTTGACACAGAGACTATGCAGTATGAGGCTGTTCCGAACCCAAGCCAGAACGCACCTAGCGGAGCAGGCATACAGGCGGCCCAAACAATTGTCAGCAAAGGCGTGAAGGCAGTCTTAACTAGTAGTATTGGACCAAACGCATACCAAGCACTATCGGCTGCTGGAATCCAAACAATAACAGGCGCAACAGGCACAATCAAAGAAGCAGTTACAAAATACAAAAACGGAGAGTTAAAGGAGACGGATTCACCTACTGTTGGCAGGCATTTCGGAATGGGCAAGGGTCGCGGTATGGGTCGAGGAAGGAGATAGAGTAAACTTGGAGCTTCGATTGATAGTTTACCGAAATAGATACAGAAGTCTTGCTGGAAAGATAAATCATTAAGCTGGTAAAGGAGGTGAAAGTGGATGAGGTTTGTGGTTCCCGTAGAGGAGGATAAGGGTGTAGATTCGCGGTTGTCGGAACACTTTGGTAGGGCACCTTTCTTCGCTGTCTTCGAACTGGACGAGGACGGTAAAATTTTGAATCAGAAGGCTGTGCCTAATGAAAGTGAACATTTCGGTGGAACAGGTTTTCCTCCAGACCGCATATTGCAGCTAAAACCAGACGCTGTCATCACTTTTGGCATGGGGCCAAGAGCTTTAAGTCAATTCCAGGAAGCGAAAGTAGCTGTTTTAAGAGCAAACTCAGACACGGTAAATGGCGTAATTTCATCATACATCAAAGATGAGCTTGAAGAGTTAACTGAAGGCTGCCACCACGCACAACATCGCTACTAGATTGAAAACTAACGGGAAAATTCGAGGCTCAGCATTTGATAGTATCAGTTGCCAGCGGTAAGGGTGGAACTGGAAAAACCACAGTGGCTGTTAACCTAGCTCTGGCACTCGATAATGCTCAGCTTATAGACTGTGACGTAGAGGAGCCTAATGCACATATTCTGTTGAAACCAAGAATACACCAGGAGAAACCTGTCTATACGCTCAATCCAGCAATCAACGAAGACAAGTGCACTCACTGTAGAAAATGCGCTGAACTTTGCCAATACAATGCTCTCTTCGTCACCGCTTCAAGCGTCCTGGGTTTCCCTGAGATATGCCACAGTTGTGGATTATGTGTTTTAGCTTGTCCCAAAGGGGCAATTAGCGAAGAAAGGCGGGAGATTGGCGTCATAAGAAAGGGAACCGCTGACGGCGTCGATATTGTTTACGGCGAGCTCAATGTTGGAGAACCCATGACTGGACCTATAATAAGAGAGACGAAAAAAGAGATTGATAAAACTAAGGACGTAATAATTGATGTTGCACCTGGAGCATCCTGCCCCGTCGTCACAAGCGTTTATGGAAGTGATTTCACTCTACTTGTGACAGAGCCAACCCCGTTTGGCTTGCACGATTTGAAAATAGCTGTCGAGGTTTTAAGAATGCTTCAAATCCCATTGGGCGTGATTGTGAATCAAGCCGGAATTGGCGATAAAAAAGTCTATGAATACTGCGAGAAAGAAGGGATTCCCATCCTGCTTGAGATACCCTTCAGCAGAAGAATCGCCGAACTCTATTCTCGCGGTGTTCCCTTCACACTGGAAATGACCGAATGGAAAGACCGGTTCAAGCAGCTTTTCAAAGATATCGGGGAGCATGTAAACTGTTGAAGCAAATAACAGTTTTAAGTGGAAAGGGAGGAACGGGCAAAACAACCCTTGTTGCGTCTTTAGCCGTACTAGCCAGCAACATCGTGGTGACGGACTGCGACGTAGACGCGCCGGACCTGCATATGCTTCTAAAACCAGAAATCATAAAGGAACAGGAATTCAGAGGCGGAAAAGTAGCTGTTTTAGACAAAGCAAAATGCATAGACTGCGGAAAATGCGAAGAAAACTGTAGGTTTAACGCAATAAAAGACACGAAAGTTGATCCTGTCTTATGTGAAGGATGCGGTGTTTGCGCTTATGTATGTCCAGTGGAGGCGATAGAGCTTAAAGAAAAGGTCTGTGGTCACGCCTACGTTTCAAAGATAAAGTATGGCTTCATGTCTCATGCAAGGCTTAACCCCGGAGAGGAAAACTCAGGAAAGCTTGTAACTCTCGTTAGGCAAAATGCTAGACAGATAGCTGAAGATCACAATCTTAAACTCATCCTAAACGACGGATCACCAGGAATTGGCTGTCCAGTCATAGCTTCAATAGGCGGTGTAGACATCGGCG